>Ga0307994_1000083_pt1 | contig 76651 bp, 76 predicted proteins | sample EllFjometagen261_FD_203171 | JGI IMG/M metagenome (GOLD analysis project Ga0307994, IMG submission 203171) | Marine microbial communities from Ellis Fjord, Antarctic Ocean - #261 | ecosystem: Environmental > Aquatic > Marine > Unclassified | place: Southern Ocean | collected 2014-11-02
AAAGATGGTGGGGGGAACTGCGCAGACTCCTGCGGAAGTACGGTCGTGCCGAGACCCCGGAAGCGAAGCTGAGGAGGCTCGGCCGAACGTCCGCGGAAAGCGGAGCAGTTCCCCTCACCATCCAGCACCCACTAATTGACAGAGCCTTGCAGAACTTATGTTAAAAACAACAATCTTTGCGAAAAGAGCCAATGAAAAAACCGCACCAATTCTCCGGCACGGTCTTTATCTATTTCTATTATGGTTACTCAGCTAGCCGAATGGGCGGGTCTGGCTGGATTTTCATTTGATAGATTTATTTATGAAGATACTTCTGTTTTTATAAATTATGAGCGATCAAAAAGCGCACTACCTGCAATCCCGGGATTCGTCATTTCGTAAGGATTCAGGATCAGATCAAGCTCTTCTTCAGTCAGAACATCATATTCCAGACAAAGCTCTCTCACAGACTTCCCTTTTAGAATAGCTTCCCTGGCAATACGCGATACAACTTCATATCCTAAGTGTGGATTGACTGCAGTGATGATCCCTACGCTATTTTCCACATATTCCTTCATACGTGTTTCATTCGCTTCGATTCCAACAAGACAGTTGTCTGTAAAGCTTCTGAACGCATTGTTCATGATGCTGATGGATTGAAGGAGATTGAAAACGAGTACTGGTTCCATCACATTCAATTCAAGCTGGCCGGCTTCTGATGCCAGGGAGATGGTCTGATCATTTCCCATGACCTGAAAAGCTACTTGATTGATCAGCTCAGGCATGACCGGATTCACTTTACCAGGCATGATGGAGGAACCAGGTTGTCTGGATGGCAATGAAATTTCACCCAGCCCTGCACGAGGTCCTGACGCCATCAGACGCAGGTCATTGGCAATCTTCGACATATTGATCATACACACCTTCAAGGCACCAGAAACTTCTGTATAAGCGTCGGTATTTTGCGTGGCATCGACGAGGTGTTCAGCTCCTGTTAAGGGCAATCCGCTTATATCTGCCAGATGCTTCACTACATTCTCAATATAAACAGGATCTGCATTCAATCCAGTCCCTACTGCAGTCGCCCCCATATTTACTTCATAGAGGTGATCCCGGGTTCGTCCGATCCGTTTAATATCACGCTCCACCACTCTGCTATACGCTTCAAACTCCTGGCCAAGGCGAATCGGAACAGCATCCTGCAGGTGGGTACGCCCCATTTTAATAACGTGATCAAACTCCTTTGCTTTCTTTTTAAAGGCGTTCAGCATATGTTCCATCGTGATAAGAAGCTTCTCTAATAATTTCAGCGTGGAAATATGGATGACCGTCGGGAATACGTCATTCGTTGACTGTGACATATTCACATGACTGTTCGGGCTTACCTTGCCATATTCCCCTTTACGAAGGGCCATGAGTTCCAGTGCTCGATTGGCAATGACTTCATTAGCGTTCATGTTGATGGAAGTCCCTGCCCCTCCCTGGATGGGATCTACGATGAAGAATTCATGAAGCTTCCCTTCCAATATTTCATCAGAAGCTTGCACGATGGCTTGACCGATCCCGTCATAAAGACGTGTGGTTTCCATGTTTGCCAGTGCTGCCGCTTTCTTCACGACTGCTAAGGCATCGATCATCTCTTTATGAATTTTGTACCCCGTAACCGGAAAGTTTTCCACTGCCCGTAAGGTTTGAATTCCATAGTACACATTTTCGGGTACTTCTTTTTCTCCAAGAAAATCTTTTTCTATTCTAAATCCACTAGTGACATTTATCATTTTTTTCTCCTCATTTTCGAATTACAGTTACTCTAATTGATGATTTTATCAATTCCTGACACAGTAGGCAACGATTAATGGCAAATCCCCATTTATTTCATTACTCTCCATATAAAAAAGCGCACTTCTTAAGAAATACGCTTGAATGAAGGATATTGGGTTTTATCAAAGTGATTACCTGACAAGACCATTTTCATCCACGAAGTGCCTCAGATTCTGAAGCGAGAATCCCGCTCCATCATTGCGTTATTTTTTGATTATTCATTTTTTTATAACTAGTAATCATAAGATGATGCTACAATAAAAAATGTAGTCATTATAATCAATAGGAGTGATAGACATGTCAGTCAACGTTTACCTTAATTTTAATGGAAATTGTCGAGAAGCTGTTGAGTATTATGCAGAAGTATTCGGTACAGAGCCACCACAGATCATGACATTTGCAGAAGCACCTCCCCACCCGGATTATCCCCTTCCTGAAGAAGCTAAGAACCTGGTGTTACATACAAGACTGACCATCGATGGCAGCAACGTCATGTTTTCCGACGTGTTTCCTGATATGCCTTTTGTAGAAGGAAACAATATCACCCTGGCCCTGGTAAGCAAGGATACTGAAGAGTTGACGGCCCGTTTCCACAAATTGAAAGAAGGCGGTAAGGTGGATATGGAGCTTCAGGAGACATTCTGGAGTAAGCTGTATGGTCAGGTGACCGATAAGTTCGGTATTCAGTGGCAGTTTAACTATGAGGATGAAAAAGCCTATTAGAAAAAAACGTTAAAAAGAGGTCGTTGAATACGTTCAACGACCTCTTTTTATATATCAAGTTGAATTCTATCCATTAATGCATATTGTTCAGTACCCAAATCGATCCAAGTACGATCACTAGGGCGATGAATGCAGCTGACATCATTTTTCCTACCTGCCATCTGCCTTCTCCTTCTGTTACGTGCATGAACATAAAGAGCTGGATTGCAGCCTGGATAAAGGCAAGAACAAATACGAGAGCAACCATCACATTATAAGCCAGTCCTGCGTAAAGTCCGAACCAAACGGCCAAAAATGTCAATGCAATGGATAAGACAAAACCTATGATCTGTGTCCAAGGAATACGACTATGATTCGCTGTATTGTGTTCCATTATCCCACCATCCCTAGTAAGTAAACGCTTGTGAACACGAAAATCCATACAAAGTCCAAGAAGTGCCAATACAAGCTGGATACAAATAGTTTTTTAGCGGTATCTGGATTTAACCCTTGTCTTTTCACCTGGAACATCACAAGTATTATCCATAACATACCTAATGATACGTGGAGACCATGCGTACCGGTCAATAGGTAGAAAGAAGACCAGTATGCATTGGTTCCCATGGCGGCTCCCTCATGGATCAGGTGAAGGAATTCCGTGATTTCCATGTAAAGGAACCCTGCGCCAAAGAGCAGGGTGATGACAAGCCAGACCATCATCCCTTTGACATTTCTTCTTCTTAATTCATTTATTGATAACCCAGACGTGAAACTACTGATCAATAATAGTAACGTCATGATGATCGTATTCTTCAGATCAAACACTTCAGATGGAAGCGGACCTCCAACCGTGCCGCTTTCAAGCACAAAGAATGTAGCGAAAATAGTGGCAAATAGAGCTACTTCCGCACCAAGGAAAACCCAGAACCCGAAAATATTCAGTTTTCCGATCTCCGATTGATATTCAAGTGGCGTATTTGGATCTACATTTGTACTATGTGCCATATTCACGCCTCCCTCTTATACGGATTTTCAGTTTTTTCTATTTCTTCCACACTTACATAGTAACCGGCATCCTGTTTGTGTGAAAATAGTGAACGGTAGGCCATGCATCCGAAGATACCGATAAGGGCAAGAATCGCCATCCACCACAGTTCAAATACCAAGCCAAATCCTCCAACGAAGAATAACCCGGACATGATGAATGGTGTCCCTGCATTACTTGGCATATGAATCGGTTTATATTCAACCTTTTCAGGCTTACCGGATTCTTTTCTTTCTTGTTTCATATAGTAGAATGCATCCGCACTCTTCACTTCAGGAACATGAGCGAAGTTATAATGAGGTGGAATCGCCGAACTAGTTGCCCATTCAAGCGTACGTCCATCCCAAGCATCCCCTGATAGTTCCCGTTTCGCAAAACGATAGCTATAGTAAACGTTATAGACGATAATCATGAATCCTACTCCCATTCCGAAAGCCCCGACGGAAGAGATGACATTCAATGCCGTCCAGCCATCTTCTGGTCCGTATGTGTACACACGTCTTGGCATACCGGAAAACCCTAAGACGAATTGCGGTAAGAAACATACATTGAAACCGATAGAGAAGAACCAGAAAGCCCATTTTCCGATTCGTTCATTCATCTTATGTCCAAACATTTTTGGATACCAGTACACGAATCCTGCAAAGCAGGCAAATACCACACCGGCAATCAGCGTGTAGTGGAAGTGAGCAACCAGGAAGTAGTTGTTGTGATATTGGAAGTCAGCTGCAGCCATACCGAGCATGACACCTGTCACTCCTCCAATCAGGAAGGTCGGAATGAATGCAACCGACCACATCATGGCGACGGTAAATTCAATCCGTCCTTTATAAAGGGTACCCAGCCAGTTGAATATCTTGATCCCGGTCGGTATGGCAATCGCCATAGTCGAAATCGAGAATACACTGTTAACCGCAGCGCTTCCGCCCATCGTGAAGAAATGGTGAACCCACACAACGAAGCTTAACCCTGAGATGGCAACAAGTGAAATGATCATTGATTTATAACCAAACAATGTTTTTCTTGCAAATGTTGCAATGATTTCTGAGAAAATACCGAAAGCAGGCAAAATAACGATATATACTTCCGGGTGACCCCATAACCAGAATAAATTCGACCAAAGCATCGGGTTCCCGCCTGCTGTCAGCGTGAAGAAATGCGTACCGAATAATCGGTCAAATGTCATCAACGCTAATGTCACTGTTAAGATCGGGAAAGCAAATACAATGATGAATGCTGTGATCAATGTCGTCCACGTGAACATCGGCATACGAAGAAGCGTCATGCCCGGTGCACGCATTTTAATAATCGTGACGACAAAGTTGATCCCCGTTAATAATGTACCAATTCCGGAAATCTGCAAGCCAAGGAGGTAATAGTTAATTCCCGGTCCGGGACTCCCTTCAATCGCCAATGGTGCGTAGTTCGTCCATCCGGCATCCGGTGATCCACCGAATACGAATGACATATTGAAAAGGATCGCCCCAAACATGAATGACCAGAAACTTAAGTTATTCAGGAATGGAAAGGCGACGTCTCTGGCCCCGATTTGCAGGGGAACGACGACGTTCATTAATCCCAATAGAAATGGCATTGCCATGAATAGAATCATGATTGTACCATGAGTCGTAAAGATTTCATTGTAGTGCTGTGATGATAAAAATTCATTGTTAGGCACCGTTAATTGCGCCCTCATTAAAAGTGCATCTACTCCTCCGCGGAAGAGCATGATCAATGCAGCAATGATATACATGATCCCGATTTTTTTATGATCAACACTCGTGATCCAGTCATTCCACAGCCATTTCCACTTTTTAAAATACGTAAGGGTCGCGACGATTCCAATTACGGTGAAAACGATGGAAATGTTGGCTCCAATAATCAACGGATCATTGAGGATTAAATTATCTTTAATAAAATCAAACATCTAGAGTCCTCCTTTCTTAGTGCTCATGTCCTTCGTTATTTTCGTGGTCATTATGTTAGTCATCTTCATTGTTATCATGATCCTCCATGTCTCCATGTTTTCCATGACTTGACTCAGCATCTTTATCCGCATCATGTGAAGATGCCTCCACGCCATATTTCTCACGGATCGCCATGGCATATTCAGAATTCTTCCCATGGTCGACAATGGATAAGTGAGTAGATGAGAAAGTCATCTTGTCTACGGTGTCAGGAAGCATAAGCTTTTCATACGTTTCTTCCGTCAGCTTCGGCTCATTTTCCTGAGCATCTTTTACCCACTCTCTATACTTCTCTTCTTCTAACGCAACAAAATCAAACTTTTGGTGTGTCATTCCTTCACCAGTGAAGTTTGAGTTTCTTCCATCATAAGTACCCGTCTCATCAGCCTGTAAGTATAAATCATTCACCATTCCGGGCATCCCATAAATCTGTCCGCCCAGTTGCGGCACCCAGAAGGAAGCCATGGAATCTGCAGCCGTTACCTTGAATAAAATGGGATGATCTTCTGGTACATTGACATAGTTGACTGTCTCAATACCTTCCTCCGGATAACTAAAGATCCATTTCCAATCCGCAGCAGTGGCATGGATCACAATCGGATCTTTATGAGCTGTTGCTTTAGGAGCTTCTTTTAATTCATATAATGCCTTTGTATTTGGGATAGACAAGGCAATAACAATCAAAACTGGAATAAGCGTCCATATAATTTCTAATTTCGTACTCCCGTGCATTTCGGGCTTGTAATCACTATCCTTTTTACTGCTACGATACTTTAGGAGAATAACAGTAAAGAAGGAAAGAACGACAACCATGATGCCAAGCATATAGTAGATTGACAGCATGATGAGATCTTTCTGAACGGCCCCTACCGGCCCTTTCGGATCGAGAATAATCATTTCACTTCCCGAACTGAATATAATGATGAAAAATAATGAAACCAAACTGATCAAGACAATCAAGTAAGGCTTGAATTTATTGAACATAGGGGAAATCACCTTCCTTTATGTCGGATTTATCACTGTAGACCTATACTATCAAATTCTATTAAAAGGTACCCTTGTTTGACTTAACTTTAAACAGATTTTCGAAATTTCGTCGAAGTTTATTCACAGAACGGTAACAATGTTGGAAATAATTGCTCACATCTCAAAAAAATAACTCTCAAAATTATTTGAGAATAATTTTGAGAGCGGTTTGTAGGTTGATTATTGTGAAAATTCCTAGTAAGTTAATGATAAAAAAAAAGCTACCGATTTCATCTGTAGCTTTAAATTATAAATTCACATAATAAAAAACCACCAAATATGTATTTGGTGGAGACGGTGGGAATCGAACCCACGTCCAGAAACATCGCCACTTAAGCGTCTACGAGCGTAGTCGATATATTCGCAAGTTCACTGCAGCTTCTGCCTATCAACGGGCGTCCGTGCAGCTAGTCTGATTGGTCTCTTCCTTTGTCCTCAGACGGTGGACTCCGGCGTAGCCTACTAAGAGTGAGTCCCTTACCCTACCACATAGGCGATGGAGGGAGGAACAGCTAAAGCGCTATTATGCAGCTAAAGCTAGGTTATTGTTAGTTTTGCCAGTTATTATTGGCTTTGACGTTTTATCGTGGACGATCCCCACGGCTCGCAACCTAAGCTCGAACTATCCCTGTCGAATCCGTAACGTCCCCATGATAGAAAGGGAAGAACGGGAAAGAATAAGTTCAGCGTGTAAGTCACTTATTCAATTGTTCTTACAGTCACAAGATTACCTCGCGACATCTATTAGTATAACAAATCCTGAGATAATTGCAAATGCCAGATTCCGGAAATCTGTACAATTACATACCTTTTTGACGCTGTGCCAGTTCTCTCTGGATCGAACGATTCGCTTCTTTTCGTTTTAAATCTTCCCGTTTATCAAACTTTTTCTTACCACGGGCTAGACCGATCAGAAGTTTAGCCACACCATTTTTGATGTATAGCTTTAATGGAACGATACTGTATCCTGCTTCCTTCGAATCACCGATCAATTTATTGATTTGCTTTTTGTGAAGCAGCAGCTTACGTGTTCTGAGAGGTTCGTGATTAAATCGATTTCCCTGTTCATACGGACTGATGTGCATATTGTGAACGAAAATTTCTCCATTTTGAACACGGGCAAAAGAATCCTTCAAGTTCACGCGGCCGCCCCGAATCGCTTTGATTTCGGTTCCTTGCAGCACAAGACCTGCCTCATATGTTTCTTCTACGGCATAGTCATGACGTGCTTTTTTATTTTGGGCAATAAGCTTGCCTTCTCCCTTTGGCATTAGAATCCCCCTAGTCATCGCTGGTTTACTCATTATTATCTCATATTCTCGAGAAAAATTGTATTGTTACACTTGAAAAAGAAAAGGAGCAAAGGGTGTCCCATTGCTCCTCGCCTCTTATTTCTTCTTTTTACGTTTGCTTCGAGGCGCATTTTCAAAGTGTTTCTTATTCGACTTTTTCTTCTTGTTGTTTTTCGGTGGACGCGTTGACCATTCTCCGTCCTTTTTCCGGTCTGAAGATCGATTCGATTTTCCACGGTCCGATTTTCCTTTATCAGAGCGGATCGAGCGAACGCGGTCTTCACGTTCCTTGCGATTATTCTTCATTCCTACGATTTCAAAATCAATGGCACGCTCATCTTTATTGACGCTCACGACACGAACGGTGATCTCGTCTCCGATTCGGAATACGTTTGCCGTTCTTTCACCGATCATGGCAAGATGACGCTCATCAAACCGGTAGTAGTCGTCCGTCATATAACTCACATGGACAAGACCTTCAATAGTATTAGGCAGTTCGACAAACATTCCGAAGTTCGTAACGGAACTGATGATACCGTCGTACTCTTCTCCCACTTTGTCTTCCATGTATTCTGCTTTTTTCAGCTCATCGGTCTCACGTTCTGCATCCACTGCACGGCGCTCGCGGCTTGACGTGTGCTCAGCGATATGACCCATTTGAGCGCCCCATTTTTCCCGTGTTGCCTGATCAATCTTGCCTTCAATCAGGTAAGTCCTGATTAAGCGATGAACAATCAAGTCAGGGTAACGACGGATCGGTGAGGTGAAATGAGTATAGAACTCTGTCGCGAGTCCAAAGTGACCTAAGCTTTCAGGATCGTATTTCGCTTGTTGCATGGAACGCAGCATCATCGTCGATACAACCATTTCTTCCGGCTGCCCTTGTACGTCCTCGACAATCTCCTGAAGAGCACGTGGATGAATCGAATTCGCTGTTCCTTTTACAATCAAGCCGAAATTCGTAATAAATTCGAAGAAGCGCTGCAGTTTATCTTCTTTGGGGTCTTCATGGATACGATAGATGAACGGTACTTCCATCCAGTGGAAGTGCTCAGCAACCGTCTCATTCGCCACTAACATGAACTCTTCGATCAGCTTTTCGGCTACTGAACGTTCACGCAGGACCACATCCGTCGGTTCTCCCTCTTCATTTACAAGCACCTTCGCTTCTTTAAAATCAAAGTCGATGGCTCCACGCTTCATCCGTTTTGTGCGGAGAACCTGTGCTAAATCTTCCATGTCTTCGAACATCGGTACCAAAGGCTCATATTTTTTTCGAAGTTCTTCGTCTTGATCGACAAGAATCTTGTTTACATCTGAATACGTCATTCGTTCGGTCGTCTTAATGACGCTTTGGAATATTTCGTGTTTAACGACCTCACCCTCAGGTGAAATCTCCATATCACAGGATAGAGTCAAACGGTCCACCTTGGGATTAAGAGAACAAATACCATTCGATAATCGGTGCGGTATCATTGGGATGACCCGGTCCACCAAGTATACAGATGTCCCTCTATCAAACGCTTCCTGGTCAATTGGAGAGCTTTCTTTTACATAGTACGTTACGTCTGCAATATGTACCCCAAGTTTGTAGTTTCCATTGTCCAGCTTCGTTACAGTTACTGCATCGTCCAAATCCTTTGCGTCAGCACCATCAATCGTGACGATTGTCTGATCGCGCAGGTCTTTTCGGTTTGGAATTTCTGATTCGTCGATTTCACTTGGCACATTATTCGCCTGATCCATGACTTCTTCAGGGAATTCGACGTCAATCCCGTGCTTATGGATGATTGAGAGAATATCGACTCCGGGATCATTTTTATGACCCAGGATTTCAATGACCTCACCCTCTGCACTCTTGCGCCCTTCAGGGTAGGAAGTTAATTTCACGACGACCTTATGTCCTTCCGCTGCACCCATTTGAGCGGATTTCGGGATAAAGATATCACTCGCAAACTTCTTGTCATCCGGGATAACGAATCCGAAATGCTTACTTTCTGTGAACGTCCCAACCATTTGGTCGACACCGCGCTCTACGATTCTCACAACGGTTCCTTCTCTTCTGGAACCTGAAGAAGAAGTAGACACTCTTACTAATACTATATCGCCGTGCATGGCGTTATTCGTTTCATTAGGAGGGATAAAGATATCGTCCATTCCTGATTCTTCCGGTATCACAAACGCAAAACCTTTTGCATGAGCGGATACTTTCCCTCTTACCAGATTCATTTTCTCAGGTAAGCCGTAGCGATTGCTTCTTGTACGTACGACCAGCCCTTTCTCTTCCATTACGACAAGAGCCTTTACGAATTCCTTGAAGTTTGTGGACCCTTCAATTCCGAATGCTTCTTCAAGCTCCTGTACCGTTAATGGCTTGTATGCTTCTTCCTTCATGTAGGAAAGGAGCCTATCCACATGCTCTTTAATATTTTCGTCCATGACAATCCCTCCTGATCATCGAATTCATCAAACCGTCCAGTCTAATTTCTCTAAGAAACCGTAGACGTCTTCATGAAGCTGTTCTTTTTCTTTATCTAATGTAATCACATGACCGGACTCTTCGTACCACTTAATGTCTTTGTCATCGGATTCAACGTTATCATAGATGATATTCGCAGAATCCGTATTGATCATATGGTCATGCCTTGCCTGTACCACAAACGTCGGTGAATAGATCATATCCACATTTTCACGCACGTCTGCAATCAATTCCTGCAGGGCCTTTAATGTATTCATCGGCGTTTTCTTAAACTCTTCTATTTCTTTTTCAATTTGTTCTTCTTGTTTTCCTTCAAATTTCTTAAATTCACGGGCGTAATCCACGACCCCTTTATACATGACTTCTTCACTTTTTATATACATCGGTGCACACATAGGGACAATACCCTTTACAGGTACAGTGTAACCTAATTTAAGAGAAAATACCCCTCCAAGAGAAAGGCCGGCAACCGCAATCTCTTCATATCCCTTACTCTTTAAATGCTCGTATCCGTCAATGACATCCTGCCACCAATCTTCAGGACCTGTATGAACCAATTCTTCCGGCGGTACACCGTGTCCTTTATAGTGAGGGGCATGGGATGAATAGCCTTTCTTTTCTAAGAAACGGCCGAGCATCCGGACATCAGCTGAGTTTCCTGTGAATCCGTGAAGCAATAAGACGGCACGGGGGCCTGCTTCAAATGTGAATGGTTTTGGTAATACGGTTTTCATAGCTAGTGACTCCTTTTATCTCATTTTAAACAAACGTTTGATTAGCTGGGAGAAACCTTGATTTTAAAGGCTCCATCACGTTAAACAGTTGTTTAAATGATTTTGTTATGTAATCAGATTTTAGTGGATTTTTTATTAAACAAACGTTTGATTAGTAATGACGGAAGCTTGATATTACAGGCCTCGTACAGTTAAACGATCGTTTAAACCACTCTTCTTCTCTATTTTTAGCAAACATTGGTCAGACAATCCAATATTTCGCTTGAAAAGTAAGTTTCTTTTCATGCTTAGGAGGCATCCCTCAGCTACACCACTTGCATGATAAATAAAAAAACCTGACCTTAATGATCAGGTTTTTGTACGTATTAGATAGCTACGATGGCAATGGTTAGTACGAAGAATAGTACCGATAATACGATTGTAATTCTGTGCAGTACTAAGTCAATACCACGAGCTTTTTGTTTTCCGAAAAGTTGTTCTGCACCACCAGAGATGGCCCCTGAAAGTCCAGCACTTTTACCTGACTGAAGTAATACAATGGCGATAAGTGCGATTGATACAATAATAAGTAAAGTGACTAATAAAGTGTGCATGAGTCCCACCTCCTGATACGAACATAACATTACTACTAGTTTACCATAGGGATTATGTAGTGGACAAGGTAATATTGTTTGAATTGTGGAAAGAGTTGGTTAGGGATGCGATTGTACGTCGGTGTAGAGTGGCCTTAGATGAGATGTACGTTTCGATTTTGGGATAATATGTTAATCGGCTGGGTTTTGGGTTATTTCGGCCGGATTATTTTCGAAAACGGCCGGGTTTTCATACAATATCCCCCTAATAAGCCCCTTGGAACAGTCTTCTCCTCAAAGAATCATATGAAATGGAGTACATCTCCATTGAAACGTTCTTCTTTAGCTTGTCAAACCCCTATTTTAGCTAAAAACTCTTTCATTATAACGTGCCTTTGCAAACCAGGGTGATGATATAGAAAAAATAATGCCATCAAAAATCACAAAAACAGCCCCATCCAAAGACGGGGCTGCTTTTCAAATTGCTTGTATTAGCGATTTACGTTATAGAATGTTTTCGCTCCAAGATATTGAGCTGTGTGAGCCAATTGATCTTCGATGCGAAGAAGTTGGTTGTATTTCGCTACGCGGTCTGTACGTGATGGTGCACCTGTTTTGATTTGACCAGCGTTTGTTGCTACTGCGATGTCAGCGATCGTGCTGTCTTCTGTTTCACCAGAACGGTGAGAGATGACTGCTGTGTAACCAGCGCGTTTCGCCATTTCGATTGCGTCGAATGTTTCAGTCAGTGTACCGATTTGGTTCACTTTGATCAGGATCGAGTTACCGATACCTTGCTCGATACCTTGAGAAAGCTTGGTCGTGTTTGTAACGAATAAGTCATCCCCTACTAATTGAACCTTTTTACCGATACGGTCAGTCAGTAGTTTGAAACCATCCCAGTCGTTTTCGTCAAGACCGTCTTCGATGGAGATGATTGGGTATTTGTTGCACATTTCTTCGTACCAATCAACCATTTCTGCTGAAGTACGAACAACGCCTTCTCCAGAAAGATGATATTTACCGTCTTCTTTGTTGTAGATTTCAGAAGCTGCTACGTCCATTGCAAGAAGAACTTCTTCTCCTGGCTTGTATCCAGCTTTTTCGATTGCTTCGATGATTGTTGAAAGTGCTTCTTCATTGGACTTAAGGTTTGGAGCGAATCCACCTTCGTCACCAACTGCAGTGTTGTAGCCTTTAGATTTAAGAACTGACTTCAGGCTGTGGAAAATTTCTGTTCCCATGCGCAGACCTTCTTTAAATGTAGAAGCTCCTACAGGCATGACCATGAATTCCTGGATGTCTACGTTGTTGTCAGCGTGCTCTCCACCGTTAACGATGTTCATCATCGGTACTGGAAGCTGCTTCGAGTTGAATCCACCAAGGTATTGGTATAATTCCACTCCGAAGAAGTCAGCAGCTGCACGAGCTACAGCCATGGATACACCAAGGATTGCGTTGGCACCCAGTTTACCTTTGTTTTCTGTACCGTCAAGTGCGATCATTGCCTGGTCGATTGCTACTTGTTCAGTGATGTCATAACCGATCAGTTCTTCAGCGATTTCGTTGTTTACGTTATCGACTGCTTTTTGTACCCCTTTACCAAGGTAGCGGTCTTTTTCTCCGTCACGAAGTTCAACGGCTTCGTATTCACCAGTTGAAGCTCCAGATGGAACTAGTGCGCGTCCGAAAGCACCTGATTGTGTGTAAACTTCTACTTCGATTGTTGGGTTACCACGTGAATCCAATACTTCACGTGCATATACGTCTGTAATAAATGGCATTTAAAATCTCTCCTTATTTTTTAATTAGTGTTTTTCCAGTCATTTCAGCTGGTTGATTAACATTTAATAAATCTAGCATAGTTGGAGCAAGATCTCCTAGCTTTCCACCTTCACGAAGCTCGATTCCTTCTTTCGTTACGATGACAGGAACCGGGTTCGTCGTGTGAGCCGTCATAGGCTTGCCTTCTTCGGTCAAAACTTCATCTGCATTTCCGTGGTCTGCTGTGATGATGGCTGTTCCGCCTTTTTCAGTGATGAGGTCAATGATTTTCCCAAGACACTCATCCACTGTTTCCACCGCTTTGATCGTCGGCTCAAGCATCCCTGAGTGCCCGACCATATCCGGATTTGCGAAGTTCAAGATAATCGCATCCTGACGGTCTTCACGGATTTCTTCAAGTAAAGCATCCGTCACTTCATACGCGCTCATTTCAGGCTTCAGGTCATACGTTGCCACTTTAGGAGAATCGATCAAAATTCGTTTTTCCCCTGGGAATTCATCTTCACGACCACCGCTCATAAAGAAAGTGACATGAGGATACTTTTCCGTCTCGGCAATACGTAATTGCTTCAGTCCGTTTTGTGAAAGGACTTCACCAAGTGTATTATCAAGATTTGTCGGTTTGAATGCAACAAATCCATTTACCGTTTCACTGAATCGTGTTAAGCAGACAAAGTGAAGGTTCTTCGGATGCTTCTCTCCACGCTCAAATGATCGGAAGTCTGCATTCGCAAATGTATTCGAAATCTGGATCGCCCGGTCAGGACGGAAGTTGTAAAAGATGACAGCATCGTCATCCTGGATCGTTGCAACCGGCTCTCCGTTTTCTTTTGTCATAACAGATGGAATGACGAATTCATCGTAGATTCCATTTTCGTATGAATCGTTCACAAGTTCCATCGGATCATGATAGCTTGGGCCTTCACCGTAAACCATGGCACGGTAGGATTTCTCCACACGTTCCCAGCGCTTGTCGCGGTCCATGGAATAGTAACGACCAGAAATCGTAGCAAATTGGCCAACGCCAATTTCTTTCATTTTCGCTTCTGCATCTTCAATATACTTCTTCGCCGTTTGAGGACCGACGTCTCGGCCGTCAAGGAAGGCATGGACATAGACATCTTTCATTCCTTCTTTAGCCGCTAAACCAAGAAGGGAATAAAGATGCTCGATATGGCTGTGCACACCGCCATCCGAAAGTAGTCCGAAGATATGAAGATTCGTACCTTTTGCTTTCGCATGGTTGATCGCGTCAAGGAAAGTGGCATTCGTTTCGAATTCACCTTCACGAATCGCTAAATTCACGCGGGTTAAGCTTTGGTACACGATACGTCCGGCACCAATATTCAAGTGACCGACTTCGGAATTCCCCATTTGTCCTTCAGGAAGTCCTACGGCTTCGCCACTTGCAATTAATTGATTATGAGGGTACTGATTCCACAAACGATCAAAGTTCGGCTTGTTCGCTTGTGCTACAGCGTTTCCTTCTTTAGTGTTACGGCAAGCAAAACCATCTAAGATGATTAACGCTACTGGTGACTTACTCATGTGTACTTGCCCCTTCTAAAAGCTGCAAGAAGCTTTGTGGTTCAAGGCTTGCTCCACCAACAAGGGCACCATCGATATCCGATTGGGCCATGTATTCTTTAATGTTGTTAGGTTTCACACTACCACCGTATTGAATTCTCACTGCGTCTGCTGCTTCTTGAGAAAACTCTCCTGCAACCACTTGACGGATATGAGCACAAACTTCGTTAGCATCTTCAGCTGTAGAAGATTTACCTGTCCCGATTGCCCAGATAGGTTCATAAGCAATGACGGTATGTTTCACTTGATCTGCTGATAGGCCGGCAAGTGCTTTTTTCACTTGGTTACCAACAAGTTCTTTTGTTTCATTGTTTTCGCGTTGCTCAAGCGTCTCCCCTACACAAACAATTGGAGTTAAGCCGTGTTTGAAAGCAGCAAGAGTCTTTTTGTTCACTGACTCGTCTGTTTCATTGAACATTTCACGACGCTCTGAGTGTCCAAGGATGACATACTTTACGCCTAAATCAGAAAGCGCTACAGGACTGACTTCTCCTGTGAATGCTCCGTTTTCTTCAAAGTGCATATTTTGAGCACCAATTTCTACCTTGTATTCTTTTGAAATGTTCACTAAGCTTTCTAAAAATAGGGCTGGAGAACAAATGACAGAATCGACAGCCTCTTGATCAGGAACTAATCCTTGTACTTCTTCAGTAAAAGATTTTGCTTCTGATAACGTTTTGTTCATTTTCCAGTTACCTGCAATGATCGGTTTACGCATTGTACTCATCCTTTCTGTTTTATAATTGGTTCACAAAATTGTTGGTCTTTGAAAAGCGATTATTTATCGTTAAGAGCCACTACTCCAGGAAGTTCTTTACCTTCCATGAACTCAAGTGAAGCTCCACCACCTGTAGAAATATGACTCATCTTGTCAGCATACCCGAATTTCTCAACGGCTGCTGCAGAGTCACCGCCACCGATAACAGAATATGTATCTGTTGCATCGGCTAACGCCTCCGCTACGGCTTTCGTTCCATTTGCAAATGTTTCTAATTCGAATACACCCATCGGTCCGTTCCAGATGACAAGCTTAGAGCTTTTGATTGTATCCTGGAATAACGCTCTTGTTTTAGGTCCGATATCAAGTGCTTCCCAATCAGAAGGAATCGAATCGATATCCACTTCCTCCGTATTTGCATCATTTGAGAAGTCATCAGCAACGACTACATCAACAGGCATAAGGAATTTAACGCCTTTATCCTCTGCTTTTTTCATGAATTGCTTGGCTAAATCAATCTTGTCTTCTTCAAGAAGGGATTTCCCTACTTCATGGCCTTGGGCTTTTACGAATGTGTAAGCAAGTCCTCCACCAATGATCAGGTTGTCCACTTTATCTAATAGGTTGTCAATGACACCGATTTTATCTTTTACTTTTGCTCCACCAACGATTGCTGTAAATGGGCGTTCAGGATTGGATAGAGCTTTCCCTAATACGTCCAGTTCTTTCTCCATCAGGAGGCCCGCTACAGCTGGAAGATGCTTGGCAATTCCTTCAGTAGAAGCATGAGCACGGTGAGCAGCACCGAATGCATCGTTTACATAGAGATCAGCAAGAGCTGCAAATTCTTTTGCAAGTTCAGGATCATTCTTCGTTTCTCCCGGGTAGAAGCGAACGTTTTCCAGTACCAGAACGTCACCTTCAGCCATGTCGCTGATCTTCGATTGAACAGCTTCACCATACGCTTCATCCGCTTTTGCTACTTTTTTCCCAAGAAGTTCGGAAAGTCTTTCGGCTACCGGTGTTAAGCGCAGCCCTTCCACGACTTCACCTTTAGGACGACCTAAGTGACTAGCCAGAATGACTTTAGCTCCGCCATCCACTAAGTACTTAATAGTTGGAAGTGCAGCTTGAATACGAGTTTCATCTGTAATCTTGCCCTCAGACATCGGTACGTTGAAGTCTACACGGCAAAATACGCGTTTTCCTCTTACATCGACATCTTTAATCGACTTTTTGTTCATCGTAAAAGGCCTCCTTTAGTTTTCAATTTCTACATCTTTTTCAAAAAAATAGAAATAGCAATAAGAAAAGGGAGAGGGGAATCTTCCCCGCTCCCCTTCATCACATCTTCATTATAGATGGTGGGACAAAATTTATCCATCAATCACCATGCTAATGATGTCAATTTACAAAATTTTATCGATTAAAGTCCTTTAGAAGCGATAAACCCTGCAAGGTCAACTACACGGTTAGAGTATCCGCTCTCGTTATCATACCAAGAGATTACTTTGACCATGTTGTCTTCTAGAACCATTGTAGATAATGCATCAATTGTAGAAGAAGCCGGGCTACCGTTGTAATCAGTAGATACTAAAGGCTCTTCGCTGTACGCAAGGATTCCTTTAAGATCGCCTTCAGCCGCTTCTTTAAGAGCCGCATTCACATCTTCAGCTGTTACGTTTTTATCAAGTTCAGCAACTAAGTCTACTAGAGAAACGTTTGGAGTTGGAACACGAACCGCTCCACCATTCAGTTTCCCTTTAAGCTCAGGAAGAACAAGAGATACAGCTTTCGCAGCACCTGTAGTTGTTGGAATCATGTTCTCAGCAGCTGCACGTGCACGACGGTAATCTTTATGTGGTAAGTCTAAGATTTGTTGGTCGTTTGTGTAAGAGTGGATGGTTGTCATCATTCCACGCTTGATTCCGAATTTATCGTTAAGAACTTTAGCGAATGGCGCTAAGCAGTTTGTTGTACATGAAGCGTTAGAGATAACATCGTGGCTAGCCGCGTCATACTTGTCTTCGTTAACACCCATAACCACTGTGATGTCTTCATCAGATGCAGGAGCAGAAATGATGACTTTCTTCGCACCAGCTTCGATATGTTTCGCAGCGTCAGCACGCTTTGTGAAACGTCCAGTAGATTCAACTACGATATCTACACCAAGATCTCCCCAACCAAGTTGAGCAGGATCGCGCTCAGCTAATACTTTTACTTTTTTACCGCCAACTACAAGGTAGTCGCCGTCAACAGTTACTTTCTCTTGAAGAGTTCCGTGAACTGTATCATATTGTAAAAGGTGAGCAAGCATGTTTGCATCAGTTAAGTCATTAACTGCTACTACCTCTACGTCGTTATTTTTAAGTGCTGCACGGAATACATTACGTCCGATACGTCCAAATCCGTTAATACCAATTTTTGTTGCCATGAATAATTTCCTCCTTTAGATAGTTAAGGATGATTTTTTTATATTTCAAAAGGGCTTACCCTTTTAAAAGCTCTCTCGCTGCTCCTTCATCCGTGATGAGCACGGTATTCGGTGGAGCACTCTTCATATACGCCCGAATCGCTTTCGCTTTCGAGCTGCCGCCAGCGACGGCGATGACGCTTTCGATGTGACTTAAATCTTCTAATTGCAGGCCGATCGTTGGCACCTTATGTACCACTTCACCCGCTTCGTTAAAATAATAACCAAATGCCTCCCCGACAGCATGACCATCTGTGATTTTCTCAAAGTCCTCATCAGTGGTCTTTCGTCTTTCAGCCATTGTGATAGCATCTCCAATCCCATGGAGAACCATGTTAGCCGATTTGATCAAATTTAAAACTTCTTTGATCATCGGTTCCTTCAAGAAGGACTTGTATACTTCTTTACTAACCTGATCCGGCACATATAAAACACGATGTCGCGTTCTCGTATGCTCAGCCATCTTGGCACATATGGTGTTAGCCTGGTTTTTAACGTCTTCTCCAATTCCACCCCGAGCAGGAACAAACAAGGTTTCGTCAGAGAAATCCGGTGTAAGCATCTCTGCTACAGCGGCCATCGTCGAACCTCCAGTCACAGCGATGATAGTATTTCCTTTCAGGCGACGTTTCATACTAGAAGCTGATGCACGCCCTAATTCTTCTTTTACCCAAGGAGACTCATCACTATTCCCAGGAACGATTACAATTTCATGAAGATTAAGTAAAGATTTTAATTCCCGCTCCATTACGTTGATTCCCGAAACTTCTCTCATCATGGTTTCTAGGCTTTCTAAAAGCTGAATACCATCCTCCGTCATCATCATTCCAGAGGTTTTGATATCAATGAGATCTTGATTGTTCAGGAATTCCACTTCGCTTCTCAGTACACGTTCTGTCAGGCCCATGTTCTGAGCAAGACTTCTGCGTCCGACAGGCTGCATGAACCGGATGGAACGAAGAATCTGATGCCTTTTTTGCATAACTTCAAGCAGGTCAGGTAATAATCGCTTTTGTATGTCAATTAAAGATTCCATAGATAAAAGCTCCTTCAAATGAAGTGCGTGGATGTGATGGACTATAAAAGTCCCACCTAGACATATTATGTCCCACTACCTCCAAAAAAAATTCATCCCTGCTTTCAAAATTCATTTTATCAGGGTATGAATCGTAATTCAACTAGAAACTATCGGGTTTTTTCATGTAAACGCTTGCTGAGCGTAAAATAATCAATTTGCCCATATTGAAGGATTTCCCCGTCCAGTTCCACGACAGGGATCATGAGTCCGAAACGTTCTGTCAGTTCATCAGTTTCCTCGATGTCGATTTCGACTATCTCGAATCCCAGTTCATCCTGGAGGAGCTTTAAGGTGATTTTTGCGTCTTCGCATAATCCGCATTGGGTTCGCGTATAGAATGTGACAGGGTTCATGTACGTACCTCACTTTATACTAGGTTGTTTGGGTTGGCGATTTGGTCCGGTGCCAGGCACCGAACTCACTATTGGTGCCTGGCACCGACCCAAACCGATCTATTCATACCTCTTCCTCATCGTGGAAGAAGCAATCCCTAATTGATCGCGGTATTTAGCAATCGTCCTTCTTGATACATCATAGCCTTTATCCAATAAAAGATTGGCAATTTTCTGGTCTGAAAGTGGTTTTTTCTTATCTTCTTCATCAATCAGCTTTTGCAGCTCATTTTTCACGCTCGTCGCGGATACCGTTTCGGAGTCCTCAAGCTTGACCGATTTGATGGCTGAGGTGAAGAAGTACTTCAATTCATAAATTCCATAAGGTGTTTGCATATACTTCCCTTTTACAGCCCGGCTTATAGTGGATTCATGAACATCGATTTCATCGGCCACCTGCTTCAAAGTCAAAGGCTGGACGGCTGATGGTCCTTTAAGAAAGAAGGCTTTTTGCTTCTCAGCAAGCATCTTCCCTACTTTCAGGATTGTCTGCTTTCTCTGCCTTAAACTTTGCAGCAGCCACTGGAAGTCCTGCTCCTTTTCCTGAAGATAGGACTGAACTTCCTTATCAGGGTGACGCTCAAGGAAATCTGTGTACTCTTCATTATATGTGACGTTAACGGTTGTGCCATCATACAACGAAACGGCCACGGTATGTCCGTCGATCACCTTCACCACCAGCTCAGGAATAATGAATTCAGCGATATGCTGAGAATATTTTGAGCCGGGTCTCGGATTGCAATGCTGAATGAAGTCAGCCGCCTGTTGGATGTCTTTCAGCTCTACCGAAAGATCCTTGGCGATTGCTTTCCACTTCTTTTCGGCAAAGTTTTGAAAATGATTATCTACAATCCTCGTAACCAGAGGAGGAACATCGGCTTTCCTCTGCAACTGAAGGGATATGCACTCCTGCAGGGATCTCGCTCCTATACCGGCTGGTTCTAATTCCTGAAGCCTTCTAATATAGTTTTCTAGTTGAGCCGTTTCCAGACCGTGTGTTTGAACGAAGGATTCTTCGTCTATTCTCAAATAGCCGTTGTCATCCAAGCTATATATTAATTCTTCCATTATCTTTTTCTCTGAAAAAGTAAGCGATTTCAAATTTAATTGAACAGATAGTGCATCCGCAAGTGACTTCTTTGGCACTGATACATATTCATACCAATCCACCGTGTTTTCGTGATTTCCGGCATTTCGTTTATAAGTATAAGGTTCTCGTTGATGGAGGGGGTCTAGTTTAGGCGGTTCTAATTGTATAAGGGGATTCTCTAATTGCTTAGCTTCTAGATAAGCATTCAGTTCCATCGTAGAATATTGGAGGATGGTGATGGCTTGAGAAAGCTGCTGCGTCATTTGAAGTTTTAATTGTTGATTTTGAAAAAGTCCTGCTTTCAAATTCATGATTCGTAACCTCCCATTTATCTATTCTACAATAAAATTGGTGGTTCGTTAATGGGAATTCGTTGGTAGTTGGTGGGTTTGTACTATATATGTGGCTTTCTCTCATGAAATTCCACAGAGAGAGAGGTAGTTGATTTCCATCCATCACAACAACATTCTTTTTTATTTATAATCAATAGAATAAAAAGCTAATAATGAAAAAGCACCCTGGAGGATGCCTCAATTGAATATCACTATAAGATAGAGGTTCTCCGGAAAGTTGTGTTATTTAGCAGATTTACTTACTAATGAAGAGCGATAGATGCCTTCGGATATTTCTCCCGGTTTAATTCGAGTCTTATTGTAGAGAGAATCAAAGTCCGTAATCTTGTACTCTTCTGCTAGCTTTAGCATTAATTGAGCGCATGCTTTAGCATCATCTGCAGCATGATGGTGATTATCTAATTCGATTCCAAAATAAGTACATATAGATGATAGCTGATAGGCAGGAAGACCCTTTACCATTTTTCTGGACATTTGATATGTGCAGAGAAATTGGTTGTATACGGGCTTCATTTCATAACGAGCTAAATTATCCCTCAAAGCGTATCCATCGAAGGAAAGATTATGAGCAATCAACAACTTATTCTCTATTTTTCCCTTGATAGAATGATAGAAAGCATCGAACGTCATCGCACCTATAACATCTTGAGGTTTAATTCCATGTATTCTAATATTAAAATGATCAAATTTCTCTTCTGGATCGATTAATTGATAAATTGAATCAACAATTTCTCCATTTTCTACAAATACCATTCCGACTGAGCATATACTGTGTCTTGCACGATTAGCCGTTTCAAAATCAAAAGCTACAAAATCTTTCATTCCAAGCCACCATCCCGGTTTTAGATTATTCTTCTTTTCTATACTCTAACTATTCTGGTGCAGGGCGAAACACCTTCTCGCAACTTTCCTATGTATCTAATTCAAAACCGATCCGGCACTTCTTCAAAATAGGTATATTATTGATTATACAATATACTAAAAATACCCTTAATCTCAGGAACGAAAAAAGATGCCTCCACAAATCAAAAATTTGTAGAAACACCTTCATATCACTCTTTCAACTACGCCCTCGGAGGGAATCGAACCCCCATTTTAAGAACCGGAATCTTACGTGCTATCCGTTGCACCACGAGGGCATGAAATGAATAACCGTCACGAATATATATTATAAGCCAGGTATTGCTTGTTTGCAATAGATATTATGGTATATGTCTTTTTAAGATTATCCATTACTATCTTTTAAAAAGTTAAATGGGAATTTATTTGTAATTAGTGAACTCTAACAGGATCTGCTTCACTCTCTATTAAAGAATCACAGAGTGGTTTGAAGCGGAAGGCACTTGAATCCTGCGGGAATAGAGGGAAGGTCGAGACCCCACAGGGCGCAAGCCCGAGGAGGCTCGACTCCCTCCCCGCCGGAAAGCAAGTGCCTGCAGCGGAAAGGAACGGTCCACGTTCTACCCCAATACTTTTTATAGAAATTATCCAAACTACAGCTAACTTGCCCCACACACTTAAACACCAACAAACTTTACAACGAGAGTCCCGTTTAAAAAAGGAATGAATGGGTATCATGTAGAAAGGATTTATATACAGGGTATTAAAGGAAGCGTTTAGTTTGACCTTTATTGACCATGGGTGTATGATTACAGTACAAAGTGAATAAGTAATTCTAACAAATAAAAAAGGATTTCTAAGGAGGAACGAGGATGAATTTAATTCCTACAGTAATTGAACAAACAAACCGCGGTGAACGTGCGTATGACATTTATTCACGTTTATTGAAAGACCGTGTAATCATGCTTGGAAGCGGCATTGATGACAATGTGGCAAACTCCATTGTAGCACAACTTCTTTTCCTTGAATCTGAAAACCCGGAGAAGGATATCTCGATTTACATAAACTCTCCTGGCGGAAGTATCACGGCGGGTATGGCAATCTACGATACAATCCAATACATCAAGCCTGATGTACAAACAATTTGTATCGGTATGGCTGCTTCAATGGGTGCGTTCCTTCTTGCAGCAGGTGCAAAAGGTAAGCGATTAGCCCTTCCAAACGCTGAAGTCATGATTCACCAACCACTTGGTGGAGCTCAAGGTCAAGCTACGGAAATCGAAATCGCAGCGAAGAGAATTCTATTCCTTCGTGAAAAACTGAATCAAATCCTTGCTGATCGCACTGGTCAACCACTTGATGTGATTTCAAAAGATACTGATCGTGATAACTTCATGACAGCTGAAAGAGCGCTTGAATATGGATTGATCGATCGCATCATCACTCGTAACGACATGAATAATAAGTAATCGCCTAACCCTCTTGCACAATTTCGCAAGAGGGTTTTTATTTATTTGACCCAAGGAGGGAAACGTCAAAAAATACGAACTAAAAAAGCTGATAACCACTCCCTGGTCATCAGCTTTTCATCTGTATGAAGTTGATCTTATGCTTCTTTTTGAACGAATCCTTCAAGGGCAACGAGTGCTTCTACTTCGTCGCTTCCGTCCGCTACCAGCGTAATGGACGTACCCGTGGAAATAGCTAAACTCATTAAGCCCATGATGCTTTTCGCATTTACCTTCTTTCCATCCTTTTCCAAGAAGATTTCAGATGAGAAGCGGTTTGCCTCCTGTACGAATAATGCAGCCGGTCGTGCTTGAAGACCTGTCTTCAATTTCACTTCTACTTGTTTTTCCACCATAATCATTTCTCTCCCCTTTGTCCTTATTTATTGCATCTTTTCTCCCGCCCTGAGTTTCTCAGCAAGCTGGTCAATTTTACGTAAGCGGTGATTAATCCCTGATTTACTGATGGTGCCGCCTGATACCATTTCCCCTAGTTCTTTCAACGTGACATCTTGATAATTCACCCGTAATTCTGCTATCTCCCTTAGTTTATCGGGTAATATCTGTAAGCCTACATGCCTTTCAATAAACTTAATGTTTTCGACCTGTCTTAAGGCCGCACCGATGGTTTTATTCAGGTTGGCCGTCTCACAGTTCACAAGGCGGTTTACGGAATTTCTCATATCCCTGACAATCCGTACATCCTCAAATCGCAGGAGGGCATTGTGAGCACCGATGATATTCAAGAACTCCGTGATTTTCTCTGCTTCCTTCAAATACGTAATGAAGCCTTTTTTCCGTTCAAGGGTTTTACTATTCAACCCGAAGGAATTCATCAGCTCGGACAACGCATCGTTGTGTTCAGAATAAAGAGAAAAGACTTCTAAATGATACGATGAGGTTTCCGGGTTGTTAACCGAACCACCTGCAAGGAACCCTCCCCTCAAATAGGAACGTCTGCAGCATTTCTTTTTGATCAAGTCTTCCGATATATTATGGATAAAGGTGAAATTTTCACCCAGGATTTTCAGTTCCTCAAGAATCTTCTTCGTATCTTCTTTGATTCGTACAATGTAGACATTGTTTTTCTTCAGCCGCATCTTTTTTCGTACCAGAAGCTCTACAGGGGTGTCGTACCCCTTTTTGATCAAGGTATAGATTCTTCTGGCAATGGCGGCGTTTTCGGTTTGAATATTGACGACGAGCATTTGATTTGAGAATGACAACGAGCCATTCATTCGGATCAATGCGGATAATTCTGCATTCGCGCAGCAATCTTTCACTTCAATATTGGTCAGTTCTTTTTTTGTTTCGGACGCAAACGACATCCCCATCACCTCCTAGCAAACGCTTGCACAACCTTATACAAAAGAAATTTTTGTCGTTTAACTGGTTGATTTTTTAAGATAAGAATATATGATATCAGCGACCTTCTCCGTGTTATGACGAACAAGATGGTTGTCATAGGAGAGAATCTCTTCTGCAATCACTTCTAAGCCCATGGCTTTCAATTTATCCACATCAAAGTGGACGGGGCTCGCTTGTTCTTCATTATATCGGACCTGCACCTCATCGGGTACCTGCTTTTTGTTGACCAGGATATAATCAATACTTGGCGTTTCCAAATGATCATATAATGCCTTTACATGGTCACTCGCTGAATAATCCAATGTTTCCCCTGCCTGGGTCATGATGTTGCAAATATACATTTTTTTCGCTTTCGCCCTGCATACAGCATCGCCAATTCCCGGAACAAGAAGATTGGGTAAAATACTGGTATATAGGCTTCCCGGCCCCATCACAATTAAGTCGGCTTCCTTGATGGCCCGCAAGGTTTCACCCAGTGGCTTGATGCTATCCGGCTCTAGGAAGACACGTTTGATCTTCTTCCCGGCTTTCGGAATGGTCGATTCTCCCGTGACAATCGTTCCATCCTCCATCTCTGCCTTTAAGATGACGCTTTGATTCGCTGAAGGTAAGACCTTCCCCTTCACATTCAATACCCTGCTCATTTCCTGAATAGCATGGACAAAATCACCTGTGATGGAAGCAAGGGCTGCAATAATCAAGTTTCCTAACGCATGACCGGAAAGTTCATTCGTTGTTTCAAATCGATGCTGAAACATTTGTTCCACCAGTGGCTCCACTTCTGAAAGAGCAGCCAGGACATTCCGTATATCTCCCGGGGGAGGAATATCAAGGCTGTCACGCAAACGACCGGAACTGCCGCCGTCATCAGCGACAGTGACAATGGCCGAAATATCGATAGGGTGTCGTTTCAATCCCCGTAGAAGGACAGGTAATCCCGTTCCTCCTCCGATCACGACGACCTTGGGTGTATGTGTCATGTTGTTATACCCTTTCTCTTCTGAATATCTCGATGAGAAATTTTCGTTTGATAGTCATTTTCAAAATGATGGCCAAGATACTCTGCCAATGCAACCGATCGATGCTGCCCGCCTGTGCATCCTATCGCTATCACAAGCTGGCTCTTTCCTTCCCGCTTGTATTGAGGAAGCATGAACGACAGTAAATCGGTTACTTTCTCGATGAATTTATTCGTTTCATTCCATTTCAATACGTAGGTGGACACTTCTTCATCCAATCCCGTTTTCGGTCTCATATGATCGATATAGTGAGGGTTTGGCAGGAAGCGTACGTCAAACACCAAATCAGCATCGATGGGGATCCCGTGCTTGAAACCGAAAGACACGACATTCACCGTGAAAATCGTCTTCTTGTTCATCGAGAATTCCGTTAGAATTTTTTCCCGAAGCTCTCTTGGCTTCATGGTTGAAGTTGTATATATTAACTGCGCACGTCCTTTTAGTTCTTCAAGGAGCTCTCTCTCCTGACGAATCCCTTCAAGAGGCAGACCTGAAGGAGCGAGCGGATGAGAACGGCGCGTTTCCTTGTATCTTCTGACAAGAGAGGAATCATCTGCATCAAGATATAAAACCTGCGGTGTCACCCAGGAGGTTTCCGCTAATTCATCCAGTGCTTTAAATAGATGATCAAAGAATTCCCTTCCCCTAAGGTCCATCACAAGGGCGACCTTATTCATTTTATTACCGGACTCTTTCATCAGTTCCAAAAATTTTGGCAGAAGAGTCGGCGGCAGATTGTCCACACAGAAGAATCCCAAATCCTCGAAGCTCTGAATGGCAACCGTCTTACCAGCTCCGGACATCCCTGTTATGATTACTAATTGAACATCGTTTGTAGAACCTGTACTCATACTCTTCCCCCGCTTTTATCGTAATGTTGTATAAATAAGTTCGTTCATCAACTTGGATCTAATCGATAAGACAATAACTTAAAATCAGGAGTATAGGTAAACGTTCCATAAATCGTATTCTTTCCGTGTAAGAGGTAGTCCAGAATATGATAATCTCCTTCAGCCATCGGAAGGTCCTTAATATCCTCAATCGGATGCCATTTAATCTTACCCTCTTCCGATTCCTGAAGGTTCACCCCATCCGCTTCGGTTGCAAAGAAAGAAAACATCATCCACTCTGATTTAATCTGATCGCCTTCTTTAATAATGAACGTAAAGACACCTTTCAAATCAGGATTCTTTAAATAGATGCCCGTTTCCTCACGATACTCACGAATGACAGCATCCCGGATTGATTCGCCGGACTCCATTTTCCCGCCTGGAGCGACCCACCAATTCCTTCTTGGCTTTTGGAGAAGGAGTACCTTGTCTCCATCCAGATATAAACAATTTGTGACACGTTGCACTACCTTCACCTCAATCTTGATGATTAGGGAGCCAATGTATACATTAGTCCCACTTTCAGTCATTCTCATTCCTTATATTATACTATGATTGTAGACAAGCTACAATGTCTTGGCTTGTTGTTTGAATGCTGTCGATTCAAATCGAAAGATATTGGGACATGTTTCTACATGAAGAGGATAGGTACAGATATACACTGGTCACTATAACAGGGGAAAAAAGCAAAAAAATAGACACAGGCGAGTCCTGTGTCGTCTACGGGATTTATTACTTAAAAGGGGGTCAATTTCTTATTATCTATATTACCCGAAAATTGTTTCACTAGTGTTACAACAGATTTAAAACGGTATTACGGAATTGTTAATGTATCGATGCGGGATTTGCGAATTGCAACGAACGCTGTAAGAACCTGTCATTTTTGGGTTAAAAGTCATAATTCTTCATAATTTGATCCGCGATTAATTCGTACCCCTTACCATTAGGATGAAGGGAATCATGGAAATAGTTTTCCTTGGATTTCCCTTTAAACAAAGGATTGGTTGAAACGTACTTTACGTTCTCATGTTTTTTGGCTTCTTTCATCATGGATTTATTCCAATCATCCACGTACGCCTCGATTTTATCGCTATCTTTATCCGGGTAAGGATTGTATAAACCTAACACGATGATATCCGCTTCTTTGCTCGCTGCACCAACAATATTCAAGATCTTATCCAGGTTGTCGAGATAGTCTTTTTTCGCCTCCACGATCTCCTCATGATGCAACGGGAATAGATCTCCACCATTGTTCTTTATTAAATCATTGGTTCCAATATTGATGATAAATACATCTGCTTCACTTAAATCCTCCGCTACCTTCGGCTTGACGATCTGCCCAAGCAGCTGATCCGATTGCTGCCCCGGTACTCCAAGGTTTTGAAAGTTATATGACATCTTTGAGTGTTCTTTATTCACTTTCTCTTCTAAACGCCCGATATATCCTGCTTCTTTTTTATCCCCATACCCATAGGTGAGGGAATCTCCCAATGCGATTACCCGTTTCTTAGATGATGACTTGGTCTCATCGGCAAAAAAACTAAAATACACAACGGGGATAAGAGCAAACAGTGCGACTAAAGAAACGATTTTCCATATTTTCATTCATGATCCGACCTTCCGAAATAAACTAAGATGACTTTCATAATATTGGTTATTCCCTTTTGGGAGGGATGTAATCCTGTTTATTTTTGGAAGTTATGAATCAATGGAATCGGTTTAAGAGGTCCGTCCCCCTTACTTCTTCTGAACACCAAACCGGGCATTAAGCTGGCCACGTATCATTTTTTGCTTTGCTTCTTTTCTCTCTTTTCTGGATAATTCATGTTTGATTTCTTTCGTGGTGACCCCTTCTTCTCTCTGGTCGGCGATGTCCATTAATCGTTCCACGTCGGAAAAGGAGTATTTGCGATAGCCCCGATTGGAACGGTGTGGAAAAATCAGATTCTTCTCTTCGTAATAGCGGATCTTTCTCTCGGTCAAACCGGTCAATTCACTGACGACACCGATCGATATCACTTTCTTATCCTTATAGGAAGGTTCATTATCCACGTGCTCCTCATCCTCCTAAACAGGGAATATCTTGATTATACATGTCTCTCTAACGGATTTGACCTATTATGTTAGAAAACCTTACAAAGAATTCTAAATTGGAAGAAAACTTCACAAAGTAGCAGATTTATATTCAAAATCCCCCTACACTATGGGTAACAATCCAAAAGGAGTGAACACGGATGCCATTTTTACGTGAAGCCGTTGAACGAGAGAGGCAGCAGTTTATTCGTCGGTTAGTAGAAGCTGGTGTTTACAAGCCATGTGATGAGGGGTTGAAGAAGCTGACGCTGTCGGAGTTGGTGTATGTGTTTAATAAGCATAAGAAAAGTTGAATTCATCAAAAAAAACCTTACGAAGGGAAACTCCCTTTCGTAAGGTTTTCTTGATTAACCGTTTTTGACTTTCTCTTTCAGCTCTTCGATATAATGCTGAGCCGTTTGAGCGGCGATACTGCCGTCACCTGTTGCCGTAACGATTTGGCGAAGTTGTTTTTCGCGGACATCACCGGCTGCAAAGATTCCTGGAACCTTTGTTTCCATTTGTTCGTTTGTTTCAATATAACCTTCAGAGTTAATGATCCCAAGGTTAGCAAATGGTTTCGTCAGTGGAAGCATTCCGATGTAGATGAAGATACCATCCGCCTGAAAATCAGTTTCTTCTCCATTTTCAGTGGATACAAGGGTCACACTTCCCACTTTTCCATCTTTGTCGTTGATTTCTTTCACCGTATGGTTCCAGATGAAATCAACTTTTTCGTTATCAAAGGCACGCTGTTGCAGGATCTTTTGAGCACGAAGCTCATCGCGACGGTGAACGATCGTTACTTTGTTAGCGAATCTTGTCAGGTAAACCCCTTCTTCTACAGCAGAGTCTCCTCCACCTACAACCACAAGGTCTTTTCCTTTAAAGAATGCTCCGTCACATACTGCACAGTAAGAAACTCCGCGTCCGCCAAGCTCTTTTTCACCAGGTACACCGATTTTTTTGTACTCTGCACCCGTCGTGATAATCACGGCACGGGCTTTGAATTCTTTCGAACCGGTTTTGACCGTTTTAAACTCTTCTCCGTCAACGATCTCTTTAATGTCTCCGTATGCATATTCCGCACCGAATTTCTTCGCATGATCAAACATTTTATTAGAAAGATCAGGTCCCAGAATATGGTCGAAGCCTGGGTAGTTCTCCACTTCTTCCGTATTCGCCATCTGTCCGCCCGGTACACCTCTTTCAAGCATAAGCGTTGAAAGACTTGCACGTGACGTATAAACAGCTGCAGTCATTCCTGCAGGGCCTGCACCTGCAATGATTACATCATAAATTTTTTCTTCAGACATAATGACATTCTCCTTCCGAAACAGTCGTAAGCATATTCTTTATTAAAATACTATGGTTAGAGGTAGTAATGGTGCTTGAGCCTTCCACCCATAGTATTAACTTCCTACACCTATCCTATAAAAAACAAGGTCACATCGTCCAAAAATATGCTCACGGAAGGTAACTTTCAACGACTGAGATGTATTTTGTCAAGGTACTCGCAGATAAATTGAATCGATCACATAGCTGCTTCTTCGTGACCTTTTCATTTCGCAGTCGGTTCCAAACGAATTCGGTCGCCGCTGCAAAAGCTTTGGCATTCTTGAAGGTCTCCCGTTCCTTTATGCCTCTGTAGGCGATCGTAAACCAAGTAAGGAATAATCCCGACTCCACGCTCGTGATCGGCTGATGATCCCCATAAAGGTGCAGAGCCACTTGATGCATATTCTGAATCTCCTGGTTCACTTTAATCGAGCTGTTTCCGTTGCTGTTTAACACTTGTGCTAAATAAACCTTTTCGACAATCGACAGGTCCTCCACATCACAAAAGTCAGCGTGAGTAAGGATGGCTCTCTGATTATCCGAAATGGACGTAAGAAACAGACCGAATAATTTCTCTTCCGTATATTCACTTTGCAGCTTCTTCAAAATCGATGTGACGTGATTTTCGAAGCCCTCTTCCTGCTTTTTATCGTTCCAAGGCTCAAGTCCTTCTTTTTCAGGGTTGATTTCCAATACCCTTTTCCACGCATTACGGGCTGTATCCTCATGACCCGTTTCATAAGCAGAATACGACAACCAATAATAGAAGCTCGCATCGCCCTCGAAGCCAATCTTCTGAAGGGACTTCAACCAACCATATGCCCGCTTCGAATGACCCACAAGTGCAAACGTAGCCCCCAGCTTGTAACGATGCTCATGAAGTAAGGGACGGACCTTCTCAAGACCCTGAATCAATTCGTCCAGCTCGTTATGACGCTTTTGATAGAAATAAAAAACAGCCGTATTGCACAGGGCATGAAGATTTCCAGGATTCTTCTCCAGCACCTCTTCCAACGTAGCAGCTGCATGATCGACTTCTCCTAAATAGAAGTAGGCAAGTGCTAAATTATTATAAGCTGACCAGAATTCCGGATAATCCCGAATGACCTTCAGTAAGGTATCCACGGCTTTTTGAAAATGACCTGATTCAAGAAGATCTCTTGCTTTCTCCTGTTGGACGATCAGCTCATCATGCTCGTATAAATCGTCCACAATCAGATCGGAATCGAGCTCCAAAAGCTCTAATAAGTCTTCAGCATCCTCAACGAATTCACCATATTCTTCTTTGTCAAGATAAGCTGAAACCTGTTCATACGCCTCTTTAAACAAGCCTAAATGGGCATAATTATTGGCCAGAAAATAATGACACTCAGCCATACGGGGATCCAGATCATCCAGGATTTGATGCAATAAATCATTGGAACGCTTGTATTCACCAAGCTCTGTATACACAATCGATAATTGACAGGCAATCATCGGTTCTACTGGTTCTAATTGAAATGCTCTATTTAAATATTTTAACGATCTCTTAAGCTCTCGACGTTGATAAGCCTTCATCCCTTTGTTGTAGTAATACTCGCCAGTCGGGACAAAAGACAACACTTTCGCTTGCTCACTACCTAATTTTGACCCTTTTCTCATCAAAGTCCTCCGAAACGTTCATAGTATAACTACAGTAGTATATCATACAATACCCCTGTACTAAACTACCATATTTTGAGGGACGGACCTTTGCGCGTGCGCAAGGTCCGTCCCTCAGGGAGTTATTTATTATGACGTTCCACAAGGACTTCCAACACATCTTGGAGTGGAAGTTTTTGTTCCCTTAAAAGGACGAGTACGTGGTAGAACAGATCTGCGACTTCCCATTTCAATTCTTCACTGTCCCTGTTTTTCGCAGCGATGATCACTTCTGACGCTTCTTCGCCTACTTTTTTAAGGATTTTGTCTACTCCTTCTTCAAAGAGGTAGGTCGTGTATGCCCCCTCTGGCCGCTCGATTTCACGATTTTCAATGAGCTTTTCCAGAGTGAGGAGGATATTTTCTGTTGATGATTTCTCCTCACCATATACTCCTTCATGGAAGCAGCTTTCTTCCCCTTTATGACACGCAGGGCCTTCTTTATCGACGAGGACAAGGATCGCATCTTTATCACAATCCCACGTGATGTTTTTGACGATTTGGGTGTTCCCGCTTGTCTCACCTTTATGCCACAGCTCCTGGCGTGAACGGGAGTAAAACCACGTTTCTCCTGACTCAACCGTTTTCTTGAGAGACGTTTCATTCATGTAGGCCAATGTTAAAACTTCTTTTGTCGAAGCGTCCTGGATGATGGCAGGTACCAATCCTTTATCATCATACTTCACGGATGCGATCCAATCGTTATTAGTCATCGTACGTGCACCTCCTGCTCTCTTAAGTAGCTCTTTACTTCTTCAACGCTCGTTTCTTTATAGTGAAAGATGGAGGCAGCAAGGGCCGCATCGGCTTTGCCTTCTGTGAATACTTCTTTGAAGTGCCCGGCATTTCCTGCACCGCCTGAAGCAATCACCGGAATCGAAACCGCTTCGCTGACTGCCTTCGTCAGTGCCAGGTTGAATCCCTGCTTCTCTCCATCGCTATCCATGCTTGTTAACAAAATTTCTCCCGCACCGAGGGATTCTACTTCCTTCGCCCATTCAACGGCATCCAGGTCTTTCAGCTTTCTGCCTCCATGGGTATAAACTTTCCAACCTTTGCTCTCTTCATCGTATTTGGCATCGATGGCCACTACGATACATTGTGATCCGAAGTAATCCGCTCCTTCACGGACAAGCTCAGGACGCAGGACGGCTGCCGTGTTAAGAGAAACTTTGTCTGCCCCTGCGCGAAGGATGACTTTCATATCTTCTACTGAGTTAATCCCTCCCCCTACTGTAAAAGGGATCGCCAATTCCGCCGCTACATGCTGAACGACTTCCACCATCGTTTTCCGTCCTTCATGTGAGGCTGAAATATCCAGGAAGACGAGTTCATCGGCACCTTGCTCGTCGTACACCTTGGCAAGCTCAACAGGGTCTCCCGCATCTCGCAGCTCAACGAACTGAATGCCTTTTACCACTCTTCCATCCTTCACGTCCAGACAAGGAACAATCCGTTTTGTTAACATGTCTTCACCTCGTTTATTGCCTCTCTCACCGTGAACTTTCCTGTATAAAGTGATTTTCCGCAAATCGCACCGGAGACACCTTGGTTTTCGTATTGCTTTAATTTCTTCAGATCTTCAAGTGAGCTAATGCCTCCAGACGCAATCACTGATTTCCCTGTTTGTTCGGCAAGATCCACAACCGCTTCAACATTGGGACCAGATAGCATTCCGTCTGTGGCAATATCGGTGAAAATGAACGTCTCCGCGCCGGCTTCAGCCAATTCTTTTCCAAGATCCACCGCTCTAAGAGATGAAGTTTCCAACCAGCCATGAGTTGCCACATATCCATCCTTTGCATCCAGCCCGATGGCAATCTTATCACCATATTCCGCCAGCCATTCCTTCACTAATTCAGTATTGGAAACCGCGATACTGCCAATGATGACACGATCGACGCCCCGGCTTAAATAGTGCTCGATATCCTCTTTGGAGCGGATACCTCCCCCAATCTGCACCTTGGCATCCAGCTTTTCTGCAACGGCGATCACGAATTCATCATTGATCCGGGAGCCTTCCTTTGCCCCATCAAGATCTACCATGTGAATCCACTCGGCCCCTTCATCGGCGAATTTCTTCGCCATATCAAACGGAGAGTCTCCATAAACCGTTTCTTGATTATAGTCACCTTGAACAAGGCGAACACACTTTCCGCCCCGCATATCGATGGCTGGATAAATCGTAAAACTCATGAGACCGCCTCCTTCACTCGTTTAGTAAAGTTTTCTAATAGTTTCATTCCAAGCTCTCCGCTTTTTTCAGGATGAAACTGCATTCCGTATATATTTTCCCGGCTTACGACTGCCGGGATTTCGACTCCCGCATAATCAGCACTTGCCGCTATCACGTCCTTGGATCCTTCGTGCACATAATAGGAGTGAACAAAGTACACATAGCCCTCTGATAACCCTTCTAAAAGGGGGGATTTTTTTTGGTAACGCAGAAGATTCCATCCCATGTGAGGGACTTTGAACGAGTTTCCTTGACTGTCCTCTTTCGGGATGTGAAGCACTTCACCAGGTAGTAGAGCCAATCCTTTTGTTGATCCATTCTCCTTACTTTCTTCAAAAAGGAGCTGCATGCCCAAACAAATGCCTAAGAGCGGCTTCCCGCTTTGGGCAAAAGTAAGGATGGTTTCTTTTAAATGAGTGGTTTCGAGAAGATTCATAGCATCTTTAAATGCTCCCACTCCTGGCAATATCAACCCATCTGCGTTCAGTAATTTCTCTTGTTGATCACTGATAAAATAAGGAACGTCCAACCGTTCGAGTGCTTTACTTACGCTGAACAGATTCCCCATCCCATAGTCTACAATGCCGATCATGAATTATAACATTCCCTTCGTTGACGGAACCCCTTTTACACGGGGATCGATCGTGGTTGCTTCATCCAGGGCACGTCCCAGTGCTTTAAAGATCGCTTCAATGATATGGTGGGTATTGTGACCATAATGAACGATGACATGAAGATTCATTCGTGCTTCAAGGGCAAGCTTCCAAAGGAATTCATGAACCAGTTCCGTATCGAAGGTCCCGACTTTCTGACTTGGAAGTTCTGCACGGAACTCAAGATGAGGACGATTACTCAGGTCCACCACGACTTGGGCAAGGGCTTCATCCATGGGAACCATAGCTGAGCCGTAACGTTTGATCCCTTTTTTGTCTCCCAGTGACTCAAGTAATGCCTGTCCTAGGCAAATGCCGATATCTTCAGTGGTGTGATGGTCATCCACTTCAATATCGCCATTAGCCTCGATTGTACAATCAAATTGTCCATGCTTTGTGAACAAATCCAGCATATGACTCATGAATGGGACCCCTGTCTCTACTTTAGAGTTCCCCTCTCCATCGATTCCAAAATTCAAACGAATATTCGTCTCATTCGTCTTTCGTACAATCTCTGCACTTCTCACCATGATGTCCTCCTTATTGGAGGGACGGACCTCTGCAGAGGTCCGTCCCTCTTCCCTATTTCTCTTTATCGAATCGGATCTCCACTGCCCTTGCATGGGCTTCAAGACCCTCTAAGCGGGCAAGTTTTGCGATTTTTTGATAATTTTGCTGCAGTGCTGTTTCACTGTATGAAATGACACTTGTCTTTTTCATAAATTCATCTACATTTAATGGACTTGAAAAACGTGCTGTCCCGTTCGTCGGGAGTACGTGATTCGGTCCTGCAAAGTAATCCCCGACAGGCTCCGAGCTATATCGGCCAAGGAAGATCGCTCCGGCATGACGGATTTTCGCCATCGTTTCGAACGGCTTCTCCGTTAGAATTTCCAAATGCTCCGCTGCGAGTTGATTCACAACTTCGATTCCTTCTTCAATATCTCTCGTCACGTAGATGGCTCCGAAATCATTGATGGACTGACGGGCAATGTCTTCTCTGGGAAGGGAAGACAGCTGTCGCTCCACCTGTGTCAATACCGATTCTGCTAATGCAGACGAATTCGTCACGAGAACAGCAGAGGCAAACACATCATGCTCTGCCTGTGATAGAAGGTCAGCGGCTATTTCATCGGCACGCTGATGCTCATCGGCCAGGATCACGATTTCACTCGGACCGGCGATCATATCAATATCCACATCGCCGAATACTTCCCGTTTTGCCAAGGCGACATAGATGTTCCCCGGTCCTGTTATTTTATCCACCGGAGTGATGGATTCCGTTCCATACGCCAGTGCCGCTACGGCTTGAGCACCGCCAACTTTAAAGATATCTTCCACTCCGGCAATTTTAGCTGCTACCAACACGCCTGGAGACAGCTTTCCGTCCTTTCCAGGCGGAGAAACCATCGTGATTCGTTTGACTCCCGCTACTTTAGCAGGAAGCACATTCATTAATACAGAGGAAGGATACGCAGCCGTCCCACCCGGCACGTACACGCCGACTGAATCAAGGGGGGTCAGCTTTTGGCCAAGCATGGTTCCATCCTCGTTGGTTGTAAACCATGAAGATCTCTTTTGCTTAGAGTGGAAGTCACGGATATTATCCGCAGCTTCTTCAATAATCGAGATCATTTCGGGATCAAGAGTTGTGAAGGCTTCCTCTATCTCACTTTGAGAAACCTTGTAGTTCTCTAATTGAACCCCATCAAATTTCTCGGTATACTCACGGACTGCCTGATCTCCATTCTCCTGCACAGAAGAAATAATCCCTTGAACCGCTCTTCGCTGATTCTCCGTACCACTGTCGACTGAGCGCTTAATCGACGCCCCGCTCATATCCTTAATAATCTTCATACAATTTCACCAGCCTTTTGAGGGGGACGGACCTGCTTACGACAGCAGATGCCGTATTCCCTATGTAATCTATATTTAGAGGGACGGACCTTGCCTGAATAAACACAAGTATCCGAACCTCAGAGTCTCATTATAAGTGTTGATATCCCTGTATTTGACCGGCTCCAGGCAAGGTCCGTCCCTCTTACCCAGTCCCTCTTACCCACCTCTTACCCAATGATACGTGTCAGCCGGGTGACGAGGTCTTGGATTTTTTCGTCTTTCATTCGGTAGCTGACGGGATTGACGATGAGGCGTGAGGTGATGTCGACGATGGTTTCGTATTCCACCAGCCCATTTTCCTTCAGGGTTCTTCCCGTTGAGACGATATCGACGATGCGATCAGCGAGCCCGATTAAAGGAGCGAGCTCAATGGATCCGTTTAGTTTAATGATTTCCACTTGCTCACCCTGCTCCCGGAAATAGGATGACGCAACATTCGGATATTTTGTTGCAATTTTCGGTGCCACATCACTCATTTTTGTATTCGGCAGTCCTGCGACCGCCAAGTAACAACCACTGATCCTTAAATCAAGGAGCTCATATACGTCCCGCTCTTCTTCCAGCATGACGTCCTTCCCGGCAATCCCTAAATCAGCGACGCCATGCTCCACATATGTCGGAACATCCATGGGCTTTGCCAGGATAAATCGTAAATCTTCCTGGGGAACCTCGATGATCAGCTTCCTCGAATCATCGAATTCAGGCGGCAGATTGTAATCTGCCTTCCTTAATAGTTCCACGGCTTCTTCAAATATCCTGCCTTTAGGCATGGCAATGGTTAAAGCACTCATGATGTTTCACCGCCTTTCGGGTCCTGTCCCACAACGAAGTGCACATGGCTGAAGCCCTTCGTAAACTCGTCCACATCTCCTACGCCCTTCCAGTTCTGCAGTACCACATTGACTCCTTCACTTCGCAGCTCAATAGCCAAACGAATAGCTTCTTTCCTGCGCTCATCACTGAACAGCACGCACTGCTGAAGAGTGGAAGTTAACTCAACCTGCATCGCTTCAAGGACATAATCGAGACGTAACCCGAAGCCTGTCGCACCGGAGTTCTTTCCGAATTTTTCAAGCAGCTTATCGTAGCGACCGCCATTTCCAATCGCAAACCCGACATTTTCTCCGTACACTTCAAATAAAATACCGGAATAGTAACTCATGTGGCTAACCAGACTCAAGTCGAACTTCACATATTGCTCCACTTCGTAATCTTTTAAAATACTCCACAGCTCTTTCAGCTGTTCTAATGCGTGCAGCCCTTTTCCCCCTTCTAATAGAGAATGGGCTTCACCCAGCACATTTTCTGATCCCCGTAATTGCAGGAAACGGAACAATCTCTGCTTATCGATGGATGAAAGAGCCAGCTCATTGACATGCCGACGATATCCAACATAATTCTTCTCATATAAATATCTTCTTAACGTATCCGCCCGTTCTTCAGTCCCGACGATTTGAGTGAACAGCTCCTGCACAAATCCGATGTGGCCGATGGAAATTTTGAAGTTTTCCAATCCCGCTTCTTTTAAAACCGATACCATTAACGCAATTACTTCTGCGTCGGCGCTGACTGAGTCGTCACCGATACATTCGATTCCGACCTGCTCAAATTCGGCCGGACGTCCGCCTTCCCGCTGCTGAGCTCTAAATACTGAATTGGAGTAGGCCAGTCGCAGCGGTGCTTCATCCTTTAATAATTTTGACGCGGCAATCCGGGCGATCGGCGCGGTCATATCCGGTCTTAACACAAGAGTGTGACCCTGTTGATCCAGAAGCTTGAATAGCTGCTGATCTAATATCGCCGATGCTTCACCAACGGTTTCATAATATTCAAGGCTTGGGGTTTCAATAAATTTGTAACCCCACAGCTTCATCGCCTGTTCCATTTTCTTTTTCGTCTGATCTTTGATTTCGTATAAATCAGGAAATGTATCTCTCATTCCCAATGGCTTCTCGAACATGAATAACTTAGTCATAAGAACCACCTTTGGCGTATTAATTCATCTATTTTTCCCCGATTAGGGGATTGCTACTAATTCTCGATTATTCAGATATCCTTTAGTTCGCTAATGTGCTAATAAAATAAAGTTATTTGTAGTGTAGCGTTTCTTTTTTTATTCGTCAACCGTTTGATTTGTGGATTTTTTTGAAAAACAAAAAAGGCAAAAATAGAACTCAATCTAGCTTTGCCTTTTCCCTTATTCTTCTCTTTTCAATCCGTAGATGGCATCTTCTCGCCAGCGTTCGGCAAGTTCCTCTTTGGTGTAGATGATCCTCATGGGATTTCCACCAACGAACGCTCCTGCGGGGACGTCTTTGTGTACGAGGGTTCCTGCCGATACGATGGCCCCGTCTCCAATCTTAATACCCGGTAATATCGTGGTGTTGGCCCCGATCATCACTTCCGATCCGATTTCCACCTCACCTAATCGGTATTCCTTGATCAGGTATTCATGGGCGAGGATCGTCGTATTGTACCCAATGACCGTATTACGCCCAACCGATATTTTCTCAGGGAACATCACGTCTAGCATCACCATCAGGGCGAATGACGTGTGTTCACCGATCTTCATGTTCAAAAACGACTTGTACAACCAATTTTTCATTCCCAGAATGGGAGTGTACCTTGCAAGTTGAATCACGATGAAATTTTTGACGACCTTCCCGAAAGGAACGGTTTTGTAAACATGCCAGAGAGAATTTGCTCCTTCTACAGGGTAGCGGGTCGTTCGTCTCATGTAGTCGGAACTCCAACAATCTTTAATAAGTCTTTCATATTATCCAGCATGAAGTCCGGTTCGTAGTGAGCCAGGTGCTCTCTTCCCTTCGCACTCCACGCGACACCTGCCGATAGCACTCCTGCATTTTTCCCCGCTAAAATGTCGTGGTGATTGTCCCCGATCATGATTGCTTCACCAGGCGAGGATCCCAATGCCACGAGAGCTTTCTCAATCGGTTCAGGATGCGGCTTCGCGTTCTCCACTTCGTCCAGGGTGATGATGACTTCAAAGAACGGACGAAGATTCATCAGGTCCAGTCCCTTTAACACAACATCACGGACTTTCGTTGAGACAATCGCTAATTTATATCCATTTTCGTAGAGGGCTTGAACGGTTTCATACACCCCTTCAAACTCAGTTACAAGGGTGTCATGATGCTCATGATTATAAGCACGGTAGTGGGTACACAATTCTTCCATTCGGTCGGGGTCCAATCCTCCAAATGACTCTTCTAATGGTGGTCCCATAAAAGGATGAACGTCCTTTTCCTCGTACTGACCTGGATAATAATGATTCAATGTATGCAAAAAGGATGAAATGATTAAATCATTGGTGTTGATCAATGTTCCGTCTAAGTCAAATAATATTGTTGTAATCCTGCTCATAATGTCTCTCCTTTTCTTTCTTTGCATCGACCCTGTTCCAAATGTAGGCAACCGCCATCGTTAACAAAATCGCCGTGACCAGCCTGATGATCAGGAGGGGCAGGACAGGGATGCCGAGTGGGATGAAGATTAACGTATCCTCCACCACAGCGTGACATGCGACTAAAAAGATGAAGGCAATCGTAACATCCTTCTTACTCACTCCATCTTCTTTAACCGCCTGGATCATGACGCCTGCTCCGTATGCCAGGCCGATGACGAGCCCCGCTACCATCGTGGATGATGTATTTGCATTCATGCCAAGCGCCCGCGTGGCAGGGGACATCCAGCGTGAAAAAACATCCATCCATTTCAGATCTTTCATCACTTGAATAATCATCATAAGAGGAATGACGATAAGAGCTAACTGCAGGACACCAAATCCTGCTTTTTCGAGTCCCAGGAGAATGATTTCCCCCCACCCGTCCGGCTCAGCTTGTTGTGGAGGCATCATACCGTACTTGGCGATTTCAGATCCACCGTTCCAAACCAGATTGATGACAACCGCCGATACCAGGGCCAATCCGACCCTTACAGCGACAATCAGCCAAATCTTCACCCCCACCTTTGCGGCTACGGTTGATTCAATGAACAAATTATGAGAGAAGGAAAGCATCACCGCAATGATGAACACTTCTTTCACCGTTAAATCAAGGGATAGGATCCCACCTATTCCTGCGTACAAGTTAAGAAAATTCCCTAACACCAGGGGAATGGCCGCATCACCTGAAAGGCCGATAAGCTTCATAAACGGAGAAATCTTCTCCATGACCCAAGGAAGGACAGGAGTGTATTGAAGCAAAAACACAATCAGCGTGATTGGAAAGATGACCTTCCCCAGTGACCACGTTGTTTTCAAACCTGTGAGGCCGCCATTTTTCAAAGATGACATCCACATACTCCCTACTCTCCTTTTGTTAAGCGTTTACGCTATCCGTCTTTTCATCGTATGCCTTCTTCGCAAGGCCGGCTTTTCTTCTGTAAAGGAATACACCGATCGCTCCAATGATAAGAACAATCGAAATCACTTGGGCGAATCGTAAAGACCCCAGCATCAGACTGTCGGTTCTCAATCCTTCAACAAAGAATCGACCGATGGAATACCAAATCACATATGTTAAGAACAGTTCTCCACGACGAAGACTGCTTGCTTTTCTTCTCAAGACAAGAAGAAGAATCAATCCGGCAAAACTCCAAAGAGATTCGTATAGGAATGTAGGGTGATAGTACGCTCCATTAATATACATTTGATTAATTATGAAATCAGGAAGCATCAGGCTTTCAAGAAATGCACGGGACACTTCTCCCCCATGGGCCTCCTGGTTTACAAAGTTACCCCAGCGACCGATTGCCTGACCTAAAATAATGCTCGGTGCCGCAATATCAACGAGCTTCCAGAAAGACAGCCCTTTTATTTTGGCAAACACAATTGTAGTAATGACAGAACCGATTAACGCACCATGAATGGCGATTCCACCATTCCATACTTTAATGATATCCCCGGGGTGATCGGCATAATAATTGTCCCATTCAAAAATGACATAATAAGCGCGGGCACAAATGATCGCGATGGGAATCGCCCAAACGAGCAAATCGATGAATGTATCGGGATGAAGACCCAATCTTTTGCTCTCACGAATGACTAAATACAGTCCTAATGCGATCCCAAGTCCGATGATGACACCGTACCAATGTACTTGGATCGGACCGAGTGAAATGGCAATGGGATCGATTGGCGTAATGTTCTCGTTCATTTTGTCTCTCCTTTTTTTCCATTAATTTGGCTTATGAATGTTATCGGATCAGATATCTTCATTCTCTCCATCTTCAATCACATCAGACAACCGGTTTGTAAATTGCTCTGCTGCATTTACGCCCATACGTTTCAGGCGGAAGTTCATGGCAGCCACCTCAATGATAACCGCGAGATTTCGTCCAGGACGAACAGGCACGGTGTATTTTGTAATATCCGTATCGATAATTTTCATCGTCTCTTCTTCCAGTCCAAGACGGTCGTACTGTTTCGTTTTATCCCATAGCTCGAGATTGATGCAAAGGGTAATACGCTTATAGCTGCGGACCGCTCCTGCACCAAATAACGTCATGACATTGATGATACCCAAACCGCGGATTTCCAACAGATGTTCAATCAATTCAGGAGAACTGCCGATGAGCGTATCCATGTCTTCCTGGCGAATCTCGACACAATCATCTGCTACAAGGCGATGACCTCTTTTCACTAGTTCAAGAGCGGTTTCACTTTTACCAACACCGCTTTTCCCTGTGATCAACACTCCGACTCCATAAATATCTACCAGTACACCATGGATCGCCGTTGTCGGGGCAAGCTTACTTTCCAGATAGTTTGTCAGCCTCGAAGAGAATCGTGTTGTTTTCATTGAAGAACGCATGACAGGTACATCATACCGGTTCGCTGATTTCACTAACTCAGGAGGAATCTCCAGGTCTCTGGAAATGATGATACCAGGCGTGATATCTGTACATAGAGCTTCCATTCTGCGCTTACGTTCTGCCTCATCCAACAGCTCCAGAAATGACAACTCGGTTTTTCCTAATAATTGTATCCGCTCTGCAGGATAATAGTTGAAATAACCGGCCATCTCCAAGCCTGGACGGGAAATGTCACTCGTTGTGATCGGTCTATGTAAACCTTCTTCTCCACCGACAAGCTCTAATTTAAACTTCTCGACAATATCTTTTGTGCGGACCTTTGCCACATGCAGCTCCTCCTTCACATTACACTCGCTTCATATTTATAAACGACTCTTACTCTAACCTATTTTAGCAATTATAGAGAAAATCGCAAGGCAGCTTACTTGGAGGTGAAGCCAAGAAACAAATGAATAGAAGCGCAGCCACGGCTACGCTTCTATAAATGCTTCGATGATCGACATGATCTCTTTATGAGTGGATATGGAATCGAGGACTTGAAAATCATGTTCAATGCTGTGGTTGACCCCTTCTATTAAATGCAGGTCCAGCCGGTGGTTCGACTTTAATTCATTGAATCGAGCTTCTTCATAGTGACGATCCGCATCCCCCATTATACAAATCCCCTCCTGCCCACTATCCAGCATCGCTTGAAATACCTCATCTTCTTTTATTAACGGAGTTAACCAGATGAGTTTTGCATCCCGAAAAGACTCTCTTGTTAATTCATTACTTAATGCGATGGTACCAAATGACTTAGCCACCAGGTGAATACGTGAATAGTTTTTTTCTTGTAAAACCTGATTGATGACTTCCTTCACATCATGCTTTAAAGCATCATCTACTTCTTCTATAGAAAATCCTTCATAGTCGGCCGAAGTATAATGATAGTTAATATGGAGTACATCATAACCTTTATTTAAGTAGATTCCCGTTGAATAGTGAAGCAATGGTGCCTGTACGGTATATCCCAATCCTGGCAGGAGGATGGCGATTCCTTCCGCCTCTTCGCCTTGGGATATTAGTGTATACGGTACATCGATGTCCCCATAGCCCTTAATGATATCCGATGTAAATTTCATGAATCACTCCTCCTCTTTCCAAGTATTTCTATATTAATATAGAAATCCCCTTTTTTGCCCATAAAAAAACTCCGGCTTAACAACCAAGCCGGAGTCTTTTCCTATTTACTTCTCCTTCATCGGATCCATGACGGCTTTTTGAATCACCAGATTGGCAAGGGACAAAATGATCGATGCCAGAAAAGCCATGCCAAAACCGGATAACTCAAAGCTGCTTCCCATCAGACCATCCGTTAACAGTAACGTAATGGCATTAATGACGAAGAGAAACAGCCCCAGTGATAAAATCGTCACCGGCAGGGTCAGGATAATCAAAATCGGCTTGACCAGAACATTTAGTATCGAAAGAATAAAGCTGGCTCCGATTGCTGCCCCGAACCCGGATACTTCAAATCCTTGAAAAAATCCTGCCAATGCAATAAAGATTACTGCATTGATTAAAATTCCAATCATCCATCTCATTATTTGATGGCTTCCTCCTCATTTGGCAGCACGAAGCCCAATAAACCGTATACGATGGCCAGAGGGAAGAATCCCGTCGGAATGAGCAGGATGATGAAAATCACCCTAAGAATCGTTGCATCGATTCCCACATAACGGGACATACCTCCAAGAACCCCGGCGAGCTTTCTGTCAGACCTTGATCGTGCTAATTGTTTTCTCATCGTTATTCCTTCTTTCTCATCTTATGCGTTGTCCTTATTAACATTCTTCTCTTCATACTTTTTTATGAGGACAGATCCCGCTTTTGTTTCCGCAAAAAGATGAAGCTTATCGTCTGAATCGGTTTTACGACTGAAACGAATCGACTTTTGGACCACTTCATTTTTTTCTTCCAATACATCAATACCCTGCAACTCAAGCTTAAAACTACCGAAGTTTGATTTTGCCTCTCCGGAAATGTTGATGTTTTCAGGAACGAATAAATCGATGTTGCCTGTTACCGTCTTGGCGTGAAGCGTGTCGGCTTTCTCTCCGGTCAAGGCACAAACCACGTTTCCATTGAGGGATTGCACATCTGAATATGAGATATCCCCTTCGACATGCACCTTGCCGTTAATGGATTCTGCTTCAACATGGTGAGCTTTCGCGTTCAGAATTGAAATCGCACCGTTGGATGTTTCCACTTCTGCTTTTTTCGCTGTCAGGTGATCGATATGAATCTTTCCGTTAGCAGCCTTGGCACGAAGATCCTGGACATCTAAATGCTCTGCCTTTAATCCTCCATTAAATAATCGGACAGAAATCCTTTTATAGTGATGCTTCGGAATGTAGAGTTTAGAGTCCACTTTCATCCACTTTAATTGCGTCGAGTAATACAGTGTATCCCCGTCTACAGCAAAGGACGTATTTTCCATGAACTGCTTTCTCGCTTCTTCATGATCTTCCGTACGATAAACCTTCGCCTCACATTCCACCCGGACTTCCTCACCGTCCCAGGGGATGAGTTCTACCTTTCCATTGGCCACGTCTACATCTATCTTCTCAAAATCCGTATTGGGCTGTTGATACACATGAGACAGTTCCACCGATTGATTCCACTGAAAGTCAAAGTCAAAATTCTTAATCTTGTTCAACGCAGTATTCATGAAATCTAGAAGCTTATCTTTCGGGTTTCCTGAATGAGTAGAGTGTTCTTGCTCACCCTTTTTACCTTCTTGAAAGATGGACACAAATTCATCAAGGAAATCTTTTTCCTTTGGCTTTTCCTTTGATGTATTTGGCTTTTGATCGAGTGCTTCCAATAATGCCACTGCTTCCTGAGCCGAAATCGTTCCATTTTCCAACATATCCAAAATGCGTTTGCGTTCTTCATTCATACTCTTTCATCCCCTTTATTGATTATAAAAGTACTTTAATGCCTTTATACACATTCCAAATGACCACGACAACACTAACTAATATGGCTAAACCGATCATGATGACGGTGAATATCGGCAATCCCGCACCACTCGCGAAAACCCCCATATCCAAAAACAAGCCTGCAATCACAAGGGGAACCGCAATGACCGGTAATAAGTGAGATAAAAATGCTGCTTTTGCGTCCTTTTTCACATAAGGATTATCTGATATAAAATAAACGATCAGCGGAAAAAGGAAGCCTGCAAAAAATATACTGAAATAGCACAGGGCTGATAGTACCTTATTGGTCTCCATCTTCATCATCTCCTCTACTATTATTTACGATACGTGAAGCAAAAGGTTTCAATGCATTTGTTTGTAATCTTATTTTCACATAGTGGGAATGTTCTTCCCTCCAACTTGAGGCTGATTTTAGGTAGGTATGGGGTTGTGGTTTTTGTTGCAGAGGCTTGCCCGTAAGCTAAAATTATTTATTGTAATCATAAACTTTGTGCTTTTGAAAAAGTGACTAGTAGTCGATTTCCGCTCCAGATGCTCGCTTTCCGCGGGGCGTGAGTTGAGCCTCCTCGGGCTTTGCCCTGCGGGGTCTCAACTTTCCCGCTATTCCCGCAGGAGTCGAGCACCTTCCGCTACAATCAACTTTCCAAGCATCGGCTACTTCATAAATTTAAAATCATCCTATAATAACCTTGCCTGCATTTTCACTCCACACCAAAAAGAGAGATACATAAAGCATCTCCCTCTTTAATTAATTGGTCACTTCTTCTTTTTCTCTAATCTTCTTCTTCATTCGTTCACGGTCGCGCTCAAGTACAGGTTTCAGGTACTTACCTGTGTAGGAACCTTGTGCTTCCGCCACTTTTTCAGGGGTTCCGCTTGCAACGATCGAACCACCTTTGTCTCCACCTTCAGGACCAAGGTCTACAAGGTAATCGGCTGCTTTAATGACATCGAGATTGTGTTCGATGACGAGAACCGTATCTCCGTTTTCAACAAGTCGTTGAAGAACAACCAAGAGTCTTGCGATGTCATCCACATGAAGTCCAGTTGTCGGCTCATCTAAAATGTAGAGAGAGCGGCCGGTAGAACGACGATGCAATTCTGAAGCAAGCTTCACACGTTGGGCTTCTCCCCCTGATAACGTAGTGGCAGGCTGACCTAAAGTGATGTAGCCAAGTCCAACATCAAAGATGGTTTGCAGCTTACGTTTGATCTTCGGAATGTTTTCGAAGAATTTCACTGCGTCTTCGACTGTCATCTCAAGTACATCGGATATATTTTTATCTTTGTATTTCACTTCAAGTGTTTCCCGGTTGTATCGTTTCCCGTGACAAACTTCACATGGAACGTACACATCGGGAAGGAAGTGCATTTCGATTTTGATGATCCCGTCTCCGCGACATGCTTCACAACGTCCGCCTTTTACATTAAAGCTGAAACGGCCTTTTTTATAGCCACGAACTTTTGCTTCATTGGTTGTGGCAAATACATCCCGGATATCATCGAATACCCCGGTATAAGTAGCCGGGTTGGATCTTGGGGTCCGCCCGATTGGTGATTGATCGATATCAATGACCTTATCGAGGTTCTCAATCCCCTTCACTTCTTTATGCTCACCAGGTTTTGATTTTGCATTATGAAGCTTTTGAGCCAGTGACTTATGCAGGATTTCATTGATCAACGTACTTTTACCGGATCCCGATACTCCAGTCACCGCTGTAAAGATTCCTAATGGCAGCTTCACTTTGACATTGTTCAGGTTATTTTCTTTCGCTCCCACAATCTCTAAGTACCGGCCATCAGGTTTACGTCTTTCCTGTGGAAGAGGGATGAACTTCTTCCCTGAAAGGTACTGACCCGTTAATGAGTTCGAGTCATCCATCACTTCCTGCGGTGTTCCCGCGGAAACCACTTCCCCCCCATGAACACCCGCTCCAGGTCCGATATCGATGAGGTAGTCAGCTGCCATCATCGTATCTTCATCATGCTCGACTACGATCAAGGTGTTTCCTATTTCCCTCATGTTCTTTAAGGTGTCGATCAGTCGGTCATTGTCCCGCTGATGCAATCCGATGGACGGCTCATCAAGAATGTAGAGGACCCCCGTCAGACGGGAACCGATTTGAGTCGCTAATCGAATCCGTTGAGCTTCTCCCCCCGACAGCGTACCTGCTGCCCGGCTTAATGTGAGGTATTCAAGTCCAACGTTGACCAGGAATCCAAGTCGTTCACGAATCTCCCTCAAAATAAGATTGGCAATCTTCATATCTTTTTCCGATAACTCGAGCTTATGGAAAAACTGCTCTGCTTCTTCAATCGAAAAGGCCGTTACTTCCCCTATATGAAGAGAGTCTACTTTTACTGCCAGGCTCTCTTCCTTCAAACGGTGGCCATTACAGGTTGGACATGCCTGCTGCGCCATGTATTTCTCCATCTGTTCACGGATATAATCAGAGCTTGTCTCACGGTAACGTCGCTCGACATTCGGGATGACCCCTTCGAAACGAAGATAGTTTTCACGAACCTGGCCGAAATCGTTCTCGTAACGGAAGTAAATCTCATCTTTTCCGGATCCATATAGGATCTTATCCATTTGTTGTTTCGGAATGTCCTTTACTGGCATATCCATCGGAATTTCATAGTGATCACATACAGCCTTAAGAAGAGACGGATAGTATTGGGAGCTTGTCGGTTCCCACGGAGCAATTGCATGCTCGTTCAAAGAGCGATCCCAATTTGGGATTATCAACTCCTTATCTACCTCAAGTTTTGTTCCCAATCCGTCACAGCTTGTGCAGGCACCGTATGGACTATTGAAGGAAAACATTCTTGGCTCCAATTCCGTTATGGAAAATCCACAGTATGGACATGCGTGATGCTCACTGAATAAAAGTTCTTCTTCCCCGATTACATCGATGATCACCTGACCGTCTGCCAATCTAAGTGCCGTTTCAAGTGAATCAGACAGACGTGCTGCGACACCTTCCTTCACAACGATTCGGTCAATGATCACTTCAATGGAGTGCTTTTTATTTTTTTCCAGGGAGATTTCTTCTCCAAGATCCTGTACCTCACCATTGATACGTACTCGAACAAACCCCTGTTTCTTGATTTCTTCAAGGGTCTTCACGTGAGTTCCTTTACGGCCCGACACAACCGGTGCCAGTACTTGAAGCTTAGTTCTTTCAGGGTACTCAAGAATACGGTCGACCATTTGTTCAATCGTTTGGGAGGAGATTTCGATCCCGTGATTTGGACAAATCGGTTTCCCTACTCTTGCAAACAACAGTCTTAGATAGTCGTAAATTTCGGTTACCGTTCCTACAGTCGAACGTGGATTACGACTCGTTGTTTTCTGATCGATGGAAATCGCCGGGGACAATCCTTCGATGGCATCGACATCAGGCTTATCCATTTGACCTAAAAATTGACGGGCATAGGCAGAAAGGGATTCGACATAACGTCTTTGTCCTTCTGCATAAATAGTATCAAAGGCAAGGGATGACTTACCTGAACCTGAAAGCCCCGTTAAAACGACCAGTTTATCCCGGGGAATTTTAATATCTATATTCTTTAAATTATGAGCTCTAGCTCCTTGTACGATTATTTGATCTCGCGCCATAGTTCGTTCATCCTTCCGCCTTGAGCTCAAGAATGGTATCACGAAGCTGTGCAGCTCGCTCAAAGTCCAATGCCTTGGCTGCTTCCTTCATTTCCACTTCTAAGCTAGCAATAAGTTTTTGTCGCTCCGGTTTAGACATATTCGAAACTTTTGTCTGTTCTCCTTCATAAACCCCTGCTTCTTCTGCGGCATGGGTTGCCCTGATGACATCCCGGATTTCTTTTTGTATGGTCGTCGGGGTAACGCCGTGTTTTTCATTGTATTCTTCCTGTATCGTCCGACGACGTTCTGTTTCATCAAGTGCTTTTTGCATAGAGTCGGTAATTCTGTCCGCATACATGATGACTTTACCGTTGCTATTACGCGCTGCACGGCCTATCGTTTGAATGAGGGAACGTTCAGAACGCAAGAAGCCTTCTTTGTCAGCATCCAATATGGTGACAAGTGATACTTCGGGGATGTCCAACCCTTCACGGAGTAAATTGATTCCCACTAATACATCATATTTACCTAAACGGAGGTCGCGGATGATTTCAATCCGTTCCAACGTTTTGATTTCTGAATGCAAATATTGAACTTTGATACCCATTTCTTTCAAGTATGCCGAGAGATCCTCAGACATTTTCTTCGTAAGGGTAGTCACAAGGACACGTTCATTTTTCTCGATGCGTTCGTTGATTTCACCCAGAAGGTCATCGATCTGTCCTTCGATGGGTCGTACCTCGATGACGGGATCCAGCAGTCCTGTTGGACGGATGATCTGCTCAACCATCTCAGGACAATGCTCCAATTCGTATGGACCTGGTGTGGCTGAAACATAGAGGAGCTGCTGTGTTTTCTTCTCAAACTCTTCAAAACGCAGGGGACGATTGTCCATGGCGGAAGGCAGACGGAAGCCGTGATCCACAAGCACCTTTTTACGGGCCTGATCCCCGTTGAACATTCCCCGGATTTGAGGTAACGTCACATGGGACTCGTCGACCACAATTAAGAAATCGTCTGGAAAATAGTCCATGAGAGTATACGGAGTCGATCCTGACGGCCTTAATGTCAGGTGACGGGAGTAGTTTTCAATCCCCGAGCAGAAGCCCATCTCCCTCATCATTTCGAGATCATAACGGGTCCGCTGTTCCAGACGCTGGGCCTCCAGAAGTTTATTTTCTTCTTTCATGATAGCTAATTGCTCTTCAAGCTCTTTTTCAATATTTTTGATGGCTACCTGCAATTTTTCTTCACGGGTTACGAAGTGGGAAGCCGGGAAAATCGCGATATGATCCCGTTCTCCCATGATTTCACCGGTCAGGGCATCCACTTCACGAATCCGGTCAATTTCATCTCCGAAAAACTCTACACGCATACAGTGTTCATCACGGGAAGCCGGGAAAATTTCCACTACGTCGCCTCGAACACGGAATGTTCCACGCTGAAAGTCGATGTCGTTTCGTTCATATTGGATATCCACAAGCTTACGCAGCAATTGATTTCGTTCGATTTCCATTCCTGTACGCAGGGAAAGAACGAGCTCCCGGTATTCCTCCGGGTTACCTAAACCGTAAATACAGGACACGCTGGCAATGATGATGACATCTTTTCGCTCAAACAAAGAAGATGTGGCAGAGTGCCTGAGTTTATCGATTTCATCATTGATGCTGGCATCCTTCTCAATAAACGTATCCGTTTGAGGAACGTATGCCTCCGGCTGATAATAGTCATAGTAACTGACAAAATATTCAACGGCGTTATCAGGGAAAAACTCTTTAAATTCGCTGTAGAGCTGCCCCGCCAATGTTTTATTATGAGCAATGATGAGGGTCGGCTTCTCAACCTGCTTGATCACATTGGAGACAGTGAATGTCTTTCCTGTCCCTGTAGCCCCAAGTAAGGTTTGATGACGTTTCCCTTCATTTATGCCTTGAACTAATTTTTCAATCGCCAGGGGTTGATCTCCCTCTGGTTTATATTTAGACTTGAGCTCGAATTGATCTTTCACCGTGAAACCTCCTATAGTAAAGGACTGCTACCTTGTATTTACCTACTTATACCCATCTTAAACACTGTCCATTCTTCTATACACATTCTACCACATTTCCTACAGTATTAACCAATAATAAGCGAACAAAAGTTCGTTTATTTATTTTTATAGAGATCACATCATCCGGGTTGTGGATAACTTTTGATAAAGAAGCAGTTTAGAGGCTAGAATCGTGATTTCGACATTTTACGGGAGGCTGCAAGGGGATTATTAGAGATTTTCGACATAATCTGAGCATTTCTATACACAACCTGTGCACAACTATGTGTATAAGTCGATATTCCTTGTGGAAAATCCCTAAACTTATTCACAATTCGTCAAATTTCTTGTGCACAATGTTGATGAATGCGGATTCAATCTGTGAATAACATGTTTATCCCCCTACTTATTCACACTATTCTTTATTTATCCACAATTAAGATATCTGTTTACACAGGAAGGAATTTGCAAGAGCTATGGCATAAGAAAAACAGGCTCAATCTTCTTAAAAGATAGGGCCTGTTTTCAAATTTCTATTCATACGCCACCGAAATCATGCACTTCTCTTCGCTCTTTTCATCATCCGGTCGCTATACCAGAATCCGACGGTCAGTGAAGCCGCGTCTACGACAATCAGTAACCAGGAGTCCGTATAGCCCTTTGAAACCGAAGCTGCAATGAGGGCTACGGTCAAGATCAATCCCACATAATGGTTATACGTCACCCGTGTGAACAGAACGACAAGCAATCCTGGTAAAAATAAACCTAAAATGATTTTAGACACGTTCAACTCTCCTTAAAGATAAGGGAATAACACATATTCTACCGAAGTTTCCCCTATCTGGAAAGGGTTTTCCTACTCTTCACCCTGCTGAATTAATTTCTGGGTCCGTTCCTTCAACTCACTGTGAGGGATGAATTTCTCCGAAAGCATATCAGGCAGAATGTATTCCAAGAAGTACTGTACGCACTCCAGGTCCTTGTATTTCACAATCGTCGATAGTGCTTCCTGATAAATTTCAATAAATAGAGGCTCCGGATTCCCTTTTTGAATTTCTCCAAAAGATTCATACAGAAGATCGATTTTGTCTGCGACAGATAAGATTCTTCCTTCAAGGGTATCGTCCTTCCCCTCTTTAAATCTTTCTCTGTAGACTTGTTGAAATTGCGGGGGAAATTCTGTAGTGATGAATTTATTGACCATCTGATCTTCTACCTGGCTGAAGAGCTCACGCAGCTCTCCCGATGCATATTTTACAGGAGTCTTGATATCACCTGTGAAAAGTTCCGCGTAGTCATGATTCAAAGCTTTTTCATACAGTGCTTTCCAGTCAATTTCTTTCCCGCTCTGTTCTTCCGCTGTTCCTAAAAACTGAGCAATTTTGGTCACCTTAAACGAGTGGCTGGCTACGTTATGCTCATGATACTTAAAGCGGCCCGGACAGCGAATGAGGGTTTCAAGGTCGGATAAGCTTTTAAAATAGTGATGAATTCCCATCGTATTCTCCTCTCATTGATCGACTTTACTTTATTAAGATAGTATCAAGTAGAAGGAGTAAGAGCAAAGATAATCACCCTTCTATTTCACCTAACAGTATATTATTTAGAGCACTGTGATAACGTGTGGGAATTTGATGAGAGGCTCCAGGAATCACATATATTTTCTTAGGATAGCAATCGTTATACAGTTTGAGATGAGAATTGATCCAATCCGACCTTTCCCCGTAAATTAAGAGAAGCGGGATGGGAAGCTTCTTGACCTGCTCTATACCATCGTAGTGAAGGGATTGCTCGTAGAACTGATACCAAATGTGGTGGTTCGCCTTATTCATATGACCCCTCAGCTTCTCCCGCTCAAGCTTATCCTTGAAATGCGCTCTGGAAATAATCCCCGATAGGCGATCCGGATGTTCACGAACCATTTTCATGCCCATATGGTGCATCCATTTCAGTTTGGGATTCGTGACTTTCGGATATCCCCCTACCAGAATAAGGGCGGAGACCCGATCTTCATAGGTACAGGCGAATGATTGTCCCACTACTCCCCCTGCAGAGTATCCAAGCATCACACATGCAGCAATGTTCAGTTGGTCGAGAATCGCCTTTATGTCCTCTACAAACTGAGAGATACTAATATTCTGTTCCATGGTAAAGGAGTCACCATGGCCTGTTAAGTCCGGAATGATGAGGCGAAAGTGCCTGGAAAGGACATGCTGTTTTATGAAGGTCATCCTCCCCATACCCGGGGGATGGATCAAGACAATGGGAGTCCCTTTTCCTAAATCGTCAAAATAAAGATCTCTATTGTTAAAATGGATGGTCGCCATAAAAATAAATCCTCCCTCAACCGCTTTATTACACATTGTTCTCGGGTTAAGGGAGTTCTAGTCACTTTATTTAAATGAGGCGGACGGAAACAACACCGTGTATTTCTTTCATCCTGCTTTTCACTTGATGTTGTTCTTCTTCAAGGAGTTTCTGATCCAAGTCAATCATGGTATAGGCCCACGTATGTTTACTGCGGTTGATCATATCTGCTATGTTGACTGCGTACCCTGAGAGAACATTGGCGATTTGACTGACCATATTCGGGATGTTTTGGTGCATGACCGTCACTCGCATTTTTCCGCTATAAGGCAGTTCCACATCAGGCAGGTTCACAGCATGCTTAATATTACCTGTTTCAAGATATGTTTTCAGCTGCTTTGTCGCCATGATGGCACAGTTTTCTTCCGATTCTACGGTAGATGCCCCCAAGTGAGGAACAGGGACGACGTTTTTCATGTTCAATACCTTTTTATTAGGGAAATCCGTCACATATTTACGGACAATTCCTGCTTCAAGTGCCTTTTCAAGAGCATCTTCTTCCACAAGCTCTCCTCTTGAAAAGTTTAAGATCGTCATACCTTTTTTCATCTTCGTGAAGCCTTCTTCACTCACAAAGCTTGCCGTTTTGTCTGTTAATGGCATGTGCAGCGTCACAAAATCACACTCTGCCCATACTTCTTCAATATGATGAGCGCGCTTCACATCCTGGGATAAACGCCACGCTGAGTCAACTGATATAAATGGATCATAGGCGACCACATCCATACCAAGTGCCAGGGCATCATTTGCGACAAGGACGCCAATCGCTCCCAAGCCTACGACACCAAGCTTCTTCCCTTTAATCTCACTTCCTACAAATTCTTTTTTCTTTGCTTCTACGACACTTGGAACGTCTTCCTCGGTTCCTTTTAGCGTGTTCGTCCAGCCGACTGCAGAATATAGATTACGTGAAGAAGCGATCAAATTAGCCAGTACAAGCTCTTTAACGGCGTTTGCATTGGCACCTGGCGTATTAAAGACAACAATCCCTTTTTCCGTACAGTGATCAATCGGGATATTATTGATTCCTGCTCCTGCCCGGGCAATGGCTTTGACTGAAGCCGGAAAAGAGAAATCATGTAAGTTCTTTGATCTGACCAGAATTCCATCGGGATCCCCATTCCCATTCAGATGGTAGTTCAGGTCATCTTCTATAAGTGATAATCCGCTTTGACTAATGGCATTGTACGTATTGATTGAAATCATTTTCATACTCCTCCTTGCTCAGACTCAAATTTTTTCATGAAACCGACCAGTGCTTCCACACCTTCAAGCGGCATGGCATTATATAAACTCGCCCGCATTCCACCCACGGAACGATGCCCTTTTAAAAATTCAAATCCTTCTGCTTTGGCTTCTTTTAGAAACCGGGCGTCCAGCTCCTCGTCACGTGTTGAAAAAGGAATGTTCATTAAGGAACGATTATTTTCCGGGACAGGGTTATGGAATAAAGATGATTGATCTATACAGTTGTATAAGAGACCGGCCTTCCTCTCATTTTGAGCCTGCATCCCTTCCACTCCGCCATTCTCCTTCACCCACTCCAGTACAAGTTTTAAAACATAAATAGAGAAGGTCGGTGGCGTGTTAAAGAGGGAATCATGCTTTACATACGTTTCGTAATTCAGCATCGTAGGACACGTATTCGATGCTTGACCGACCAGACTGTCATGAATGATCGCCACCGTTACACCCGAAGGACCCAAATTCTTTTGAGCTCCTGCATAGATCATCCCAAAGGAGGAAACGTCTATTTTCTCAGAAAGGATATGAGAGGACATATCGGCTATAAGGGGAATGCCTCCTGTTTCAGGCCATTTATGGTAACGCGTTCCTTCAATAGTATTGTTGGAGGTAATATGTACATAGATTGACTGTGGTGAAAAATCTTCTGGTGTATAAGCAGGTATCTCAAACTTCTCATGAGGTGATAAAGTTCGGGCATTCCCAACCTTCTCCGCTTCTTTGACAGCTTTCTTCGACCAGCTGCCTGTCAGGACATAATCAGCTTCTTGATCTGAACCCAGTAAGTTTAGAGGAATCATGGAAAATTGCAGGGATGCTCCTCCTTGCATAAATAAGACATGGTAATCATCCGTGATCGAGAGCAGTTCACGCAATAAACCTTGAGCTTCTTCTATTATATTTTGGAAAGGGGCAGATCGATGACTCAATTCCATTACAGACATACCCGTTTCCTGATAGTTCAATAATTCGCCTTGAACCTTTTTCAGAACAGGCTCAGGTAACACCGCAGGACCAGCAGAAAAATTATACACACGCTTCAACAACAGCACCGCCTAAAGTTCAGAATTTTTCAACAGTATAATCGCGCACAGTGGTTTAGTCAATATCAAAAACCTATGATGAAAACGCTTAACAGAACCGTTTTTAGACTCATGCGTGGTTATGGATTGATTCTTTGTCGTTTTTGAAAACGGATCTTTTCGTTAATATTGCTGCTATTTTCACAGAGAAAGGACAAACGGTGAGCATCTTTTGAATGAGTGGTAGTGTGAAAACATGGACCGTTCCTTTTCGCTCCAGGCACTTGCTTTCCGCGGGGAGGAAGTCGAGCCTCCTCGACGTTCCGTCTGTGGGGTCTCGACTTTTCCTCTATCTCCCGCAGGAGTCAAGTGCCTTCCGCTACAATCCACTCTGTGCTACTACATTCTTACTGCCTATAAATATAAATAGACAAACACAAAAAAACTCCTATTGTAGATAGGTTGTGCGTTTGATTCCAAAACAAACTATATATAAAGGAGTAAAAGAAAATTTTATGTTAACCCATAAGTCCTAAGATCATTCAATTAATGAATCAAACAATGTTACCACGGTAAATAACTTCATATAGAGAAAGCAGTAGTCCGTTTTCTATAAATTGTTTTTCTCACTATTTAGTAAGAAATTTCTTATAGATGGTGAGGAGAACTGCGTAGATTCCGGCGGGTATCGGGCGTGCCGAGACCCCGGAAGCGAAGTGAGCTGCACCCCTATTGTTGGACACACCATCCAGCAATAGGAGGCTCAGCCGAACGTCCTCGGAAAGCGAAGCAGTTCCCCTCACCATCCAGCACACACTGATTGACAAAGCCAAAGCAGATCCCATTTTATTAAACAACAATCTTTGCGAAAAGAACCTTAAAATAGAAATAAAAAACCGGCTCCCCCATTTACCCGAGAAGGGCAAAATGAAGAGAGCCGGTTGGTTGCGTATTATCCTGTTAAAATATCTTCTTTTGGATAGCGGATCTTTTCTTTGTCCGGTCTTGATAGGGAGAAGGCCAGTGTGAGGGGGCCAAGTTTCCCGACAAACATCACGATGATAATGATCCATTTACCTATCGCTGTCAAGGATCCTGTAATCCCCATGGACAACCCTACCGTTCCGAAAGCTGATACCACTTCGAAGAGAATAGCCAGGAAAGAAGCATTCTTTTCCGTCATATCAAGGAAAAACAGTGCCGTAAAAACAAGGAGGACACTAATCATCGACACGGCCAAAGCTTTAAAAATATAGTTTTGATCGATCGTACGACGAAAAATACGAATCTCTCTTTTCTCTTTCAAGAAAGCAAACACACTCAATGAAATGACAACAAAGGTGGTCAGCTTGATTCCTCCACCTGTTGAAGCACTTCCGGCACCGATGAACATCAAAAGAATCGTGAGAAGCAAAGTGGAGCGTTCCATGCTGCCATAATCGATCGAGTTAAAACCGGCTGTGCGGGGTGTAACCGCTTGAAAATAAGAAGCGAATAGTTTATCCAGGAGTGGTAACTGAGCCAGCGTATTTGGGTTATTATACTCCAGGATGAAAATCATCATAAAAGCGAATACATTGATGACAAATGTCCCAACTACCATGATTTTCGTATGAAGGGACAGTCGTCGAATCGTTTTTGATTTCCATAGGTCTACTAAAACGGTGAAACCGATCCCTCCAACAATAAACAGAAACGAAATCGTGATATTGACGATGGGACTTCCCACATAACCCATTAAACTATCGGACCATAGAGAGAATCCTGCATTATTAAACGCGGATATAGAATGAAATATACTGACGTACAGCCCTCTTCTCCAACCGAATTCAGGAACCCACTCAGACGCCAGTAACAGAACGGCAAATCCTTCAACAAGGAAGGAAAAGATAAATAAATATTTTACAAGCTTGATGACTCCTCCTACAGACGTCTGATTTAATGCCTGTTGAAGAAGAAGTCGTTCTTTAAACCCAATTTTCTTTCCAAGCATCATAAAGATCAAGACGGCAAAGGACATGATGCCCAGTCCTCCGATTTGGATCAGACTCATAATGATCACTTCTCCGAAAAGGGTGAAGGCATCTCCTGTATCAACGACCGCAAGCCCTGTAACCGTCATGGCGGATGTCGTCGTGAACAAGGCATCCAGCCATGTAATCGATTCTGTAGTGGCAAACGGCAGCTTAAGCAAACCCATTCCTACGATGATAAAAAATAGAAACGTCACAACGAGAAGTTGAGGAGGGCTTAACCGGATCACCTTATGCTTCATAGGTTATACACCTTCTTTTTCAAATCGGTTGATATCCCTGTTATGTCCAATGACGATCAGCAGATCTTCCATTTTTATGACTTCATCGGCAGAAGGAGATACAATGACTTCCTCCCCGCGGTGAATGGCAATGATATTACAACCGAATTTTGCCCGGACGTCCAGGTCATTTAAGGTTTTGCCCGCGACCTTTTTAGATGCATACACTTCTACAATACTGTGCTCTTTGGATAGTTCGATATAATCAATGATCTTTTCTGACGTGATGTGATGGGCAATTCTTCGCGCCATGTCACGTTCAGGGTGAATGACTTTATCGGCCCCGATCCGGTCCAACACCTTCTGATGATAGGCGTTTGAAGCTTTCACCCATACTTCTTTAACCCCTAATTCTTTTAAAAGTAAGGTGGTAAGAATACTTGCTTCTATATTATCTCCAAAGGACACGATCACGTGATCAAAGTTTCTGAGTCCAAGGGATTTCAATACAGATTCATCCATCGCATTAGCCTGAACGGCATGCGTGGCAATGTCTATATATCGTTGGACAACATCGTGATGAATATCGATTGCCAACACTTCAACATCCAGTTCAGCTAATTCCTGAACCAGATTTCCTCCAAATCTCCCTAATCCAATAACAGCAAACTGCTTTTTCATGATGAAATCCTCCAAAACCTTTTTAATAGCTTAACCATATAGTACTTCTTCATTACAACCATGCCGATCGAACAGAGGCGACAAGCATATGACGAACCTGGCAGAAGGCTTCCTTTGCCCTTATGGCATGTTTGACTCATGACCTCTGGCCACTGGATCCAGACTTCTAAACAACACAAAAAGACCAGCAGGAACTAAGCCTGTGGTCATCCATAATCGATCACAAGTATCATCCTCTCCCATTACGCTTACGAGGTTAGCTGACGGATTCGGGTCATGGAAGTAGCCCTACCTTTCAAAAGAAAGGATTCACCCCTTTAAATACTCGGGTCCCCCGCTTCAAAAATGAATTAAGCGATAAAGAATATTCATTTGATGATAGATATATTACTCCTCTCCTAATTCGTTGTAAATAGGTTTTATGTAAAATTTTTTAAAAGAAAAAAAGGCAAATTTAGTTCAATCCATCCAGCATTTACTGTTCGTTAAAAAGGTTTCTCTTTTCAGTATCCGGGGAATAGCATACATAAGTATGACGAAAATAGAACCAGAAGGGAAGAAGTGTATATGGCAGGAGTTTCATCCATTACATCATCAAGCACGAGTTCATCTGTTTCATCAAATGATATAAAACCTTGGATTAAAGGATTTGCACGAATTGGATATATTTCAAGAGGAATTGTTTATATGCTGATTGGTGCATTAGCCGTTATGGCCGCACTCGGAATAGGAGGAAGCACTTCGGACTCGAGTGGTGCCTTTTCAGCAGTGGCGAGCAAACCATTTGGGGAAGTCCTTCTGTGGATATTAGGTGTTGGTCTGATCGGAATCGTTCTTTGGCGCCTCATTCAAGTGGTAAAGGATCCGGAACATGTGAAAAACGATGGGAAATCCATGTTTAGAAGACTGGCTAATCTGATCAGCGGGATTGCCTACGGTTCTTTGACTTATAATGCTTTCGCCATTGCCATGCATGCCAAAAGCTCCGGTTCGGAGTCTGGATCTAAACAAACCTTATCTGCTAAGTTATTGTCTCAGCCCTTTGGTCAGTGGATTGTCGGGATTGTCGGACTTATCATTATTGGATATGCACTCTATGAAATTCATAAAGCTTATACTGAAAAATACACCAACAAATTCAAACGACATGAAATGTCCGAGAAAGAATGGGAACTGGGAAGGAAAACAGGAAAGCTCGGACTATATTCCAGAGGCACCGTCTTTTTACTGATCGGCTATTTCTTTATTCAAACTGCGATCACAGCCGATCCGGATAAAACACAAGGGTTGGACGGGGCACTTTCCAAGTTAGCTCAACAACCTTATGGACAATGGCTGCTGGGAATTGTAGCAGTCGGGTTATTTCTATATGGTGTCTTTCAAATTTTAAAAGGTAAAAACCGTCATTTGAGCATCTATTAAGAATGAAAAAAGGATAGCCGCGGCTATCCTTTTTAATATTACGAAACCTGATGATGCTCCCACCCCGAAGATTCATCGGCAAAAATGATTCCCAGCTCGTGATGATCACCTTCGTACAAGGCTCCTTGCGTAAAACGGTTTTCCCCGTTTGTCCCAAGTACCTCAAGCTTACAGTACGCCCCGTTCTTTTGAAGGGCTTCATAAAACGCTCTTTCTGTATTTACTTCGACTCCGTTTACTTTCAGTACAATTTCCCCTACTTGAAGCGTCAGTTTCTTTGCAGGAGAACCAGGTAGAATTCCAAGAATCATGACTCCCTTAGACTGTCTTTTAAAGAAGTATGGCTTAGAGTCCTCACCACTTCGGTAGCGATAGGCAATCCATGCCCGTCCTCCCATTGCCACAACAGCTGCTCCAATTGAAAATAGGGGAGCCCAGAATCCCGTTACAGCAAGCGGCAATACGAAAGCACCAAGCCAGAAAACCCTGTAACCTGTATGCTTGATCGCAACCTCAGGCAAGGTACTTTTCACAAGCTGCTGAAAACCAAGGAGAAACGGCACACAGAGGAGAGAATACGTTTCTGTCCCCATTGTAAACACCGGCCACCATTCAAACGGAAGGGTTAATGTCCCGGTAGGAATCGGCAAAAACATCGGCACAAGCCACAATTTCTTCCCTTGATGGGCACCTACTTTCAGTCCACGGGCACTTTTAAGTAGACGGGGTGAAGTATGCTTCCACCCGTTCAATCGAATCAGGCTTCCTTCAATCATCGTCAGCACACCGAGAAGCACGACGATGGAGCTCAGCAGCCCTACATTCAAGTTATCTACATATGTATTCACATAAGGGATTTCCCACTGAAAATAATCCACCGCAACCAGGATAAAATACGAGAACCCTACCGTCATGGCCGCAGACATGAGGTGAAAACGACTCGATAATGCAAACAGGGTGGACACCACCCCAATTAGCATGATTCCGGCGAAAGGAATCACAACCCCTGCTCCAACTGTTACGACAGAAAACAGTAATCCAACTACAATTCCATATGAAAATAAAACCCTTGTATCATGATAACCGTCCAGCAATCTCGTATTAAAGTCCCTTCGTTCTCTTTTGACACGATAATAGCCCGTCATGATAGCGAAAAACACAGCCAAATATAAAACAGGATGAAGAAATAACTTTCCAAATCCCTTCACGACCTCCAGCAACCAAAGCTCAACCAATGATCCGTCACCACCTTTTTTAAGAAAATTTGCATTATCTACTATTTTATCAAAAGACTCCCCTAAAACCTATTGCAATTTTATTTGATAGTTTTACGATTCGATTTCATTTCCGACAGTATTCTGCATATTTTCCCGGGAAATGATGTCAGATAGACGGGAAAAACAAGTGATTATGTGTGATTTACAAAATGAAAATAGAGCCGACCATCATGATGATCGGCTCCTAAATATTAACGCTTAGCTGTTCTTTCAATATATTCTAAAGCCGCCTGCAGCTGCTGGTCATTCTTATCATCCTTTACCGCTTCAAAGATTTCTTCCTGTAATCTTTCCGCCATCACTGTATCAATGATGCCTGTAACATCAATGCTCTCCTGACTTTGGAAATCCTTTACGGCCTTTTCTGTTTTCTTACTGAAATAACCATCTACGCGGTCAATGGAGAATCCAAGTCCTTGAAGCATTTCCTGGGCGTTTTGAATCTGTTCATTGTTCATCCCTTCTTGAAGGGGCTTTTCGACTTGAAGCGGGTGGGCATAGAAATAGGACGGCTGTCTGACAGGGATATCCGGTTTGATCCCCTTTTTATGAATCCAGTTTCCATTTGGTGTCAGCCACTTGAACATGGTCAACTTGATATTGCTGCCATCTCCCATTGGGACGGCTTGTTGTACCGTGCCTTTCCCAAAGCTCTTTGTTCCGATGAGCGGATACCCTTCCGCTTCATTTAGCGCTCCTGCCAGGATTTCAGAAGCTGAGGCACTTCCTTCATCTATCAACACCACAACAGGGTAAGCCTTTCTCGCTTTACTATTTGAGAAAGATTTCATCACTTCCCCACTTCGCTCTTGTATTTGAACATACGGCTTTTTCTCCGTTACAAATTCTTTAAGGATTTCTTCTACACTTGAGAGGAGACCTCCTGGATTCCCTCTCACATCCAGGACCAATCCTTCTACCTTTTTCTTTTCAAGTTCCTCTAATTGCTTTTTAAAATCGACGGCTGTATTTTCTGAGAAAGTCGTAATCTGGATGTAGCCGGTTTTCTTTCCATTGACTTCCTTCACATCAGAGAGGACCGTCTCGACAGGAATTTCATCCCGTTTCACAGCTACCTTGATCGGATCCGTCAGCCCTTCCCTCGTAATCTCCAATTGAACCTCAGTACCCTTTTTCCCTCTGATTTTCAAAGTAGCTTCGTACAGGTCAAGTCCTTCAATGCTATTTCCGTCTACTTTAATGATCCTGTCATTCGGTTTTAGTCCCGCTTCTTCCGCAGGAGAATTTTTAAAAGGAGCAACAATAATCAGCTTTCCGTCCATGATTGTGACTTCCGCTCCGATTCCTTCAAAAGAAGAATCCAGGGCGTCATTAAATTGCGATGCCGTTTCGGCATTCATGTAAACGGAATAAGGGTCATCCAGAGTCTTCAGCATTCCCTGAATCGCACCTTCCACCAGCTGCCCTTTATCCACATCCTGAAAGAACTTGTCACTTATCAAGTCATACGCTACTTCTACTTTGTGCAGCTTGTCGTTGAGCTCGCCTTTTCCGTCAAACTGAGCAAGCTCGTCCCCGTCCTTGCCCGTCCACTCCAAGCCGCCATACATTCCTCCAGCACCGATCAGCATGCTAATGATGATTGTGATGATGAGCTTTCTGCCCGTCCACTCCATATATTCCCCTCCAGCTTGTTGTTGGTCTTTGTATAGATAAGAGTGGCGCGACTAAGGACGCCAGCCTTTCTTATCCAACGAAAAAGACACCACACAAAAACGCGCTAAGGCGGTGCGATGTCTTTGCTTATCTAACTATATGCCGGAGGGGGACGAGTTATGATAAGAGAACTCTTATTTTGTACCTGTAAAAACTCTTTGAACGTGATAGTTATTGAGATGAGAAGCAATGATCCCTCCCCACTTTTCAAATTCCACCAGAAATCCGTCATGACCAAAGGAAGTGGAGATAAAGTAATGTTCACTCTTTGGTACAAGATGTGTAAATTCCTTTAGATAGTGAGGTGAATAAATTAAATCTCCTTCATAACTGATCGAAATCAGTTCGCACTGATAATCCTTCGCTACCTCTTCTATTCCTCCTCTTCCCCTTCCGATATCATGTGAATTCATCGCTTTCAGCAGGGTAAGATAGCTGTTTGGATCAAACCGCTTTCCTAATTTCTTGCCTTGGTAATCGAGATAGCTTTCGACATTGAACCGTTCGTTTTGCTTTTCACGTTGGAAACGCTGATCGAACAGCTCCTGTGTCCGGTACGTGACCATGCCGACCATTCTGGCAATCTCTAACCCTTTTAGAATAGCGCCTGGTGGGTAATGTCCCTTTTGAAACTCGGGGTCCTCTTCAATCGATGTGATTCCGATGTGATTAAAAGCGAGACCATAATCATTTAAGGCAGGGGTGACGGCAAGGGCGAATACTTTATTTATATAGGGGGGATACAGGGCTCCCCATTCTAAGGCCTGCATCCCCCCCAGCGAACCTCCGATGACCGCTTCGATGTGGTCGATTGAAAGTTGTTGGAGTGCTTTATATTGGGCATGGACCATGTCCCTTATCGTAATACCCGGGAAGTCCGGACCGTATCGTTCTCCCGTATGTTGATTGGTGGAAGCCGGTCCCGTACTCCCTTCACATCCTCCTAATACATTAAAGGCAATCACATTAAAATGGTCGGTATCAATATACGACCCGGGACCAATCAGTCCGTCCCACCAGCCGCGGTCTTCACTCGTCCCCTTAACGATATGGGTCCCGGTGAGGGCATGGCAAACCAGGATGGTCGGTCCGTCTTTGTTTCCTGTTCGTTCATACGTAAGATCTACATTTTTCAACGTGTTGCCTGACTCTAATGTTAGGGATGGGATGGTAATGGAGCTCACTTCATATGTGTATGGCTTCTCCATTCCTCCACCTCCTTTTTTGGTGTTGTGGCGGGGTGATCAGGATTCCACTCCGGATACCCCCGCTGGATAAAAAATATCTCCTATCATACTCGTGATGTTTCCAACGCCACTTCAATAGCATGATCTAAGTCCTCGATCAAATCTTTCACAGACTCTAACCCAACAGAAAGTCTCACCAGATCCTCGGTTACCCCAGTCGCACGGATTTCCTGGTCGTTTAATTGCTGATGGGTCGTGGAAGCCGGGTGGATGATCAGTGATTTCGCATCCCCTACGTTGGCAACGTGAGACCAAAGGGAGATGTTATCGACAACTTTCCGTCCGGAATCTCTACCACCTTTAATCCCGAAGACGACGATGGATCCCGCTCCGTTTTTCAAGTATTTTTGAGCAAGTTTATGGGACGGATGCTGAGGCAACCCAGGGTAGGATACCCAAGCGACGCCATTATGCTGATCTAAATGCTCCGCAATCTTCAAAGCATTTTCCGTATGACGCTCGATGCGAAGATGCAGGGTTTCTAATCCTTGCAACAGAAGGAATGCGTTCTGTGGACTTAAGCACGCCCCTAAGTCACGAAGCAGCTGCACTCTTAATTTTGTAATAAAGGCTGCCGGTCCTACATCCTGTGCATAGCGAAGTCCATTATAGCTCCGGTCCTCTTCCGTGAAGCCCGGGAACTTTTCATGATTCCAATCGAACTTCCCGCCGTCTATCACGACTCCCCCGATTGCCGTACCGTGACCGCCGATCCATTTTGTTGCAGAGTGGATGACGATATCCGCTCCCCACTCGATCGGCTTACATACATATGGAGTGGCAAAGGTATTATCGATGATCAATGGGATGTGATGGTCATGAGCCACTTTTGCTACCGCTTCAATATCAAGCACATGTAGACTTGGATTTCCGATTGTCTCAGCGAATACGGCTTTCGTTTTAGGAGTGATCGCTTTGCGGAAATTTTCAGGGTCGGTCGGATCTACAAAATGGACCTTGATTCCGTATTTCGGAAGAGTGGTCGAGAATAAATTATAGGTTCCACCGTAAAGATTGGTAGCCGCTACAATTTCATCACCTGCTCCGGCGATATTCAAGATTGATAGAGAGATAGCGGCCATTCCGGATGAAACACCGAGTGCTCCGATCCCCCCTTCTAAAAGAGCAAGGCGTTTTTCCAATACATCGACTGTCGGGTTCATGATTCGGGTATAGATGTTGCCCGGTTCTTCAAGGGCAAATAATTTTGCTGCATGATCACTGTTATCGAAAACGTAGGATGTCGTTTGATAAATCGGCACTGCCCTTGAACCTGTGGATGGGTCGGGCTCCTGGCCGCCGTGAAGTAGTAGTGTGTCGAAATCGAATGATTTTGTCATAGAGAATTCCTCCTGAAATAGTTTTTTGGATTTGGGTTGGGTTTGTTAAAATGCTGCGGTTAACACATACAGCTGTTAATTTCAGCTGTTGAAATTAACAGCTGTACATCACCAAACGTCTGAAATGTGTTTTTCTAAGAAGAAGAAGAGGAAAAAACAAAAAACCCTCTTCCTAAGAAGAGGGTCTAATTTAATAGGGTCCTCCTCTTATCTTTCAGGCAGATCGCCTGCAGGAATTAGCACCTTTTCATGTGACGCATTATTGCGCACATGAAGGTTGCCGGGTTTCATCGGGCCTAGTCCCTCCACCTCTCTGGATAAGAGCATGTAGTTGTCAATGTGAAAATTCTTGCGTTGAGATGAATTATAAAGGGTAACCGACCTCAACGTCAAGGGTATTATTAGAATTTTTACATAATTTAATTTTTAATCGAAGCTGCAATCGCTTCGTTCAATTGCACGACGATGTCTTCCCCGTCTTCGATACCTAACGATATGCGCACGACATGTGTGTTTATTCCGAGTTTTTCCTGCGCATCTTTCGGTAGAGCACGATGAGACGTTCCTAATGGGTAGGAAACCGTCGTCTCTACACCGGCAAGGGAAGGGATGATTTTAATCCAGGCAAGAGATTTGAAAAATGTGCTGATATCACATGTGTTGGATAGCTCGATCGTTACGATGGCTCCATTTCCTTTATCGGATAAATCCGTTGGGTAATAGACTTCCTTCACATATTCATTTGCTCGAAGGTCCGCCGCAAGGACTTCGGCATTTCTTGCTTGGGTTCCCATTCGAAGAGCCAATGTTTTTGCTCCGCGGCATGTCAGCCACGCTTCAAATGGACTTAAGTTCGATCCGATGTTGACGACTTTTTCTCTCGCTTTTTGTACAAGCTCTTCTTTTCCCACGACGACTCCTGCTGTGATGTCACTGTGTCCTCCGATATACTTCGTGGCACTGTGAGCGACCAGGTCCACTCCTTCTAAGAAAGGCTGGCGCAGAAACGGTGTGGCAAACGTGTTGTCGATCATCGTTTTCAGGTTGTGTTTTATAGCGAATTCGACCATTGTCGAGATATCTTCCACTCGCATAAACGGATTTGTGACGGTCTCACTGTAGAGAAGTTTGGTTTGTGGAGTAATGGCCTCCTCTAATCCTTCCACACTTGTAAAATCAACGAATGAAGTAGAAATACCGAATGATTTCAGCTCTTCTTTCAGCATATGGAACGTACCGCCGTATAAATCCTCAGCGGCAATGATATGATCGCCTGATTGCACAACAGCGAGGATTCCAACAAGGATGGCCGATAATCCAGAAGAGGTTGCGACACCTGCCGGGGCTCCTTCCAAATCTGCCACCATCTTACCAAGCTCGTCTGTGTTCGGATTTCCCGTTCTTGTGTAGAGATAAGGTGATTTCCCTTCATAGAAACCCTCCAACTCTTCTAAAGAGGTAAAAGAAAAGGCAGATGTTTGATAAATCGGCGTCGTCTTACTGCGGATTTCCTCCGTTCCTTTCAACTGACTATGTACGACCTTCGTTGTGAACTTCATCTCTGTCATCCTTCCTGAATCTATGTATTTTTAAAAGTGTATCATATTCAGAAGATTGTGAGGAGTAGGATGTACCCGAAGGCATTAAAAAACACCTGCCCAATTGCAACAGGTGCTCGTCGTTTTATTGAACGTTATCTAAACATCCGATCAGGCGATTTTCAATATCCAATGCCAGTTTTTTCAGTTCATCGTTATCCACCATCTCGATCAGCTTGCTTGGTTTTGCCATACCGATTTTGGTTGCTCCGCCTTCTGTATATACCGTCACTTTGCAAGGGAGGAAGTAGCTTACGAGCATGCTTTCTTCCAGCACCTTTTTAGCTTCATGTGGATTACACACCTCTAATACGACTACTTCTTCATTGAAATCAAGGCCCTTATCCTGCAGCTTCTGGGCAAGATCGAGATTCCATAGCACGCCAAAGCTTTCATCTTTCAGGGCGGCTTCTACCGCTTCCACCGCTTCATTCACACTCATCGAGACTTCTTTAGTGTAATGAAACATGTTCACATCTCCTCCTTTTTTTATCACATTCTATTAATACCTCATAGCGTATAAAGTCAAACATCGATATTCAGAGGTCCGTCCCTCTCCATTATTCCATTCCTTCCACCATTTTCCCCATCATGTCTTCGTTCATGGGGCCGACGATTTTGTGTTGGATGATGCCTTTGGTGTCAATCATATAGGTGGTCGGGATGGTGAACGCACGGTATTCGTCTCCGATGTCTCCTTTTTCATCCATTGGGATGGGAAAGGTGAGTTCGTAGCCGTCGATGAATTCCTGGACAGCCTTTTCCCCATCGTCCATGGACGTCAGGTTGACGGCGAGGATTTCAACGTTTTCTTTCTCTGCATTCTCTTCGTAGTAACTCTGCATATGGGGCATTTCAGCTTTACACGGCGGACACCAGGTAGCCCAGAAGTTCAGGATCACTTTCTTACCTTGATAATCTGAAAGCTTTACGGCTTCACCGTCTAAGGTGGTTAATTCAAAATCCGGAGCGCGGTCCCCTTTTGCAAGCCCCTGCTCTGCATTAGACAGATCCATGGATTCATTGGCTAATTGAGCTGCCTCTTCCCTTGCCTTCTTTTCCTGCTGATCCTGAAAAAAGTTCGCTAAGAAAATGCCGATCAGAAGCGCAACAATCGCCAACGCAAAATTTCGTTTATTCATTGTGTTTCCTCCTTACTTTTAAAAGAAAGATGAAATAGGTCATCATGATCAGATAGGTCCAGGCGGTGACGTTAAATTCAAAGCCGCCAATGAAGGCACTTAGAAATAGCTGGACTAATGTAAACATGACCAATAACTGTCCTGCCCAGATATCGCTGCCGGGATCACCGGTTTTTTTTATGAAAAAGACAAGGATAAGCAGATTGAGCAGTACTTGAATACCAGCTAGAAGATAGTGGTGATGAAGCATTTGAAGGACAGCTTCATAGACAAGAACTGTGACCATCCATGAAATGATTATAGTAAACGGACGATCTACTTTTTTAACAAATATGTAAGTAAGAGCCGCTATCAGTCCTAACCAGTACCCAATGGTTCCTCCGTGAAAATAGAGGATCGTAATGGGATGCTCCATAACCGTTTGAAAGTCTACTACAATCACACTCAGCTTCCAGACGAGTAAAAAAGTAAAAATACTATTGGAATACCAGTCGCTCGCTTTTCTATTCCAGAAGTAAAGGAACAAGAAAGTGAGTATGAACGAGGCGATAATGGCTCCCCATGAAGCCGGGAATGTGAAGGAGCCTATAGTGTACCATTGTTCAGTCATAGGCATTCCCCTCCCTTCAGATACTTTCTGGCTTATCTATTATTTTTTCTGACAACAATGTAATAAACCGATGGATGCAAGTGACCTACCGTTGTATGGAATCCGGATGACTTGAGCTGTCGATCGAGATCACCGGAAGAAATCCGATGATCTAAACCTGGTCCCATTTCTGATTCTACCTTTTCCCAATCCAGGATCAGCCATATTCCATCTTCCTTCAGCATATCGTGTAAATCCTGAAATACTTTGATCAAGTCGGGAACTTCGTGTAAGACGAATGCGGATACGATTTTATCCAAGGTACCTTTGTTGAAGCTGAGGTATTCCAGGGATGATTTCACATACACGATATTGTCTACATTTTCTTCGTTTGCACGGTGTTTCAGGTATTCCAGCATTTCCTGCTGCAGATCTACTGCCTGGACCTTTGTTTCAACCGCTTTGGCAATAGGAAGAGTCAGATAGCCATTTCCACAGCCTAAGTCGGCAACGATATCGTCTTTATTGAGTTTGAGAAGTTCGAGTACTTTGTCCACTGGTACGAGCTCCTGACGTTTTGGATCGAGGAGCTTTGACGCTTTATGATGTTCGAATAAATCTCCTGTCATTTGGATTCCTCCGTTCGGCAAATATACCCTATTATGTATTAGTATCTTAAATTCTATATATACTAGCAAGTTATTTACTCATAGTGTATCCTATATGAGAATTATTACAGATTTACAGAAAGAGTGTGTGTCTAATCATTGAAATATGCACGAACTACTCCTATATGAGATGACGGTATATTAGGAACAAGGGCTTGAGGAGCAATTACTGACTGTTACATAAATAAAACCGAATGCCGGATTGGATCCGCATTCGGTTTTTATGCTGCTTTTAATCCTTCTAAAATAAGCATAAAGTATGTAACTGTATTTCCACCACGGCGATGGATGATTTCAATGTCGTTTAGTATCCTCTTAACCTCTTCTGCGCCGAGATTTTCAATAATCATCTCGGTGATCTCTTCTGCTGAATATTCACCAACATAGGTGTACTTTAATGCAGTACGGTTCCTTCTACAAAAACTTCTTAATTGCCTTTTTAATTCAGTCGATTCCAACATCATCATCCTTACTGCAGATTCAAATCCTACTATACTGGACATATAGATTAAAAAATCCCACCAAAAAGGCAGGAGAAATGATACTAATAAAGCGTCCTAATTAGTATTCATTGTAATCCATTGTTTTCGGTAACCCGGCGATCATTATTTTAAGATGAAAAATGGCAGACCCGTGGTTTTGCGTCCTAATCTTTCAATTAGTTTGCCTTTTCGAAGGACTATACAAATCATTGTTTTAATATTTAGGTAATATAATTGTCATTATACTAGAAGAAAAAGGATATGAAAACCGTCATAAGAATAATGTTCCATTCCATTTCCTTACATCTTTATGTAATTCAAACCAAATGAAATATACCCATAAAATAAACCCCGCTCATGGCGGGGTTTTCTAATTGTTCTTGTACAAGAAAGTCCTTAAATTACATTATTTCAAGATGCTTCAAATTCAACAATATCATTTTTCCATACACAAGAAATTCCTTAATGAAAATACTAGTTCTTAAATAAAATTATTCCTTTATAATAATTGTTATCAACAACGTTTTTATATTTATTCAAATTAATGTATGCGGGATGGTAACAACCCTCTGATAATGTATTTTTTGATTTGCCATTGTAAAGAAAATTTTTACATATTACAGAAATGCGAAGAAGATTTTGTCCGGTGTAAAGATAATAAATGGTCGTAAAACTTCCTATATTTTTGGGTTGCAATACCAGTGTTTTGATATTGTAGATTCTATCCACTTTTATACAAATCATCCCATAATAAATAAGACACATGATTTCCAATTCTAGTAAACTCTCTTAAGATAAAACGTAACCAGACTTACTACATCGAATGCGGTTTGTGAGAGCGTATATTAATGAAAAAAAAGGAAGCCATCTCTGAGACCATATAAAATCTTATACACAATAGCAGTGTACTTTATTTGCATGAACTTGCTACATCGTAAATACATGTATTAATAATTTACAGGAATTCTTTTACATTGGTATGTTAAAGATTTTCACAGTGGTAAATTTACATTAGATTGGACATCGGAACTCCCTCTTTGGTTGTCAACCCTGTTTACTATTTTTCCATTTTCTAATTCGATGTATTCATCACATAACTCCTCTATATCTTGAGGGTTATGACTAGTTAAAACTATTGTACTACCATTCTTTTTCTGACTTAATATCAGCTTTCTAATATTCGCAACACTTCCGGAATCCAACCCATTTGTTGGTTCATCTAATACTAGGACATCAGGCTCTTCCATAATTGCTTGTGCTAGGGCAAGTTTCTGCTTCATCCCTAAAGAATAGGTTTTTACCTGCTTTTTATTAGTTGGGTCGAGCCCCACCATTTTTAGGGTTTCTTTGATTTTTTGTTCATTAATCTTCTTTTTAATCGATGCAAGCAATTTTAAATTTTGTAAGCCGCTTAACCCTAATATAAACCCTGGGTTTTCAATTATTGCTCCAAATGATAAATTATCTTTTTTATATTGAACTGTTGGTTTTGAATGGATCAATCCAAGTATTAATCTTAACAACATTGTCTTTCCAGAACCATTATGCCCAACCACACCATAAATTTTCCCTTCATATAGATCTAATGAGATATCTTTTAGAACTTCCCTACCTTTAATCTCTTTTGAAACATTGTTTATTTCTACTAGTTTATTAGTCATAAGTTCACCTTCTATTCAATGTTTTTTAATATGTCCATTTTTTGAATTTTAAAAAAGCCAAAACTGATAAAAGTACAGCAGTAAATAATTTGGATAACCAATATTTTGAACATGCCATTGAAGTTCAAAGAGTTTAACATACCCATGCCTCCCGGTAACAATGAGATATAATCTTCTCTAACAACAAATGCATATATAAACAAAATTATGGTTACTATGATGAATGATACTTTTAATTTAAATAGTAAGTAGCATAAGAAAAAAAGAGATAAAATTGTAAACATTGATATTAATACACAAATGCCTTGCATGATTACTCTATCAATACTTATCAAATATAATGTTTGACTAATTAAAGAGAAGTATATTATGTACGCGAGTATCTGTATTAATAAATATAGAAAACTAACAATGAAAAAAAAGAGAAAATAAGTAAAATACCATAGCATCCTTGATGTTCGTAACAATATACTTGCGCATTGGGAATAGAAGTTATTTTCAATAAAAGCACCTGTAAAGAAAACGATAATTACAAAGTGAGAAGTCCATATCAACCCACCTAAAACATCTATTTCAAAAAATCTTCCATTATAGATATATTTAAATACCTCTCCAGTTGAATTTTCTACCGTGGATTCGCTAAAATATAGAAAAAAAACAAGATTAAATACTATTGAGACAATAATAAATCTTATTAAATAGAAACTTCTAAAATATACACTTAGTAACCTAATACTAGTCATACTCTTTAACCTCAAATATGTAGTTGGACTTTTTAAAAAAGAAAAATGATATGTAAGTAGCGACAGATATCGTAAGTAACCAATAAAAATAAGAAAATATAATTGAATTGAAGTTCATGATATTCAAGGACACATCCTTAAATATTAAAAGGAAGTGTTGATGAGGTAATATTTGTATATCAATATAATCATCATACTTAAAGCAGATTAGCAATATAAAGTTAATAGACATCCCCAATGCTAAGCTTATTATTGGTTTTTTCAAAATAATAGTTGTTAAATTAATTATTATTCCAATAAATGCCAAACCTAATGTTAAAAGACTAATAAGGACTAAAGTTGCTAATAATGGACTGAAATTCAAAAAATCTGTATTAATATAACGGAATTCTTCTTGAGAAAAAACTGAGTTGATCTCTACTGCAGCTTCACTCCATTCACTTGGAAACCCTAAAGATAGGCCTCCTATTATAATATTAATAAATACAGCTGAAACCATATACAAAACAGTAACTACAAAAATTAAGAATATTTTATTTTTCCAGATATTTGTTTTTTTGTTAATTCTGCTATAAATATAAGTATCTATACGTTTATCAATAAATATATCACTAATAAGAAAAATATAGATTGGAATAATTATGAGAAAGATATACATAAATAGACCAAATTCATAAAAAAATACGTCAAACAGGTTAAAAGTATAGGAAGTTTCCAATGAAAGTTTATATATTTCTCTTACGGAATACATAGATAGTCCTACTAATGCCAAAAATGCAAGTACCCACTTTTTTATATTGTAAAAAAAAAGCTTAAGAAAGAAACTTAATAGATTATGTTTTTTCAAAACACTTCACTCTTTTCCTTGTTGTAAAGAATCATCATTTGGACTATAACTATTATTGTAACAAATAGGTATCCTAAGAGAATATTGTATAGGTCAACACCAATTATACTAAAAGGTGTAATTAGAATAATTGGAAGCAAAAAGTCAGCATGAATTATTTGTGCGAAGATCATAAAAAACACATAGAAAACAAATGGATATACAGTAACTGCAAATCTATTATTAAATAATACACTTGAAGTTAAACCTAATGTTGCAAATAGCACACCAAAAATACAACCTATTAGAACTACAATAAAAACATAAATAAAAGGCGTGTTCATGTAAATTTCTTCAAAAAATCCATACGGGATATAGTTTAATTCTGTGTTAGGAGTATTAAATGGATATAATAGACCTGAAATTATTAATAAAGGTATGTATATAGAGAAAATTATCAAGCCACCTGCAAAACCATTGATTAGGAACTTGGAGAATAAGTACTTATTAAAACTTAATCTAGTTCTAACGTAATTAATATATCCTGTTTTCTTATCATAAACATAACTATCTACAAAAGGTATCGCTATCAAAATTACAATAATAAACTTCAGCAATGAAGATTGTCCTACTCCTAAGGCATAAAGCCAAGCATCAAATGCAGATATAGCTTCACTATTTCCAGCTAGACGATGAAAATAAACATTATCGTTATAGGCTTTAATACCAAAACACCCCGCAATAATGCCAACTAAAATGGCACCATAAAAGCTTCTACTCATTAATAGTCTTTTCATCTCTGCCTTTACCAAATTAATCAATCCTTTTCTTTTCGTATAATAAGTTCCCGTTCATATAAACGGGAACTAAATTGACTTAATGTAATTTTATTTTAGGAATTTATTATGGATTATCTGGACTCCATTTAAAGCGCACGCTATCCGTTCCAACTTGCCAAGTATCTGCGTTCAATCTAACATTATAGGAATAACCATTTGATGCCGTTGTGGAAGCTGAAGACTTATAGCCTGGAGCCACAACCATTGTTGAAGAGCGATCAGTTTTACTTGAATTTACAACTCGCCCAGTAGACGAAAGGCTTGACGTTTTTGCAATCCCATAAAAGGCAGCCTTTGTGTCCCCAGATACTTTTTGCTTATAAGGGACTCCCTTGCTTGCTCCATAAACACTACTTCCGTCACCTGGTAAATCCAAAGTAGTCTCTCCTGACCAAGAACCAGCAGCACTAGCAGCACCAGCAATACCTAATGCTAGCATGCACGTACCCATACCAAATAAAATTTTCTTTTTCATAATTATTTCTCCTCCATTTGTCATAAAATTGGGCCCTCTTTAAACTACCATAAATAGAAGTATTTGGATTATTCTTTTAGGAATATTTCGAGAAATAAGCTAACTATATATTGCATAATAGAGTATTATAAAATATAGTGTATAGAATAGGGGGGGTTACATGAAAATAAATAAAGAAGTATTAAAAGGGCATATCGATGCCATTATTCTCTCATTATTAAATCAAAGATCAATGTATGGATATGAGTTAGCTAAACGCGTTAAAGATCAAAGTTCTGAAAAATTCGAAATAAAAGAAGGAACTCTCTACCTCTCACTAAAAAGATTAGAGAAAAATGCCTATGTAACTTCCTTTTGGAGTGATAATCAGGGTCCAGGTGGAAGAAGAAAATATTATGAAATAACTAATAGTGGGATAGAAAAATTAACAGAAAAAAGACAGGAATGGAATTTCATAAAAGAGATTATTGATTCATTTATGGAAAGGAGTGGTAGACGTGAAACAAATTGAAAAATTTGTTCATTCAATTTACAGAAATATAGATGGTGATAAAGAAGAAATCTCAGATTTAAAAGAAGAGATGTATTTACACTTAATAGAAAGTGTTAAAACACTGCAAAGTCAAGGGAAAACAGAGGATGAGGCCGTCCGCATAGCAATTGAACAGTTTGGAGGAAGGAGACTTATCATGAAGGAGCTTTCACATTTTTTCAGTACACAAAAACAATTAGCTCACGTTGTTTTGGCAATTTCCTTAATTTCTTTCATAGTTGGTATTATTCTATTGGGTAACGCTGTTCTGGAAATCAGGGAATTCCGAGGGGATAGACTCGAATTTACAAGTGAAATTTTAAACATTATAGATGAAACAAATAATTTAACCGAAACAAAAGAGGATAATATTGAAAATATTTTCGAAAGGTATCAGGATCACATCAATAAGTTAGCAGTCTTTAAAGTGGATGAAGATTTAAGTTCATGGGTATCTAATAACCCTGGAACACAAAACGCTCCTGTGAATGTCTACCCTATAAGTTATGAGAAAGCAAATATAGTTATTAATAAAGATGGCATTTTAACTAATAAAGATGATATAACTACTTCAAAATACGACCTAGGTACAGTTGCACGTTCTAAAGGGGATTGGATTGTACAATATGAATATAAAGATTCTTATAGAAGTACAATTGAAAGAAACAATTCTCTTCTTTTAGGTTCTTCCTATTTGGTTGTGTACCCTCTAACAACAATATTTTTTGTCTCAGGCTTAGTTTTATTAGTTACTTACTTTGTTCTTAAAAAAAATAGTAGCCTTCTAAACAAAATACTATATACCCACAAATAAATAATTCTCTCGTTAACTCTTGTTAGTTTTTAAATACATTTACACCATTATGAAAAAGAGACATTCAAAATGAAGTTTCTTACCAATAGGTGTGCTTTAAAGGAAGTGGTCAAGTTCCAAATGGTTTTGATTGTGGATTCTGAATCTCGTAACCATGTCGATTTTTCTTAATAAGTATTTACTCGGTTTATATCTGGGATAATGAAAAATGCCAAGGTTCCTTCTATAATAGGGGTCCATGGCATTTTTGTATTATTTAGTTAGTTACGTTAATTATTATTTCACGCATAGATTAATGGGTTTCAAGAATTAGAGAGTATTATCCCCTAATGACAACTGAAGAGTGACACAAAAATACAGATTAAACTGACACAAAAGTCCAGACATTAATTTTGTGTCAGTTGCCTGATCTTCCATTAACGTTAGCAATAGGTAAGCGTTTGAAGTTATCTCCGGCTTTTCCCCTGCTCCACACCTGGACGTGTGTAAACGATAAACTAGAATCAACAGTTTTCCACAAATAAAGATAAACAGATTCCAACAAATAAGAATCAACAGTTTATCTAAATTGATACGCTTTCTATATACTTAAAGCAGTCTATGGAAAGTGAGGAATAAACAGGAGTGGAAAGATTGATGATTTATAACGAGGTTCAAAGGCTTCGCAGTGAAGGATTTACTAATAGTGCGATAGCTAGAAA
>Ga0307994_1000084_pt1 | contig 76060 bp, 89 predicted proteins | sample EllFjometagen261_FD_203171 | JGI IMG/M metagenome (GOLD analysis project Ga0307994, IMG submission 203171) | Marine microbial communities from Ellis Fjord, Antarctic Ocean - #261 | ecosystem: Environmental > Aquatic > Marine > Unclassified | place: Southern Ocean | collected 2014-11-02
AACCTCGGATATCCAGAACATCGTCGGTTCGGTCAGCGGCACGCTCGGAAGCATCTTCGGCAACTCGGAGCCGATCGGCTTCGCAGTCGGTGGTGAATATCGTCGTGTTTCGGCTTCGTACACGCCCGATACCTTCCTTGCTTCGGGCGATGTGATCGGCTTCAATGCCGGCCAGCCGACCGGTGGCAACTACAACGCCAAGGAAGTGTTCGCCGAGCTCCGTATCCCGCTGGTGAATGACTCGTTCATCCACCGTCTGGAACTGACCGGTGCAGCGCGTTACTCGGATTACTCGCTTGGAAACGTCGGCGGTGTGTGGACCTATGCTGGTGGCGGTGAATTCGCTCCCATCGAGGACATCACCTTCCGCGGTCAGTACCAGCGTGCGGTTCGTGCACCGAACGTGCAGGATCTGTTCGGTGGCCAGTCGGTCGGCTTCCCGCAGGCAATCGATCCCTGCTCGAGCCGTACCCCGGTTGCGCTGCAGACGGCGACCATTCGCGCACTGTGCGTCGCCAATGGCGTGCCGGCTGCCAACGTGTTCACCACTGCGGTTCAGCCTGCTCAGCAGATCCAGGCACAGTTCGGCGGCAACCCGAACCTGGGCGAAGAAACCTCGGACACCTTCACCATTGGTGCGGTCATCCGTCCGAGCTTCATCCCTCGCCTGAACATCACGGTCGACTACTTCAACATCAAGGTGAAGGACTCGATCAATCTGTTCGGTGGTGGTCTGAACAGCGCACTGCAGCTCTGCTTCACCGTGGCTCAGGATCTGACCAACCCGATCTGCTCGATCTTCGCCGGTCAGCGCAACCCGACCACGGGTGCACTCGGCGAGACCCAGGGTGGACGTAACCCTCCGGTGCTGTCGGCCAACATCGCAACGCTGAAGACCTCGGGCGTCGACGTTCAGGTGGATTACAACGTCCCGCTGAACTTCTCGCTCACCGGTTCGGATGAATCGCGCCTGACCCTGTTCTTCCTCGGAACCTATCTCGACGAATATCGCACCACCGCAGTGGCTGCGATCCCCGAGCGGGTCACCATCGGAGAAGGCACGATCGCTCTGCCGAAGTGGCGTCACACTGTCCGTCTGGGCTATGTTGACGGACCGGCGCAGATCTCGCTGCGTTGGCGCTATAACGGCCCCGGCGTCGATAGCCGCATCATCAACACCTTCAACGGCCTCGTTCGTACCGCGCAGGATCCTGCTCTGTTCCCGAACGCTCGCGTTGGCGCATTCAGCTACTTTGACTTGACCGGCTCGTTTGCCGTGACGGACAACTTCCAGCTGACCGCAGGTGTCAACAACATGCTGAACAAGCGTCCGCCGATCCTCGGCGCTGCGCAGGAGCAGGGCAACAACGTCCCCGGCTTCTACGATCCGCTCGGCCGTGACTTCTTCGTGAGCGCACGTCTGAACTTCTGATCGGGTTCAAACCTAAAAGAGATGGCGGCGGACTTCGGTTCGCCGCCATTTTTTTGTGTCCGCCGCCCGGGAGTCGGACGGGATAACCGGGCGCAGCAAAGCCTGCGGGAATATTCCCGTCAGGCCTTGGTGCGCGGCGATGGAAAGAGGTTTAGCGGCTGAGGACCGCGTCGAACGCGACGGTCATCCGTTCGCCCTGGGCAAAGGGGCGGGTGCCGTGGAACATGTAGCTGGGGAACAGCGCCAGCCGTCCCGGCACCGGCTGGATCGTCTCGAGCGGGTCGAGCGCGAGGCCCAGCTCGGTCGGCGCAGCGCCAACCTCCAGCCAACCCGCCTTGTCCGGGCCGTCGGCTTCCTGCGGCACCACGATATAGCAGGCCGAGCTCAATATGCCCTGCGGATGGATGTGCGCGACATGATAGCCTGAGTCCGTCAGCCTGACCGACCACGAACCCGCGATGGCGAGGCTCTCGCTGCGGTGCTTGAGCAGCGGGTGGGTGGCATCGCGCGGCGGGAGGCTTGCCCAATGCGCGGCAACCGCAGCCTCGATTGCCTGTAGCAGCGCCTGGATCTGTGGTTCCTGCCGCCAGAACAGCCGGCCCCGGGTCTGTGTGCCTCCCCGCAACGACTGGCCGACGGGGTGCGATCGCGCGGTGTGGATCGACCGCAGGAGATCGGCGGTATCGGTGAGCGTTGCAGGATCGATGTCCAGCGCGCGTGCCTGCACCAGGCCCGGTTGTCCCGAAAGCCATTCGTGGCGGGGATCACCTGTCAGACGCCAGGCGAGGCCAAGATACGCCCAGGCGACGATGTCGTCGGGGGCGCGCGCGACCAGCGCTTCAAGCAGCGATGCGGCTTCATCGGGCCTGCGCAGCCCCAGCATTATGCGTCCGCGGGTGCACCGCGTCAGATCGGTATCGGGCAGCGGGGCGAGCATGGCGGCGGCGCGATCTAACCGGCCGCATTCGCCTTCCAGCCGCGCAAGTTCGAACAGCCATCCCTGTTGCGCGCCACACTGGCGCTCGCCATCATGCAAGGTCTTAAGCGCAGGCTCGAATTCGCCGGCCGAGGCCTGGACGGCGGCCAATGCTTCGTACAGCCCGGGGTGCTTCGGGAACCGGCCGATCGCCTCGTGGATGTGGTCGACATAGGCGTCGCCCTCGCCGATCTCGGCGCGCATCTTGGCGAACTCGTGATGCCCTTCGAGCCACAGCGGATCCTGCTTGAGCACGTCTTCCAGCACGTCGAGGCCGCTGTTGTCGCCCTGTTCCATCATCGCCTGGACAATGCCCAGCACCAGCACCCGGTCGCCCTGCGATCGCTGCAGCGCCGCGATATGACGGTCCTTCGCGTCCGCGGCGCCGGTTTCCAGCGCCATCCGGGCCCGTCCGGCGAGAGCCACCGGACGGTCGGGGTCGATCGCCAGCGCCTGATCGAACGCGGCGATGGCCTCCTGCGGGCGCTCCATGTCCTTCAGCACCGCGCCACGCGCGGAATGCACCTTGGCGGAGGCATGTCCGGCTTCGAGCAGCCAGTCGAAGGTCGCCAGTGCGTCGGAATGGCGTTGCATGCGATGCAGCGCCAGCCCGCGATTGTAATGCGCATCGGCAAAGCCCGGGTCGATCTCGAGCGCGCGGTCATATTTCGCGAGAGCCGCGGAAGGATCGCCGGCGGCAACCAGCATGTTGCCCCAGTTGCCCAGGATCTGCACGTCGTGCGGCTGGTGCTGGTGGGCGGTCGCAAACAGGCTCGCCGCGCTGGCGAGGTCGCCCTGCTGCTTGCGGCACAAAGCGCGCAGGTGAAAGGCATCGGCATTCGGGCCGCCGATATGCTCGACCTGGTCCAGCAACCGTTCGGCTTCGGCGATGTTTCCGGCGGCATAGGCCTGCTGCGCGGCGATGAACCGCCGTTGAAAATCCTGCATCAAAAACTCATCCCTTGAGGTGCGGCGTGTGCGTCGCCCTATCTGTCACGAAACCAGCCGGTGATCGAGAGTCGCCCGACCGGCGCGAAGGGGGGGACATAGCTGACCAGATGCGGCTGGGGCACCGCAAACAGGCTCAGGCTGTTGAACCGGGGTCGGTAGCCCACAATGATGTCGCCGTCATCGTCCAGGAAATTGAGGTAGCCGCCCCAGTCCGGCTTCCAGTCGTCTGGCGCAAGGCTGAGCACATAGGCGATGCGCCATCCTTCGCCGACATGGCTGTCGCTGTGCAGGCCCAGGAACTGCGAAGGGGCAAACAAGGTCGCTTGCGCATCGGCCTTGATCAGTTCGGTGATCCCGGTGACCGATCGGATCAGATCGAGAAACGGCTGGTCGTTGATATGCTCGAGCAGGATGTCGTGCGCGGAATCGGGTGCCCAGCGCCCGAGATAGGCATCGAGGATCGGGTAGCGTGCAAAGCTGAAGGCATAATCGCCGCGCTGTGCGGCATCGGCCACGGTCTGGGCGATGCGCTGGCGTTCGGCGGCGGGCAGCGCAGCCATCTCGTCGGGGCGGCGCCCATGCGGGCCATCGTTGCCTGCCGACCATGCCAGGCCCCAGGGTGTGTGCTGCGCCAGGATCTTGCGCAGTTCGCCCGCGGCCTCTGGTTCGAGCACATCGCGGATCTGCAGCCGCTGGTTGATGGCAAAGTCCCGCGCCAAGGCACCCCGGTCCAGCGCCGGATTCAAGGCCAGAAGATGCAGCGGAGCAGCCGTGGCAGCCGACATGATAACAGTGCCTTCCTGAAGAGTGCTGGCCTTGCCCCATGCATAGCGGGCCAGGGCCGCCCCCTCAACCCTCGCATGACTGCGCTACCTCTGGTCGGCAGGCCTCAGCCGGCATCGCACGTACGCGAATGCGAAACGGTTGCAATAGCATTTAGGCGTTGCTAACACCCTGCCCAGATTGGGGACTGACATGAAACTGGGAAAACTGGCGGGCTTTGTGCTGGCAACATTGTGGGTGAGCCCCGCTCTTGCACAGGATTCTGCGGCCGATCGAGCGGCAGACTCGGCGGCAGAGCGATCACCTGGGGCCGAGGAGGCCGATATCGTGGTCACTGCAGCGCGCACGGTGCTGCCGCCCAGCGCCTTGCCTTTGACAATCGATATCATCGGCAAGGAGGCGCTTGACCAGCAGATCATCCTGTCCGGGTCGGTCACCGATGCAGTTGCGGCGCTCACCCCGTCCTTCTCGCCCACGCGTGGCAAGCTGTCAGGGGCAGGGGAGACGCTGCGCGGCCGTTCACCGCTCTATGCGATCAACGGCATTCCGCAGTCCACCCCGCTGCGCGATGGCAGCCGCGATGGCTTCACCATCGACGGCTTTTTCGTCGACCGGGTCGAGCTGATCTATGGTTCCAACGCGCTGCAGGGGATCGGCGGCACCGGTGGCATCGTCAACCAGGTGACCGTGGGCGCTCCCACGCAGGAAGGAGTTTCCGGCAGGGTACTGTTGCAGGGCTCGGCCGATGGCGATGTCCGCTCGGACGGGTTCGGTGCCAAGGCGGCGGGCCTCGTGCAATACAAGGCCGACCGCTTCGATGCCACCGTGGGTGCGTCCTACGAACGGCGCGGCGTGTTCTTCGATGCGCGCGGCCGCCGCATCGGCCTCAACCTCACCCAGGGGGAAACGCAGGCCTCCGATGCTGTCTCGTTGTTCGGGCGCTTCGGCTACGCGCTTTCCCCGACAGCGCGGCTCGACCTGATGGCCAGCCGCTACGAGCTCAAGGGCGATGGCGAGTTCGTCGCGGTGCCGGGCAACCGGCTGACCGGCGTGCCCACCACTGCAGCGCGCGGCACGCCGCCTGGCATACCCGCCGCCAACCGCACCGAAAGCGTTGCGCTGTCGCTCACCGATACCGATCTTGGCGGCGGCAATTTCGTGAGTCAGGTCTTCTTCAACCGCAGCCGCGACACCTTTGGCGGAGAGCTCGGGCCGATCGCGGCCTTCCAGGATGTCCGCATTGCGCCGGTCGGCACGCTGTTCGACCAGTCGCAGAACCGCTCGCGCAAGCTGGGCGGCAAGATCAGCTATGAACGCGCGGTCCCGGGCTTCGAAGACCTGACCGCGATCATCGGGTTCGACGCGCTGTTCGATACCACCGAGCAGCGGCTGATCGCCACCAACCGCGTCTGGGTGCCACCCACCGAGTTCCGCAGCCTCGCGCCGTTTGCGCAGGCCAATCTCAAGCTGTTCGACGGGCTGGTCCGGCTGGCGGGCGGTGCGCGCTGGGAAAATGTCGAGATCAAGATCGACGATTACACCACGCTTGCCACCACCACGACCCCGCGCGGCGGCGTGCTGGTATCCGGTGGCAGCCCCAAGTTCGATGATATGCTGCTGAACGGCGGCGTGATCGTCGAGCCGGCGCAGGGCATCCGCTTCTACGCCAGCTATGCCGAGGGCTTTACCGTGCCCGACGTCGGCCGCATCACCCGCGCGATCGGCGCGCCGGGGGTCGATCTCGACAACTTCCTCGATATCAGCCCGATTATCTCGAACAACCGCGAGATCGGCGCCGAGGTGAAGCGCGGGCCGGTGGATGCCAGCGTCACCTATTTCTGGTCTTCGAGCTCGCGCGGGCAGCTGCTCGTGGCACGGCCTGACGGGATATTCGACGTGCAGCGCCAGCGCGTCGAGATCGAGGGGCTCGAGCTCAACCTGGGCGTGGCGATGCCGATCGAAGGTCTGCGCCTGTCCGCCGGCTATGCTCATATCCTGGGCCGCAGCGACACCAATGCCGACGACCGGGTCGATACCGATCTGGATGGCACCAACATCTCGCCCGACCGCCTCAACCTGGCCGCCAGCTTCGACCGGGGCAGGGTATCGGCTCGAGTGCAGACCCAGGTCTATTTCTCGCGGACCTTTGACGGGCTGGTGCGCGATCCGCGCAACGACTTCGGCGGCTACACGCTCACCGATGCCTATCTGGGCTATCAGGTCGGCCCTGGCCGCATCATCCTGAGCGCGCAGAATATCTTCAACCGCCAGTATATCGATTACAACAGCGATGTCCGGTTGCCGACCGACAACCTGTCGTTCTTTGCCGGGCGTGGCCGCAATATGACGCTGGCCTGGGACATGCGCTTCTGATGCAGACGCTGGACTGGCTGCACCGCTGGACCGGCGGGCTCATCGGGCTTGTGCTCGCGGTGCTGGGTCTGAGCGGCACGGTGCTGCTGCACCGCGACGCCTGGATCATGCTGCCCCATGCGCATGACGCGCAGATCGCCGACAACGCCGCGGTCGTGGGCGCGCTCGAGGCGATCATGGCAGACCCGCAGTCGCGCCCCGGCAGCGTGCTGTTCGCCAGCCAGAGCCTTGGCCTCAACCGGCTGACCTATGCCGATGGCAGCGGCGCCTATACCGACCAGAGCGGCGCCGTGGTCAGCCGGTGGGACAGCGTGTGGGGGCGGCCCGAGCTGTTCCTGTTCGATCTGCACCACCATCTGCTCGCGGGAGATACCGGGGAGTGGGTGATCGGGATCGCGGGGCTGTGCGGGCTGTTCTTCGTGCTCAGCGGGCTGGTGCTGTGGTGGCGCACCCGGCGAACCTTCCGCTTCAGGTTGCTGCCTTCGCGCCTCACGCGCCCGGCGATCCTGTGGCATCACCGGGATATGGGCGTGGTCCTCGCGCCGCTGCTGCTGCTCACCATCTTCACCGGCACCAGCATGATCTTTCGCCCGGTGGCAGCCTTGGTGCTGGGCCCGTCTGCGCCCGCCACCATCGGTGCGGCGCTCAAGGCGCCCGAACCTGCGCCCATGCCGCTGGTCGACCAGCCCGACTGGCGCCAGATCGTGCGCACCGCGCGCCAGCTTTTCCCCGATGCCGAAATCCGGCTGATCAGCCTGCCTAAGCAGGATGGCGGACCGATCACCATGCGGATGAAGCAGCCCGAGGAATGGCTTCCCAACGGCCGCACGACATTGTGGTTCGCGCCCGATACCGGCAGGCTGATCGAGGCGCGCAACGCGCTGCTGCTGCCCTCGCAGGTGCAATGGTTCAACACCTTCTATCCGCTGCACGCTGCCAAGGTGGGCGGCTTGCCCTATCGTCTGGTGATGACGCTGGTGGGGTTGGCGCTGACGTTGCTGGGATCGCTCACGGTGTGGACCTTCTGGTTCCGCCGCAGGCCCTCGACTCGCCAAGTAGCGACGCGCCATCCGGTCACGGCGGAATAGCCCAAGGCAGCAGAAAACCGCCGTTTCGGCACAAATTCAGATGCTTATGCAACTGACTTGCAAGAGCGGTATTCACGGTCCATGGCAAAGGGATGACTGCGACCTCACACTGCCTCAACCCTGCCCTGAAACCCTCTCATCTGCGCCAGACCTTCAAGCGGTTAGGCAGGGTGCGGATCCGCGGTTTGCTTGCCGACGATGCGGCTTTGACGCTGCACCACCAGCTGCGCAATCGCAGTGACTGGCTGCAGGTGATCAATTCGGGCGAGCTGCTGTATGAACTGAGCCGCGATGTCCGCTCGCATATGGAGCCGACGCGCGCCGAGGCGCTGGATCAGGCGGTCTATGCCGGAGCGCGCAACGGTTTCCAGTTCCGCTACGAAAGCATTCGCGTCCCCGATGACGCGGTTGCCCGGTCGGCCAGCCCCGATCCGCTCGCGGCGTTCGCAACGTTCATGTCGTCGCCTGAAATGATCGGGTTGCTGCGCGACATCACCGGCATACGCGCGATCCGGTTCGCAGACGCGCAAGCCACCGCCTATTCGCCCGGCGATTTCCTGACCGAGCACGATGACGCGGTCGAAGGCAAGGGGCGGCTCGCGGCGTTCGTGCTGGGCCTGACCCCGCAATGGCGGCTTGAATGGGGTGGCCAGCTTCTGTTTCACGGCGAGCAGGGCACGATCAGCCATGGCGAAATGCCCGGTTTCAACACGCTCGATGTCTTTGCAGTTCCCCAGCGGCACAGCGTCTCGGAAGTGACTCGCGCCGCGGCGTATCGGCGCTATGCGGTGACCGGCTGGCTGCGGGGCTGAGCGGCCGTCACAGGTCGAACAGGCCTTCCTGCGCGCCTTCGGGCGGGTTGAGGCCAAGATGCTTCCACCCGCGTGCGTTCAGACAGCGCCCGCGGGCGGTGCGGGCGATGAGGCCCAGCTGGATGAGATAGGGCTCGATCACATCCTCGATCGTGTCGCGTGGTTCGGACAGGCCGGCCGCCAGCGTTTCCACGCCAACAGGGCCGCCGCGATAGATATCGGCGATCATCATCAGATAGCGCCGGTCCATGGCATCGAGCCCCAGCTTGTCGACCTCCAGCCGGGTGAGGGCTGCGTCCGCTGCCAGCGCATCCACGGTGGGCTGGCCCGCCACATTGGCGAAATCGCGCACCCGGCGCAGCAGGCGTCCGGCAACGCGCGGCGTTCCGCGTGCGCGGCGGGCAATCTCGGTCGCGCCATCTGCAGCGATTCCCAGCCCCAGCAGCCGCGCGGCGCGCGTCACCACCGCTTCGAGCTCGCCGACGGTATAGAAATTGAGCCGCACCGGGATGCCGAAGCGGTCGCGCAAGGGCGTGGTCAGCAGCCCCTGCCGGGTCGTCGCACCGATCAGCGTGAACGCTGGCAGGTCGATCCGTACGCTGCGCGCGCTCGGGCCTTCGCCGATGATCAGATCGAGCGCGCGGTCTTCCATCGCGGGATAGAGCACTTCCTCGACCACCGGATTGAGCCTATGGATCTCGTCGATGAACAGCACATCGCCTTCTTCAAGGTTGGTGAGCAGCGCGGCGAGATCCCCCGATTTGGCGATCACCGGGCCCGAGGTCGCGCGGAACCCCACGCCCATCTCGCGCGCGATGATCTGCGCGAGCGTGGTCTTGCCCAGCCCCGGCGGGCCGAACAGCAGCACATGATCAAGCGCCTCCGACCGCGAGCGCGCGGCTTCGATGAACACCCGCAGATTGTCACGCGCCGCCGCCTGGCCGATGAACTCGGCCAGCGTCTTGGGGCGCAGCGCGGCATCCTGGTCTTCAGGGATGCGGTCTGGGGTAAGGAGGCGGTCTGTGGTCATGTCAGCTTTTCAACGCGGAATTGAGGTCGCGGGCGTGGTGGATGATGCGGACGATAACCACGACACCACCTTCAATGATATAGAATATTCGATGCCGACGATGCACCAGGCAGCGAATGCCGGTACCCAGTTCGGGCTTGGGTACGCCTACATGCGGGTGCTGTGCCAGGCGATCAAAAGCTTGGTCAAAACCCAAAAAATAAGCATCGGCTGTGTCAGGACCAAAGTGTTCAAGGCTGTAGAGACGAATTTCAACCAGATCCTGCCGCGCCTCTGGGCTGATATCCAGTTCAGCCACGATTTGCGGGGTACTCAGTCATGATTTCCCGCAGCACGTCCTTGGGATTCTGATTCAACCGCCCTGAGGCTCGCCCCTCGTCGATCATCTCCTTGAGCCATCCGGCCTCGTCTGCCGCCTGCTCCTGATCCCGCCGAAGCAGATCGAGCATATAGTCGGCTGCATCGGCGTACTCGCCAAGCGCGACGCGTTCGTCGATCCACTGCTTCAGGGCAGGCGACACCGAGATGGTCATGTCCGTCATGGCAAAAATTATAGACGATCGCGGGACCAAGTCCAGCGATGGCGCTTCACCGCGCCGCCTTCTTCAGCGCCAGCCGGACCAACGCATCGAGGCTCGCGCCTTCGCCCAGATCCTCTTCCGCCCCCGCCACGGCGCGGGCCGCATCGGTGGGCTTGAAGCCCAGGTTCTGCAGCGCCGAGACCGCGTCGGCGGCGTGATTGCCGACCAGGGCGGGGATGCCGATGCCTGCGGGACCGAGCGACATCGCGCCCATCTTGTCCTTGAGCTCGTTGACGATGCGCAGCGCCAGCTTGGGCCCTACGCCCTGCGACCGCGCGATCATCGCCTTGTCGCCCTGCGCCACGGCGCGCGCGAGTTCTTCGGGGGTCAGCGCAGACAGGATCGCCAGCGCGACCTTCGACCCCACGCCCTGCACGCCGGTGAGCAGGCGGAAGCCGTCGCGCTCGCTCGCCGAAGCAAAGCCGATCAGCCGCATGTCGGTTTCGCTCACCTGCATTTCAGTGTGCAACACGACCTTGTCGCCCTTGGCGGCCAGACCTGAGAGGGTGCGCGAGGAAGCAAACACCAGATAGCCGACGCCGCCGACATCGATCACCGCGTGATCATGCCCCATGCTGTCGAGCGTTCCGGTGAGTTTGGCGATCATCTGTTTTCCCTCTCCCCTTGCGCGGGAGAGCAGGGGGTTAGCGCAGTTTTTCGTACCCCGCCAGATGCGCATGGGTGATCGCCGCCGCGAGCGCGTCCGCCGCATCGGGCCCGGCGATCTGCACGCCAGGCAGCAGCCGCTGCACCATCGCGTCGATCTGCGCCTTTTCGGCAGCGCCGGTCCCGACGATCGCCTTCTTGATCAGCCGCGGCGCATATTCCCCGACGCTCAGGCCCGCCCGCGCGAGTCCCAGCAGCAGGGCCCCGCGCGCCTGCACCAGCTTGAGCGTCGATTGCGGGTTCTTGTTGACGTAGATTTCCTCGATCGCCGCGCTGTCGGGATCATAATCCGTAATGACCGCCGCCAACGCAGTGTCGAGCTCCAGCAGCCGAGAAGGCAGGGCCGCCTTGGCGTTGGTCTTGATCTGCCCGTTGGCGATATGGCTCAGGCGATTGCCCTCGGACCGGATCACGCCCCAACCGGTGGTGCCAAGGCCCGGGTCGATGCCGAGAATGATGGTCAACTAAAGCCCCTCCCCTTTAGGGGAGGGGATGGGGTGGGGGAGTAACTTCCCAGGCCACCGATCTGGCATCGCTTCCAGTTTTTCCAAAATTAGGTCCAAGACTGCTTCGGGGCACTGCCCCACCTCGTAATTGGTGAACCGAATGGTAACAAAGCCCAGCTCAGAGAGTGCAGCATCGCGTTTTTTGTCGCGTACCGGATCGTGTGTATCACCATCCACTTCCACGATCAGCCCTTTCGATGGACACAAAAAATCACAGATGAATGGTCCGATCACTGATTGACGGCGGAACTTATAGCCACCGAGTTGCGAGCTTTTCAGGAATTTCCATAGGATGATTTCAAACGGGGTCGGGTTGTTGCGCAACTCATTTGCGAACAGCGACAAGCGAAGTGTTTTGTCCATTCCCCACCCCAACCCCTCCCCTGAAGGGGAGGGGCTTTTTGTTCTGAAGCTATCCCAGCTTCTCCATCACCTCGTCCGAAACCTCATAATTGCCCCAGACGGTCTGGACGTCGTCGTCATCGTCGAGCGCGTCGATCAGCTTGAACAGCGTCTGGGCGTCGGCTTCGGCGACATCGACGCGGACCTGCGGGCGCCAGGCGAGCTTCACGCTCTCGGCTTCGCCCAATGCTTTTTCCAGCTCGCCGGAGACCGCGTGCAGGTCTTCCATGTTGGTCCAGATGTCGTGGCCGTCTTCGGTCGACTCGATGTCTTCCGCGCCCGCTTCCATCGCGGCCTCGAGCACCTTTTCCTCGTCGCCTGCGCTGGCGGGATAAGTGATCAGGCCCATGCGGTCGAAGCCGTGGCTCACCGCGCCGGACGCGCCCAAGTTGCCGCCGTTCTTGCTGAACGCAGTGCGCACGTTGGTCGCGGTGCGGTTGCGGTTGTCGGTCAGCGCCTCGACGATCAGCGCGATGCCGCCCGGGCCATAGCCTTCGTAGCGGATTTCTTCGTAATCCTCGCCGCCGGCGGCCGATGCCTTGTCGATCGCGCGCTGGATGTTGTCCTTGGGCATCGACTGCGCCTTGGCCGCGTTGACCGCGAGCCGCAGGCGCGGGTTCATGTCAGGGTCTGGCATGCCCATCTTGGCGGCCACGGTAATTTCGCGGCTGAGCTTGGAAAACATCGCCGAGCGCTTTTTGTCCTGCGCGCCCTTGCGGTGCATGATGTTCTTGAATTTGCTATGGCCTGCCATGGCGGATTTCTGCCTGTTCAGTTGAGGTGATGCGAATGCTGGTGCGCGCCTTTACACCAGCCAGATGGTTCATAGCAACCGCTGCCACCAGCCGACATCGCGCCAGCCGCCCAGCTTCCAGCCGACCTCGCGGTATATGCCCACGGGCACCAGACCCATCGCCTCGTGCAGCGCGATGCTTGCCGGGTTGGGCAGTGCGATTCCGGCGAACACCGCGTGGATCGAGCGGCTGCGCAGGCGGTCGAACAGCGCGGTGTAAAGTGCGCGGCCGAGCCCCTGGCCCTGGGCAGCTGGCGCGACATAGATCGCGATATCGGCGGAGGTGGCATAGGCGGCGCGGACCCGGTGCGGGCTGGCATAGGCATAGCCGATGACTGCGCCGTCCAGCTCCGCCACCACCCAGCCGTGCGAGGTGCCATGGCTCGAAATCCGCGTGGCCATCTCCGCGGCATCGGGCGCCTGTGTCTCGAAGCTGACCCAGCTGTCGGTCACGAAAGGCGCGTAGAGGGCGGCAAGCGCTGCTCCGTCTGCCGGAGTGGCATCGCGGATGTGCAGCGCCGCCATCGTGCCGGTTCAGACCAGGGTTTCAGCCAAGGCCGAGAGCGGCCTTGTAGGTGTCGAGGATCAGTTCCATTTCCTGGCGGTCATGCGGCTCCATTTTGCGCAGGCGCACGATCTGGCGCATGATCTTGGGGTCGTAGCCTTGCGATTTGGCCTCGGCATAGGTGTCGCGAATGTCGTCGGCGACGCCCTTTTTCTCTTCTTCCAGACGCTCGATGCGCTCGATGAAAAGGCGCAGCTGGTCGTCAGCCGACATGATGGGTTCGCTCATGATATGTCTTTCATTTCGGGTGGGGCGCCGGGCGAATCTCCCGGTGCAAAATGGTGGACCGCTCCCTTAAGGGTGGTCGGCGTTCTTCGCCACGCTTTCCTTCATCCGGGCAAGCTGTTCTTCGCTGGCCTCGCCCTGATAGCGCGATTTCCATGTTGAAAAGTCCATGCCGTAGATCAGGCGGCGCGCAGCATCGCGGTCGTCGGCGCCGCCGGCTTCCTGCACCCAGTCGGCCAGGCAGTTGCGGCAGAACCCGGCGAGCCCCATCAGGTCGATATTTTCCGCATCATGCCGGTGGCGCAGGTGGCGCACCAGGCGGCGGAAGGCTTGGGCAGCGACGTCGTCGGGGATGTCGACATCCATGGGCGGGGCGGGAACGGAATTGGTCATCAGATTATTTCCAGAACGGTTTTGCGATTGGTGACGCACTGGCCTAAGCATCGCATAGATATTTCGTCGCAACGCAAACGGTTGCGGCGCAGACCAGTCCAGGGGATTTGAGTGAGCAAGACTATCGCCAAGCGCAGCCGCAAGGTCAAGATTCTCGCAACGCTGGGCCCGGCCAGCAGCAGCGCCGAAATGATCGAAAGGCTGTTCCGGGCAGGGGCCGATGCCTTTCGCGTCAACATGAGCCATGGCGACCATGCCACCCATGCCGCGACGATCAACACCATCCGCCAGATCGAGACCAGACTGCAACGGCCGATCACCATCCTGTGCGATCTGCAGGGCCCCAAATTGCGCGTCGGTACGTTCGAGGGCGGCAAGGCTTTCCTCAAGCACGGCCAGCACTTCACGCTCGATTCCAACCCGATGCCTGGCAATGATGAGCGCGCCTATCTGCCGCACAGGGAGATCTTCGCCGCGCTCGACAAGGGCCAGCGGCTGCTGATCGACGATGGCAAGATGGTGCTGCGCGTGCTGCGGCCGGGCGAGAGCGAGATCCTGTGCTCGGTCGAAGTCGGCGGCTTCATCTCGGACCGCAAGGGGCTGAACGTGCCCGACAGCCTGGTGCCGATGGCAGCTCTGACCGAGAAGGACCGCCGCGATCTGGCGTTCGCGCTCGAAATGGGCGCGGACTGGATTGCCTTGAGCTTCGTCCAGCGCCCCGATGACGTCGCCGAAGCACGCAGCCTGATCGGTGGGCGCGCGGCCCTGATCGCCAAGATCGAAAAGCCCGCCGCGCTGAATTCGCTCGAAGAGATCATCGAGCTTTCCGACGCAGTGATGGTCGCTCGCGGCGACCTTGGTGTCGAAATGGCGCCCGAAGAGGTGCCGGTGATGCAGAAGCGCATCGTCGAAACCGCGCGCCGTTCGGGCAAGCCAGTGGTGGTCGCAACGCAGATGCTCGAATCGATGATCACCAGCCCGTCGCCCACCCGCGCCGAAGTCTCGGACGTCGCCAACGCGGTGTACGACGGCGCCGACGCGGTGATGCTGTCGGCCGAAACCGCTGCTGGCGACTGGCCAGAGCTCGCCGTCGGCATGATGGATCGCATCGCCACCCAGGTGGAGGGCGACCCCGGCTACGCAGCGCGCGTGCACTTCATCGAGACCTTGCCCGATTCGACCACGGCCGATGCGCTGTCGGCGGCGTGCAGCGAGATCGCCAACACCGTGCGGGTGAGCGCGATCGTGTGCTTCACGCTGTCCGGCTCGACTGCGCGGCGCGTTTCGCGCGAGCGGCCGTCGGTGCCGGTGATGGTGCTGACCCCGTCGCGCGAGACCGCGCGCCGCGTCGGCCTGCTCTGGGGTGCCTATCCGGTGGTGACCCGCGACATTGGCAGCTTCGAGGAGATGATCGGCAAGGGCAAGCGCATGGCGCTGCGCCATGGCTTTGGCGAAGCCGGCGGTCGGATCATTACGCTGGCGGGCGTGCCTTTCGGCACCCCGGGATCGACCAATGTGCTGCACATCGTGACGCTGACCGGCGAGGAGCTCAAGGGCTACAAGGACTGATCAGCGTACTGCAGGCGCCAAACATACCGCCGCGATGCCCTGAAATCAGATCGTCGCGATGTTGAACACATCCCGAGCCGCCAGATCGGCGTACAGCGCCTGCGCATCGCGGAACAGGTGCCCCTGCAGGCCGCAGGCGATCGCGCCCTGGATGTTCGCGTCGCGGTCGTCGATGAAGAGGGTGCGCGCTGGGTCGATGCCGAAGCGGTCGATGGCGAGGCGATAGATCGCAGCGTCGGGCTTCACCATCTTCTCGTCGCCCGAAACCACGATGTCCTGGAACAGGTCGAACACCGGCGCGGTGGGGCGGAACTTGCGCCACAGGTCGGACCCGAAATTGGTGATGCCGAAGATCGGCACTCCGCGCACCGCCAGTTGCTCGACCAGATCGATCATGCCCGGCACCGGCCCGGGGATCGTCTCCAGCCAGCGCGGCTCGTAGAGGCGGATCAGCGCGGCATGCTGCGGATACTCTGCGGCGAGTTCGTCGATCATCGTGTCGATCGGGCGCCCCGCATCGTGCTGGTCATGCCAGTCGAGCGTGAGGACATTGCCGAGAAAATGGTCGAGCTCGGCCGGATCATCGATCAGCCTGGCGTAGAGGTTGCGGATGTCCCACTGGAACAGGACATTGCCGACGTCGAAGATGATGGTGTCGACCGGCTGCATCTGATCCCCCTCGCGCACGCAAGCAAAAGGCCCCGGAGCCTGCCGGAGCCTTTGCATGAAAATCGCAGCTTCAAGACACGGCGCGGCCCGATGGGCGCGCCGCTGCCGGATCAGCCCTGGCGGGCCTTGAAGCGACGGTTGGTCTTGTTGATCACATAGGTGCGGCCGCGACGACGGATCACGCGGTTGTCGCGATGGCGATCCTTGAGCGACTTCAGCGAATTGCGAATCTTCATGACGTTCAGGCCCTTGATTGAAACTTCTGATGCAGCGAAAGCCCCTTGCGACCCCGCGTATGTCACGCGAATGCCGTGCTGGAGCTTCCATGCCGGAAAGCGGCGCGGATACGTGGCAGGGCAGGCAAAGTCAAGCATCGCTGCCGGGGATGGAACGGATTTTTATGCGCTTCATTGGTCATTCATCACAGGTTGCGTTAGGCAGCAACAATGCGGGCAAGGCTCGCTGAAACAGGAAAGGGCGCGAACATCATGGGCTTTTCATGCACATCCCGCAGCATTGCGGTCAGTATGGCCGCCGCCGCGGCGTTGCTGGCAGGTGCCTGCGTGTCGCCTGCCGGACCGGTTGAGGCCGTCCGCTTTGTTTCGCCCGACCGTGCGAGCGAACTTGGCCGCGGATCGATTCGCGTGACCGCAGGCGAGGGCATGGACGCGGGCTCGCTGGAATATCGCAGCTATGCCGCCGCGGTGGAGCGCGAGCTGGAACGCGTCGGCTATCAGGTGCTCCCGGTGGGAGCCGGCAGCGGCCGCGATGTGCAGACCGCGACGGTTCGCATCGAGCGGATGGTGCTCTCGCCCGCAGGGGGTGAGCGCAATCCCGTCAGCGTGGGTGTAGGGGGCGGGACTGGTGGATTCGGATCGGGTCTGGGGGTCGGCATCGGGATCAATCTGGGGGGGCGGCCCAAGGACCGCATCGCCACCGAAATGTATGCCAACATCCGCTCGGGCGATGGCGTGGTGCTGTGGGAAGGGCGCGCCTCGGTGGAAGCGAAGGCTGGAACGCCGATGGCCGAGACCCAGCTCAACGCCGCCAAACTTGCCCAGGGGCTGTTTACTGGGTTCCCCGGCGAATCCGGAGCGACTATCAAGGTCCCATGACCCAGACCAAAATTCCCAGCATTTCTTGCGCTTTCGATTCCGGTAACATCGTCGTCCAATCGGTTTCCCCGACGCCAACCGGCAAGTTTCGGGCCGAGCTTGCGATTCGCAAGGACAAGGATTCGGACTTCTTCCAGTGGTTCCACTTCCGCGTGGCGGCCCAGCCGGGTGATGAGCTCGAGCTGCTGATCACGGGACTGAAGGAGTCGGCCTATCCGGGCGGATGGCCCGGATACCGGGCCTGCGTCAGCGAGGACCGCGATTTCTGGGGGCGGACGGATACGTCCTATGATGCTGATGCCGGCACGCTGACGATCCATTATCAGATGACCGGCGGGGTCGCCTGGTTCGCCTATTTCGCGCCCTATTCGATCGAGCGGCACCATGATCTGGTCGCCGAGATCGCCAGCCGCGCCGGTGTGCGCCACCGCGAGCTTGGGCTCAGCATCGAAGGCCAGCCGATCGACTGCCTGGAAATGGGCGAAGGCCCGGTTCAGGTGTGGCTTTATGCCCGCCAGCACCCGGGCGAAAGCATGGCCGAATGGTGGATGGAAGGCGCGCTCGAAAAGCTCACCGATCCGGCTGACCCGCATGCGCGTCTGCTGCGCAGCAAGTGCACGCTGCACATCGTGCCCAACATGAACCCTGACGGCTCTGCACGCGGCCATCTGCGCACCAATGCGGCGGGCGTAAACCTCAACCGCGAATGGCACGAGCCGAACGCCGAGCGCAGCCCCGAAGTGCTGTGCGTGCGCAATGCCATGGACGCAACCGGCGTCCACTGGGCGATGGACGTGCATGGCGACGAGGCGATCCCGCATGTGTTCATCGCGGGCTTTGACGGCATCCCTTCGTGGACCGAGGACCAGGGCACTCGCTACGAGCGCTATCGCGATCTGCTGGCCAGCCGCACCCCCGATTTCCAGACGAAGCAGGGCTATCCGCGCGCACCTGCGGGCCGGGCCAATCTGTCGATGTCGACCAACCAGCTGGCCGAACGCTTCGGCGCTTCGCATGGCTGCGTTGCGATGACGCTGGAAATGCCGTTCAAGGACAATGACGACCTGCCCGATCCCGACCAGGGTTGGAGCCCGGAGCGTTCCAAGCTGTTGGCGCATGATTGCCTGGCGGTTCTGGCGGAGATGGTGGCGGGCTGAACGCCATCCTTTGTTCATGGCAAAGCAAGGCGTGTTGAGGCATTCTTGGCATAGCCAGAACATGAAGGACCGCCGCCATGCCGCTTCACCGTCGTCTGATCGCTGCCGGATTGATCGCCACGGGAGCTGCGCTGTTCGCGCTGCAGCCGCTGGCGAACGCACAGGATGCCGCGCCCAAGAAATCGAAGGTCCCCGCCGCAGAGGTGGTGGGCGAGCCGGTGAGCTGTATCAACCTTTCGCAGATCCGCAGCACCCAGGTGCGCGACGATCGCACCATCGATTTCATCCTGTCGGGTGGCCGGGTGTTTCGCAACCAGCTGCCCAACCAGTGCGGCAGCCTGGGCTTTGATCGCGCCTTCACCTATTCGACCTCGCTCACCCAGCTGTGCAATGTCGACATCATCACCGTGCTGCAGAATGTGGGCGGCGGGCTGATGCCAGGCGCCAGCTGCGGGCTGGGCGAATTCACTCCGGTCAAGCTGGTCAAGAAGGCGAAATAGCGGTCTGCCTCAGACGTCGTCGTCCGAAATCATTTCCCCGCGGTTGAGCTCGCCGGTCATCGCTGCGACGGTGACCGCGATGGCGGCATCGCCGGTGATGTTGGTGGTGGTACGGATCATGTCCATGATGCGGTCGACGCCCGCCACCAGCGCGATCGTTTCCAGCGGAACCCCCACCGATCCGAACACCAGCGCCATCATGATCAGCCCTGCCCCCGGAATGCCCGCAGCACCCACCGCGCCCAGCGTCGATGTCACTGCGATCATCACATAGTCACCCCAGCTGAGATCGACGCCGAAGATCTGCGCACCGAACAGCGTGGCAAGGCCCAGATACATCGCGGTGCCGTTCATGTTGATCGTCGCGCCCAATGACACGACAAAGCTCGACACGCTGGGCGATACCCCCAGGTTGCGCTGGGTGCAGCGCAAGGTGACGGGCAGAGTGGCGTTGGATGATGCGGTGGAAAAGCTCACCGCAATGGCGTCGATCATGCCGCGGAAGAAATCGATCACCGGTAGCCGGGCGATGAACTTGATCATCGCCGAATACATGACCAGCATGATGATCGCGCAGCCGATGTAATTGAGCGCCACGAGCTTTGCGAGCGGGATCAGTCCTTCGAACCCGAACGTTCCTGCGACCCATGCCATCAGGGCAAAGACGCCAAACGGGGTCAGCTCCATCACCAGGATGGTGACCTTCTGCATGATGATCGCGCCGGAATCGAAGATATTCGCGACCGGTTCGCCGTCCTTTTCCGCCATCAGGATGCCGATGCCGAGCAGCAGCGAGAACACGATCAGCGCCAGCACATCCATCGTCGCCATGGCTTCGACGACGTTCTCCGGCACCATCTTGAGGATCATCTCGGTTGCGGATGTCTGGGGCGGGGCAGGGGTCTGCGTCACCCCGGCGAGGCTTGCATCCACGCCCACTCCCGGCTTGGCCAAAGTGGCCATGGTGAGGCCCAGGATGACCGCCAGCTGGCCGGTGACGAGGAACAGCAGCATCGCGCGGCCACCGACCGCGCCCAGCTTGCGCAGATCTCCGATCGAGGCCACGCCCGCCACCAGCGAGAAGAAGATCAGCGGAACGACCAGCATCTTGATCGCGCGGATGAACAGGTCACCGATCCACTTTATCGCGACCGCGCCTTCACCCCAGATGAGCCCGGTAATGACGCCGAGGATCAGGGCAGCGATAACGCGCTGCCAAAGCGGAATACGAAACCAGAAACCCAAAATGCTTCCTCTGCTCAACCAGAGCACCCGACGCTAGACATCGCGGGCAGTCACCGCAAGCGCAGCAGCACCTCAGCTCAGCGCAACGATGGCAAAGCAGGTCGCCAGGCCAACCCCAACGGTGAGCGGAATGCCGGCCTTGAAGAAGTCGGTGAAACGATATCCGCCCGCGGCATAGACCAAGGTGTTGGTCTGATAGCCGATCGGGGTGGCAAAGCTTGCCGACGCCGCGAACATCACCGCAATCACCAGCGGGCGCGGATCGATGCCAAGGTCCATGCCCAGCTTGATGACGATAGGCGTGACGATGATCGCGACGGCATTGTTGGTGATGATCTCGGTCAGCAGCACCGAAAGGACATAGACCGCGAACACCACCGCCCACACCGGAACATCGTGCAGATACGGCGCGAGCGCATCGACGACGATATTGACGCTGCCTGCCTGTTCGAGCCCCAGCCCGACCGCGAGCATGCCGAAAATCAGCACCAGCACATTGCCGTCGATCGAACCCCACGCCTCTTCGGCATCTATGCAGCGCGCGATGAGGATGAAGCCGACCGCGAGGATCGCGGCCACCTCGATCGCGACGACGTTGAACGCCGAGAGCAGCACGACGGCGGCCAGCGCACCGATCGCCAGCGGCGCCTTGTCGCGGCGAAAGGCCCGCGCGCTGGTGCTGGCAACACCGAACAGATTGGGGTTCTCGTACATCCGCGCGATGTCCGCCTTCGACCCGGTCACGACCAATTTGTCGGCGGCATGGATCTTGGCGTTGGGCAGATCGGAGCGGGGCAGGTTGCGAAAACGGCTGAGGCCAAGGATGCGCACGTTGAGCATCGACAGGAAGGGGATGTCGTACAACCGGTTGCCGATGCTGGGATGGCTGGGCGCGACCATCGCCTCCACTACAACTTCGCCCATCGCGCCGACATCGCCCTTGCGCACGATGCCGACCTTGAAGTCCGCGCTTTTGCGCAGCGACATCAGTTCGGGCAGATCGGTGCGGATAACGACGATATCGTCAGGCTGCAGAACCTCTGCGGCCAGGTTGTGTCGGAGATAGCGACCATCGCGCTTGATCGCGGTCACTGCAATCTTGGCGCGCTTGCCGATGGCGGTTTCTGCCAGCGCCTTGCCCTTCAGAACCGATGCGTTCCGGATGGTCAACTCAGTCAGGAACAGCTCGTCTTTGGTGTTGCCATCGCTGGGGCCCAGATCGTCCTTGGGCAGCAGCCAGGCGCTGAACAGCCCCAGCATGATCATTCCGGAAACGCCCGCCACCAGACCATAAGGTGTGATCTCGAAGATTCCGAACGGCGCGAGCCCGCTGCCGCGCGCCACCGAATCGACGATGAGGTTGGTCGAGGTGCCGATCAGCGTGGTGGTGCCGCCCAGGATCGTGATGAAGCTCAGCGGGATCAGCAGCTTCTTCGCCGAATAGCCGGTCGCCTGCGCCAGCTTGAGGATGATCGGAATCATCACCACCACCACCGGCGTGTTGTTCATGAACGCCGAGGCAACATAGACGCCCAGGAACATCTCGCCCACCGCCAGCCGCGGGTGCTTGCCCGCCCGGCGGATGATCGCGCCTGCGATCGCGTCGATCGTGCCAGTGCGCAGCAGCGCGCCCGACAGGATGAACATCGCCCCGATGGTGATCGGCGCGCTGTTCGAGAAGACCGAAAACAGCTGCTTGGAATCGATGATGCCCAGGAACAGGAACGAGCACGCCCCCAGGATCGCAATCACCGCGGCGGGGAAGCGTTCCATGACAAAGCCGACGAACACCAGCCCCAGGATGACAAGGCCGATCTGGGCCTGCCAGGTTTCAATGAACAGGCGGATGTCTTCCATCGGCTGTGTGGTCCCCCTTTACCACGTCACTCGACCACGCTTTACCCGCTCTTGAGTTCCCGTGTCAGCCTCAAACTCGCGCGCCAGAACAGAAAGGCGGGGATCAGCCCCAGCCAGGCTGCGCCATAAAGCACCCAGCGGACACTGTCGGCGCCTGCCAGCGGCTGGAAGGCATCGGACATCACGCCGAACAGCAACGGGCCCAGGCCCAGCCCGATCAGGTTCTGCGAAAACAGCATGACGGAAGCGGCCACCGCGCGCAGTTCGGGCCGCACCAGCCCCTGGACGCAGGCATAAACCGGGCCGTAATACATGATGTTCATCGCGGTCGGCAGGATCAGCAGCGCCAAGGCGACGCGCCAGTCGCTGGCGGAATAGGCGAGGAAAAGCATGGGTGCAGCCAACGCAATGGCGATGGCGGGACCGGTGAGCATATGCTTGCGATCGCGCTTGCCGAAGTGATCTGCCAGCTTGCCGCCGCCCCAGGTGCCGATCATGCTCGCCACACCCAGCGAGACGCCGAGGTACAAGCCCGTCTCCCCAGGGGTGAGCCCGAAATTGCGGATGAACAGCACCGAGACCCAGACGGTCTTGCCGTAGGACAGGAAGGCGATCAGCCCGCCTGCCAGGCACAGCAGCACGAAGCATCGCGATGTCGCCAGCTCGCGCAGCGCTTCGCCCACCGGAACCTGCACCTTGGCTTTGGGCATCCGGTCCCCGGCAACCATGCCGACCCGGCGCGGTTCCTTCATCAGGAACGGCACAAGCACCGCCAGCACAAGGCCCGGAAGGCCCACCGCCATGAACGCGGTGCGCCAGCCATAGGCATCGGCCAGACCGCCGCCGATCACCATCCCCAGCAGCGATCCGATGGGGATGCCGAGGCCATAGAACGCGATTGCGGAAGAACGTTTCTCGGGCGGCACGCTGTCGCTGATCAGCGAGTGCGCAGCAGGTGTGCACCCGGCTTCGCCAACGCCCACGCCGACACGCGCCAGAAGCAGTTGCGGAAAGGTGCGCGCTGCGCCGCAGGCCATCGTCATCGCCGACCAGATCGCCACCGACCATGCGATCAGCGACACCCGGTTGGTGGTGCTGCGGTCGGCATAGCGCGCAATCGGAATGCCAAGCAGCGTGTAGAACAAGGCAAAGGCGAGCCCGGTCATCAGCCCCAGTTGCGTGTCGCTGAGCCCGAAATCGCGTTTGATCGGCTCGGCCAGGATCGAGACGATCTGCCGGTCGAGGAAATTGAAGATGTAGATGATCATCAACGTCCACAGCATCGTGCGGGGCATGGCGGTGTAGGTCGGGGCAGTGGCGGCAGGCGCTGCGGTTACGGCCAATCCGGCCGGCGGCAGGGTGTCTCCTGCGCCTGTGCGAGTCACGGTCATTCTCTCTCCTGTCGCGCCGCTTGGCGCCCCTGCGGGCGTGCGGCTGCTGTTGGAGGGATGCTAGACCCAGAACCGTTGGGGTGGCAATCGCTGTTCGACGAATTGTGACGTTTACGTCAACGTGAGGGTGTCAGACCCGCCACAATCAGCCGCATTGCGCGCGGTGCAGCAGCTTCTGGTCGGCAAGAACCAGCGCCACCATCGCCTCGACCACCGGGGTGCCGCGGATGCCGACGCACGGGTCGTGGCGGCCCTTGGTGACGATCTCGCTGGCGTCGCCATCACGGGTGATTGTCTCGACCGGGGTCAGGATCGAGCTGGTCGGCTTGAACGCGACGCGCACCACCACCGGCTGGCCTGTCGAGATGCCGCCTGCAATGCCGCCGGCATGGTTGGCGAGGAATTCGGGATCGCCATCGGCGCCGGGGCGCATCGGGTCGGCATTGCGCTCGCCGCTCAGCCGCGCCGCGGCAAAGCCGTCGCCGATTTCGACGCCCTTGACCGCGTTGATCGACATGCACGCGGCCGCGAGCTCGCTGTCGAGCTTGGCATAGAGCGGCGCGCCCCAGCCGGCAGGGACGCCGGTGGCAACGCATTCGACCACGGCGCCCAGCGAGCTGCCCGATTTGCGCGCGGCATCGACCTTGGCCTCCCAGCGCTTTGCGGCTTCGGGGTCGGGGCAGAAGAACGGGTTGCGGGCGATCTCAGCGGCGTCGAAGCGGGCAGGGTCGATGCTGTCGCCGCCCAGTTCGGCGACATAGGCGACCAAAGTCACTTCGGGGATCACCATCCGGGCAACCCCGCCTGCCGCCACCCGCGCCGCGGTCTCGCGCGCGCTCGATCGGCCACCGCCGCGATAATCGCGAAATCCGTATTTCCGGTCATAGGCGTAATCGGCATGGCCGGGGCGATAGGCCTTGGCGACCTCGCTATAGTCCTTGGAGCGCTGGTCGACATTCTCGATCATCAGCGAGATCGGCGTGCCGGTGGTGCGGCCTTCGAACACGCCCGAGAGGATCCGAACCGCATCGGGCTCCTGCCGCTGTGTGGTGAAGCGCGAGGTGCCGGGGCGGCGCGCATCGAGGAACGGCTGGATGTCGGCTTCGCTGAGGGTCAATCCCGGAGGGCACCCGTCGACCACAGCGCCCAGCGCCGGCCCATGGCTTTCCCCCCAAGTGGTGAAGCGAAACACGCGGCCAAAGGTGTTGAAGCTCATGGGCAAGTCCAGTCAGGCGAAAATCGGTCGCCCGCGCTTTGCGCGATTGTGCCAGTGCTGTCCAGATGGGCAGTGCCGGGCGGTGTTTACTGATCCAGCGCGATATCCGGGGCGTCTTCCTGCTTCATGCCGACGACGTGATATCCCGCATCGACATGGTGCGTCTCGCCGGTGACGCCCGAGGACAGGTGCGAGCACAGATACAGTCCCGCGCCGCCGACATCCTCGATCGTCACGTTGCGGCGCATCGGTGCGTTGTATTCGTTCCACTTGAGGATGTAGCGGAAATCGCCGATGCCGCTCGCCGCCAGCGTCTTGATCGGGCCTGCGGAGATCGCGTTGACGCGGATGTTCTCAGGCCCCAGATCGTTGGCGAGATACTTTACGCTCGCCTCCAGCGCGGCCTTGGCGACACCCATCACGTTGTAATGCGGGATGACCTTTTCGGCGCCGTAATAGCTCAAGGTCACGATCGATCCGCCATTGGGCATCATTGGCCGGGCGCGCTTGGCAACCGCGACCAGCGAATAGGCCGAGATGTTCATGGTCATCAGGAAATTGTCGAGGCTGGTGTCGACATACAGCCCGCGCAGCTCGTTCTTGTCGGAAAATCCGATCGCGTGGACGACGAAGTCGATCGTCGGCCAGCGTGTCGCCAGCGTCGCGAACGCGCTGTCGAGCGCGTCCATGTCCGAGACGTCGCATTCGAAGGTGAAGTCGCTGCCCAGTTCAGCCGCAAGCGGGATGACCCGCTTGCCCAGCGCCTCGCCCTGATAGGAAAAGGCCAGCTCTGCGCCCTGCGCGGCAAGCTGCTGCGCAATGCCCCAGGCCAGCGACTTGTTGTTGGCCAGGCCCATGATCAGGCCGCGTTTGCCCTGCATCAAACCGTTCATGGAGATATCCTTATTCAATAGCTGTTGCTTGCGGCACACCGCCGCGCGCGCGGGCGATGGCCGCGTTGAGTTCGGCCCCGATTACCATAGCAAGGCCGATGAGAAAGAAGAAAATGAGGCTGACCATCACGCCTGCAAGGCTGCCATAAGTGAGGTCGTAGTCGGCAAAATTGCTGAGGAAAAACGGCAGCACCGAAAGGCTCACCATCCACCAGACGCTGATGAACAGCGGGCCTGGCCAGATCGGGTGACCTGCGCGGCGATAGACCGTCGGGGTGAGCATTCCGAACACCAGATACAGCATGCCGAGCAGCACCAGAAAGGTGAACAGCTGGCTGAACGCGACCAGCGACAGCGCGTCTTCGGGAAAGCGGAAGCTGGCGGCGATCACTTCTGCCGCCCCCACCAGCACCACCTGCATGCTGAGCGCCAGCATGGTGGCGATCACCGCGATGATGATCAGTGCCATCGAACCCAACCGATAGCGCCAGAACGGCTTGTCCGAGGTGGCGCCATAAGCGCGGCGGATCAGCGAGCGGATCGTTTCGATCAGGCTGCCGGTGGTCCACAGCCCGACTATCACCGCAAGCCACAGCAGCGGGCCGGTGCGCGCGCTCATCGCCGATTCCATCGGTGCTGCGATCACCGACGCGGTGTTGGGCGGAACCGCGGCGAGAAAGGCGTTGACCGCCTGCTGGCCATATTCGCTGCGCCCGAACACGCCGCCCATTGCTGCTGCGACGATGAAGAACGGAAAGATGGTAAGCAGCGCCAGATAGGCGAAATTGCCGGCGACTACCCCGCCATGGACGGCAACGTTGCCCACGACCTCGCGGATGATCTTCAGCGACTTGGCATAGGCGCGCCGGAGGTGGTGCGGGTTGAACAGATCGGTACGCGGCATTGCTGGCTGTCGGTTCAGGCTATCAGGCCCGAACGCGGGTCGTAATCGGCCTGCCAGCCCTCAACAAACTGCGCCAGCGCAGCATCGCCGCCCTCGGGCAGGCGGATCTGGAGCTCGATGATCTGGTCGCCGCGCGCTCCGGTCTTGCCGTGAAAGCCCTTGCCCTTGAGGCGCATCTGCTGGCCTGACTGGCTGCCGGGCTTGATCTTCATCATCACCGCGCCATCGACGGTGGGCACGCGCACCTCGCCGCCGGCCACCGCTTCCTTGAGCGTGATCGGCAGGTCGAGCCTGACATTGTCGCCATCGCGGCGGAAGAAGCGATGGCCACGCACCTCGATGGTGACGATGCCGTCGCCTGCGCCGCCGGGGCCGGGCTGGCCCTTGCCCGACAGGCGCATGTTGGTGCCTGTCTCGACGCCATTGGGGAGCTTCAGATCGATGGTCTTGCCATCGGCCAGCGTGATCCGCTGCGGCTTCAGCGCGGCGGCATCGGTGAAATCCACCGCCAGCTTGTAGGCGACATTGGCGCCCTTGGGCGCGCTGCTGCGGCCCGCGCCGCGATAGGTGCTGCCGCCGCCCAGACCGCCGAACAATCCATCGAAGATGTCGGCAAAATCGACGCCGTCATTGCCGAAGCCCGAAAAGCCCGCATTCTCGTTTGCGCGGCCCTGCTGGCGGAATCCGCCGCCGCCGCCGCCAAAGCCGAACGGCGCCGCCGGATTGCCGTCGATATCGATCTCGCCGCGGTCGAACCGCGCGCGCTTGTCCTTGTCGGAAAGCAGGTCATAGGCGCGCGTCACTTCGGAGAAGCGCGCGGCGGCCTCGGCATTGTCCTTGTTGTAATCGGGGTGCAGTTCCTTGGCGAGCTTGCGGTACGCGCTCTTGATGTCCTTTTCGCTCGCGCCTTTGGACACGCCGAGAATTGCATAAGGATCAGCCATGAATGTGGTCGCCATCGTTGGTGAGAATGTCCATTGTTGCCGATTTACAACAATATCTGGGGTTGGGGCAGGGCTATTTTCAAGCCGGTATCAGATGAGCCGAGCGGCCGCGCAAAAAAATTGCCCGCAGGGCGATATACAGCGCCAGTCCGAACGGCCCTGCGGCAAAGGTGAAAAACAGGATCGGGGCCTGAATCAGCCGACCTTTGAGCGTATCGAGCCCATGGGCGTCGGCATTGCGCGCGATCCACAGCCCGACGAACAGGTCGAAGACGAGATAGTGCACCCAGCCGATCGTCACTCCGGGATCGCTCGAGAAGATGCTGCGCACGCCTTCGATCGACGCAAAGTTCGCGCCGCCGCCGGTCGGAACCGCCCCGGTCAGAACAAGCGTCAGCCCGGTGACATAGCCCAGCGCCAGCACCAGCAGCGGACCGAAGAAGACCGCGCGCATCACGATCTCGCGTCGGGGCCCCAGGATGAGCACCACCCAGGCGATCATCGCCAGCAAGTTGGCGGCCCCGAAAATCTGCTCCCACATCGGATGCAAAGCCCTTTTGCAAAATCCTGTTCATCGCCAGCGCGTTGCGCGCTAAGACGCACCGACACCATGTGCACTGTCTTATCTGATTAAGGCAGTCAATGAAACCGGCACCTTCAGGATGCAAGATTATGGCTGAAAATCCCTTTGCGCTGTTCGACGAATGGTACGGGCGCGCCCGCGAGACCGAGATCAACGACAGCAACGCCATGGCGCTTGCAACCGCCGATGCCTCCGGGCACCCCTCGGTGCGGATGGTGCTGCTCAAGGGGCACGGTCCCGACGGGTTCGTGTTCTACACCAATTACGAGGGGCGCAAGGGCGGCGAACTGCTCGCCAATCCGAATGCCGCGCTGCTGTTTCACTGGAAATCGCTGCGCCGCCAGATCCGCATCGAAGGCCCGGTGGAGCCGGTTGACGATGCGACGGCGGATGCCTATTTCGCCAGCCGCTCGCGCGATTCGCAGCTGGGCGCCTGGGCATCCGACCAGTCGCGCCCGCTGCCCGAGCGCGCCATCTTCGAGCAGCGCTTTGCCGAAGTGGAAGCGCGGTTCGCCGAAAGCCAGGTGCCGCGTCCGCCGCATTGGTCAGGCTTCCGCGTCGTGCCCCAGCGCATCGAGTTCTGGGAAGATCGCGATCACCGGTTGCACCACCGCCGGGTGTTCACCCGCACTTCCACCGGCTGGGATGAAGGACTGCTGTACCCATGACCCAATTGCCCGCAACGCTGCCCTATTGCCATATCGATGCCTTTGCCGACCGGCCCTTCACCGGCAACCAGGCGGCGGTGATGCCGCTCGATGCCTGGCTCGACGATGCGGTGCTGCAGGCGATCGGCGAGGAAAACAACTTCGCCGAGACCGCGTTCATCGTGCCCAGCGACAGCGCCGATGCGGATTACGAGCTGCGCTGGTTCACGCCCGCGGTCGAGATCGCGATGTGCGGCCATGCGACGCTGGCATCGGGGCATTACGCGTTCGAGAACGGCTTTGCCGGCGACACGGTGCGGTTCGCCACGCGCAAGGCGGGCGTGCTGGTGGTGACACGCGACGGCGATCGGCTGGCGCTGTCGCTGCCTGCCTATGCGCCATCGCCGGCGCCGCTGCCCGACTGGACATCGGCGCTGGGCGCGCTTCCGGCGGAATATCATGTCTATCCCGGCGATTATCACGTGCTGCTGTTCGACCATGCCGATGACGTGGTGGCGCTTGCGCCGGACATGAAGGCGCTGGCTGCGCTGGGCGATCACCAGTTCATCTGCACCGCGCCGGGCAAGGACACCGATGTGCTCAGCCGGGTATTCGTGCCGGGGGCAGGGGTGGATGAGGACAGCGTTACCGGATCGGCGCACGCGGTGCTCACCCCGTTCTGGGCGGCACGGCTGGGGCGCAGCAGCTTCACCGCATTCCAGGCCAGTAAGCGCGGCGGCCTGCTGCACTGCACGCTCGCCGGCGACCGCGCGGTGCTCGGGGGCCATTGCGTCACCGTGGTGACGGGGACGTTCCGGCTGCGGTGAGCTCAAGTTTCTCCCCTCCCGCCTGCGGGAGGGGTGTCTGAGCCGTAGGCGAAGACGGGGTGGGCCTGATCAGCCAACTGTGCTCCCAGCCCACCCCGGCCCGGCAAGCCGGGCCTGCCCCTCCCGCAAGCGGTAGGGGAGAGGTTTTGGCGCTACTGGGGTAGCTTACTGCCCACCCTTGCTCGCCGCCACCTTCGCATCCCAGGTCGCCCAGTCGATGCTGCGCCCCGGATATGCAACCTTCGCGAACGGCCACTCCTTCGCCACCCACGCGGTCGCCCATGCGTAAAGCTCCGCATCGAAGCCTGCATCGAACTCGGCCTTGGTGACCCACATCGTCACCACCGCGTCATAACCCGGAACCTCGCTGGGATAGACATAGACGCAGCCGCGCTCGCGCTTGCCGTCGGGGGTCAGCACCGCATAGGCAAACGACGAGCGTTTCTCGAACCTCGCCTGCTCGGTCTGCATGTCCTTCATCGCATCGGCGGCGGACACGTCCTTGTGCGGCCAGCTGGTGGAGCGCGTGAAGGTCGTCTGCAGGTGCTCGATCGAGGACATGTAGGCTGCGAAATCGATATCGACCAGTTCGGGCCCAAGCGGGACGATCCTAAAGCCGGGTGCTTCGACCAGCGTCGGCACCTGGAAATCCGCCGCGACGAAAGGTGCAGGCGATGCCACCTGCGCCGCTGCGTCCTGCGACGCCGTTTCCGCCCGCGCCGTATTGCCCGTCAGCATCGTCACCATCGCCGCGATTGCAGCGCTCTGCTTCTTCCAACCCATGCTGTGTCCCCCCAGTTCCCAGTCCGGGGCGCAGTGTGCCAGACGGCGGTCGATCCGCCTATCCCCTGGGGAAGAGCGCCGCGATTTTGCCGAGCTGCGCCTTGACCGGGTCCAGTTCGTTGTCCTGCGTCTTGCCCAGCCGCACGATGGTCAGCCGCTGGCTGGGGCTGACGATGACGAACTGGCCCAGATGGCCCTGCGCGGCGAAGACATCACCGGGGAGCAGATCGGGGTAGAGAACCTTGCGTTGCCCGGCGGCGTTTGGCTTGTTGAGCCAGATATGTCCGCCATAGGTCGGATTGTCGGGCGAGCTGGTGAGCATGAAATCGACCCAGCCGCGCGTCAGGAACTGGTTGCCTGCGATTGAGCCCTTGTTGCGCAGGAACTCGCCGAACTTCGCCCAGTCGCGCGCGTTGCCCTGGATGATCGATCCACCGATCATCGTGCCCGCAGAATCGAACTCCGGCACCATCGAGGTGATGCCCAGAGGCTCGAACAGCCGCCCTCGCATATAGTCGAGCATGGCACGGCGGCGGACCTCGGGGTCCTTGCTGTCGGTAAGCTGCCGGGTGATGATGTCGCTGAGGATCACGGTGGTGTTGGTCGAATATTCGAACTTCGATCCGGGCTCGGCCTCCAGCGGCTGGCTGGCGGCATAGCGTACCATGTCGTCGCGCCCGTCGAGGAACAGCATCCGCACCTCGTCCGATTCATAGGGTGGATCGCCCGCCTCGGTATGCTGCAGCCCCGATGCCATGTGCAGCAGGTGCCGCAGCGTGATCGCACCGCGTGGATCGCCAGGGCGCTGCCAGTCGGGCACAGGGGCGGGGGCATCGAGCGCCAGCCGCCCATCGGCGACCATCAGCCCGACCAGCACCGCGGTAACGCTCTTGGCCATCGACCAGCTGATGAAACGGGTGTCGCGGTCATAGCCCGGCGCATAACGCTCGGCGACGATCTCGCCGCCGCGCACGATCAGCAGCGCGCGGGTCTCTTCCATCTCGTCTTCGGCAAACAGCCGGTCGATCTCGGCATTCAGCGTCGCTGACGACACGCCCGGAACGGCCGCGATCATCGTCTCGCCGCTGTCGGCGGCCTTGCTCTCGATGCCGTAAAGGCTGAAAGCGGTTGCGCCCAGAAGGCCGGTTGCGGCAAGGGCAAGGAGGATGCGGTGCTTCATGCGTGCTTCCATCAATCAGGCGGGGATCAATGGCAACTCGAAATATCAGCGCAATGCAGGGCGGCAGCGGGCGCGGCAGGGTCAAATGGGTGCTGCTGGCGCTGGCGGTGCTGCTGGTCGTGGCAATCGTCTACGCTCTTCCCGCAATGCGCGCCTACAGCCAGACCGGCGCTGCCTATTCTGCGCGCGTGGTGTGCTCGTGCCGCTATATCGGCGGGCGCGGCCTTGACGATTGCGAGAAGGATCTCGAGCCGGACATGGAGATCGTCAGCCTCAGCGAAGCCGGCAATGCCAAGCGAATCGATGCCACCGTGCCGCTGATGGCCAGCGAAAGCGCGGAATACCGCCAAGGCTGGGGCTGCGTGCTGATGACCGACAAGCAGCGCGAGGCAGTGCGCTGATCGGCAAAGGATCAGAAGCTCACCGTCATCTGGCCATAGGCATAGCGCGTATCGCCGAACCGCGGTGCATTGGGTCCGGTCTCCAGCAGCGCGCCGCTGGTGAGCACTGCCGTGCCAGCCTCGAGCCGCAGCCTGTTCTCGACCAGCCAATGGCCTAGCCTGACCTCGATCATGTGCCCGGCAAAGCGGCCGGATGTGCCGGTCGGGTCGGCAGGGCCGGTGTTGCTGAACCGGTCGCGGCGGCTGTGCACCCAGGTGGGACGCCACAGTGCCATCACGTCCCAGCGCGGGGCGGGGGCGGTTTCCAGCCGCAGCCCCGGCGCGAGGATGTTGGTCCGCGCCAGCGCGCCGAAAATCCCGCTGGGTCCGAATTCCCAGCGGCGCGCACCGAACAGCGTGTCGAACCGCGTGAAGCTCGCGCTGCGCGGATCATCCCCGCTGGCGATGTCGAACAGCGCCGAAATCCGCGGATGCCCGGGCAGATCGGGACTGAAGCCAAGCTCTGCATGCGCAAAGAACGCGCGGACATTCTGGCGGGGCGCTCCAGGCGCGATCGACTGGCGGATGCTGCCGGTCTGCACCGCGCCCTCCATGTCGATATCCCAGCTCCCCGCCTGCGGCGCGCGATGCAACCGCGCGCCTGCGGTGAGCAACTGGCGGTTGCGGTTGGGGCCGTTGTCGCCGTCGCGCTCGTTCAGGCGGAAGATGTTGGCCTGCAGCGTGATGCCGCCGAACAGGTCGGGGCGGGTGTAATGCGCCCCCCAGAAGGCAAGGTCGAAGCTCTCGCGGTCCCAGCGCACCCGGTTGTCGATCAGCGCCGCCCGGTCGGAGGGCAGGCGAGTGTGCGGCAGCGTATAGAAGGCAGTCAGCGTGTCGCCGCTGCGCCCGTGCCAGTCCAGCCGCAGCCCGGTGAAGCTGTTGGTGGTGTTGCGGAATGCGTTGCGCGCCGCCAGCCTGCGCGAACCCAGATTGAGATGCAGCCGCCCCGCGGTGATCTCGACCGGGCCGTCGCGATAGGCGATCGAGGCCCGGCTGAGCTCCATCGCGTCGACCTCGCTGGTGCTGACCGCGCCGGGTGCATCGATCCAATAGCCCCGCGCATCAATCAGCTCGGCTGACAGGTGCCAGGCCCCGCTGCGATAATCTAGGGCGATCGCGGTCTGCGTGGTGAGGGCATCATCGCGTGAGGGCAGGGCAGGGCGATACTGGCCCTCGAGCATTTCATAGCGGACGCGCACCGTGCCCGAGAGCGTCAGGCCGTCTTCTGCGGGCGTCTGCGCGCGCGCCAGGGGTGCTGCCAACCCGGCTGTCGCCGTCATCACCAAGGCAGCCAATATGCGCACACTCGTCCCCTGATGACTGGGATAGCCCAACTGGCGTGGATTGTTGAGAACGAACCGCTCAGGCGGCGAGTGCGGGCTCGACCGGCTCGGTGCTGGCGATCCATCCGCCGCCCAGCACGCGGGACCCGGCATAGAGCACGGCGGCCTGTCCCGGCGCGACGCCGTATTCGCTCTGCGCGAACACCAGTCGCCGGTCGGCGCCGCTGCCCTCGATGCGCGCGGATGCGGGCCTGGCCAGCGAACGCACCTTAACCTCCATCGGTCCCTCATAGGCGCCGCCGATCCAGTTCATGTCGACGATCTGCGCGGCGCGTGTCGCCAGCGCCTCGCGCGGGCCGACGACGACGCGGCGCGTCGCGGCATCGAGCTTGACGACATACAGCGGCTCGGGCTGGCCGCCGATCTCGAGCCCCTTGCGCTGGCCGATGGTGTAATGGATCAGCCCCTTGTGCTCGCCCAGCACGCGGCCGTCGATATGCACGATCGTCCCGCCGGTGTCGGCATCGGGGCGCACCTTGCGCACCACCGAGGCATAATCGCCATCGGGGACGAAACAGATATCCTGGCTGTCGGGCTTGGCCGCATTGATCAGCCCCATCTGCTGCGCCAGCGCGCGCACCTGGGGCTTGGGCAGATCGCCCAGCGGAAAGCGCAGGAAATCCATCTGCGCATCGGTGGTCGCAAACAGGAAATAGCTCTGGTCGCGCGCCGGATCGAGCGCGCGGTGCAGTTCGGAGCGGCCGTCGCTGCCCGTCATTCGGCGGACGTAGTGGCCGGTGGCGAGGCAATCGGCTCCCAGATCGCGCGCCATCTGCAGCAGGTCGGTGAACTTCACCCCCATGTTGCACTGGATGCAGGGGATCGGGGTGCGTCCCGCCATATACTCGTCGGCAAACCGCTCGACCACGGATTCGCGGAAGCGGCTTTCATGGTCGAAGACGTAATGCGAGATGCCGAGGCGATCGGCGACCGCGCGCGCATCGCGGATATCCTGCCCGGCACAGCACGATCCTGCCCGCTTGACCGCTGCGCCATGATCATAAAGCTGCAGCGTGATGCCGATGGTTTCCGCGCCGGTTGCCGCGGCCAGCCCTGCCACCACCGACGAATCGACTCCGCCCGACATCGCCACGACGATTCGCCGGGCCTTCATATCGCCGTTCAGCTGGAAATCGGGGGTGGGAAGAGCGTTCATGGGGCATCATGTAGCGGTCGCGGCAGCTTTCTGCCACCCCGCACCGGCAAAATTTTGCCGCTGCAATCCGGCCTCGAAATGGCGGAAATCCGGGGCTCACATGCCGATGGTCATGCCGAATTAACCAAGGCTAATCAGCGATGAAGGCAGCTTTTACCTGCTCTTACGGATTGGTTGGTAGACGGCTCAACATGGAAATGAACTTCCCCCACGACACGCCCATTCCGGTCAGCAGCGCTGCGATCAGCCTGCGTCGGCTGGATATGGACATCCTGCGCGTGCTGGCCTTTGCGCCGGTGATGGCGCGCAGGCATGGCCGGCCGGCGGGGCATGCTGCACGTCCTGGCAAGGATGCGCTGATGGCGCTGTTTGCCGGTACCGGCAGTGCCGACCATGTTGCCAGGGGAAGCTTCAATCCGCACTTTGCCGTGGCGCTCGACCGGTTCGGCGTGGCGCAGCAGCAAGGTGAAACTGACGTTTACCATTCTGCTTCAGTCAATCGCAAAGCCGCTCGGTTACTTCGTTCCCACGCACCCCATTTTACAAATCAGGCCTTTTGAGGACATGATGATCGAGAATCAGAAAATCAAACCAGCACAGGTCATCGGTCCGCTCGGCGAGCCGCTGACGCTGGACAATCTGCCGGCCCCCGGCACGAAGCGCTGGGTGGTTCGTCGCAAGGCCGAGGTCGTGGCTGCCGTCAATGGCGGGCTGCTGACCATCGACGAGGTGTGCGAGCGTTATGATCTGACGCTGGAAGAATTCGCCTCGTGGCAGCGGGCTGTCGACCGGTCGGGCATGCCTGGCCTCAGGGTGACCCGTATCCAGCACTACCGCGATCTGTACGAGCGCCAGCAGCGCTACTGACACCGGCCGGGCAACCGCAAACGAGAAAGGGGTGCGATCCGGCATGGATCGCACCCCTTTCTCGTTTGCAATTCCCGCCCCGTCGAGGGCAGGCTATCCGACGCCTCAGCTTTCGGCTGCGGCTGCCTCGATATCGCCCGATTCCGCGGCCTTGCGACGCGGCGCTGCGCGGCGCTTGGGCTTGGCGGCTTCGGAGTCGGCAGAGGCTGCCTCGGGCGCGGCACCGATGGCGGGCGGCAGGATCATCGGATCGAGGCCGTTGCCTTCTGATGCTTCGACCGCGCGGGGCGGACGACCGCGGCCGCGACGCGGCGGTGCCTGGTCGCCATCGCTCGATGCAGCGGGCGAGGGCGCCTGCGGAGCATCGTCGCGCGGCTGCGGGCGCAGCGTGCGTTCGTTGCGCTGACGCGAGGGACGCTCGCCGCCGGTATCGTCGTTGCGGTTTGCATCGCGATTGGTGTCGCGCTGGTCGGGACGGTCCTCGCGCGGACGCCGTTCCCGCCGCGCCTCATTCTGACGGCCCTCATTCTGACGGCCATCATTTTGGCGGCTGTCGTTCTGGCGGCCTTCGTTCTGACGCCCCTCGTTCTGACGGTTCACCGGACGGATGTTGCCACGGTTGTCGTCGTCGCCTTCGTCCTGATCGTCATCCTGATTGCCGCGCGACTGTTCGTCGGCGTGATCGAGCGACGAGGTGTAGCCGCGCTGGCTGTTGCCCTGGCCCGGATAGCCGCCGTTGTCGTCATCGTCATCGGCGTAATCGCTGCCGGCATCGCGGCCCTGGTCCTCGCGCGGACGACGATATTCGTCCTGCCGGGCGCGGTTGTCGGCGAGCACGCGGAAATAGTGATCGGCAAACTGCAGATAATATTCGGTGGCCACGCGGTCACCGTTCATCTGCGCATCGTGCGCCATCTTCTTGTATTTTTCGAGCATCTGGGTGGCATTGCCACGCGCCCGGCTGTCGATGCGGTTGCCCTGGTCCATTCCACCGCTCCGGCCAGTAGGCTGCGGACGGTTATTGCCACGGCCGCGACGACGGCTCGTTCCACGATTGTTGTTCAATTTAGACGCTTCCTTATCAGTCGCAAATTGCCTGCGTGTCCTCTGCGCGCCCGTGCAGCCCGACACCCTGTGGTGCGCGGCGCGTCCCAAGCCTTTCATCCGCTTTGAGTGGCCTTGATAGCTGCCCTAATAAGATGACTGGGGTCAGCAAGCGTGACGGGCCATTTGCCAACGTCACCTGCCTTGCTGTCCCGGTGGTAGCGGGTCGCCAATGCCTTGCCAAGCGAAATATCAATCCGGCCTTCCGGGACGCAATATCAGTGCGCGGTCGTGTCCGGCGAGGTCCTGTCGGCAATCCACGGCAAAGCCGCTTGCGGTTGCCAGCGCAGCAACATCCTCCCGCTGGCCCGCGCCGATCTCGAGGATCGCGATGCCCTGCGGCGCGAGCAGTGAGGGGAGCGCGGGGATGAGGATGCGATAATCATCCAGACCGTCTTCGCCGGCAAACAGCGCGCTGTGCGGCTCGTGCTCCATCACCTGCGGCGCGAGCATGGCCGTGGTCTCCACATAAGGCGGGTTGCACACGATCAGGTCGAACAGGCAGGGCAGGGGCTGCTGCCAGCCGGGGTGGCGCCAGTCGCCGGGCAGCATCTGCGTGCGATCAGCAAAGCCGAGCGCGCTGGCATTGGACTGCGCGATGGCCAGCGCGGCGGCGCTGGCATCGATGCCGACGCCTTGCGCTTTGGGCCATTCAGACATCGCCGCGAGTAAAAGCGCGCCCGATCCGGTGCCAAGGTCGAGGATTTTCGCCGGTGGCCGCTCGGCCAGCGCATCGATCGCCGCCTCGATCAGCGTTTCGCTGTCGGCGCGCGGGATCAGCACCGCAGGCGTCACCTTGAGTGTCAGCGTCCAGAAGTCCTGCCTTCCGATGATATAGGCGACGGGTTCGTGCGCGAGACGGCGGGCAACAAGGGCAGCGAAGCCCGACGGCACGTCATCGCGCATGCGGTTGAGCAGCAATGTGCTGCGGTCGATGCCCAGGCACTCGGCCATCAGCAGCTCAGCGTCGAGCCGGGGGGTGTCGGAGACCCCCGCCAGATCGTGCGCCGCTGTGCGCAGCGTGTCCGTGATAGTCATCACTTACCCCCGCTCAGCCTGAGCCTGTCGAAGGCCACACGCACACGCAGCCGATTTAGCGGGGCCTTCGACAAGCTCAGGCTGAGCGGATGGTGGGTAGAGCGCACTTTCTTGACGAGCCGTCAGGTGCATCAACGCATACGACCTGAACGAGGATACCTCACCGCCAGCGCAGCGATGACCCATCACCCCGCCATCTCCATGTTGGCAAGCCGGCTCGCCTGATCCTGCGCGGTAAGCGCGTCGATCAGTTCGTTCAGGCCCGCACCCGCCAGGATCTCGTCGAGCCGGTGCAATGTCAGGTTTATGCGGTGGTCGGTCACCCGGCCTTGCGGGAAATTGTAGGTGCGGATGCGCTCGGACCGGTCGCCCGATCCAACCATCGACTTGCGCGCATCGGCCTCGGTCGCGGCGGCCTTGCTGCGCTCAAGCTCATACAGCCGTGCGCCCAGGACCTTGAGCGCCTTGGCCTTGTTCTTGTGCTGCGACTTTTCGTCCTGCTGCGTCACCACAAGGCCCGAGGGCAGGTGGGTGATGCGCACCGCGCTGTCGGTGGTGTTGACGTGCTGCCCGCCCGATCCCGACGCGCGATAGACATCGATGCGCAGGTCGTTGTCGTTGATCTGGATGTCGACCGCTTCGGGTTCGGGGAGCACCGCGACGGTGGCCGCCGACGTATGGATCCGCCCGCCGCTTTCGGTGACCGGCACGCGCTGCACCCGGTGGACGCCGCTTTCGTACTTCAATTTGGCGAACACGCCCGCGCCGTTGACTGAGGCGATGACCTCCTTGAAGCCGCCGACGTCCGAAGCGCTGGCCGACATGATCTCGATCCGCCAGCCCTGCTCTTCGGCAAAGCGCGAATACATCCGCAACAGGTCGCCCGCGAACAGCGCGGCCTCGTCGCCGCCAGTGCCTGCGCGGATTTCGAGCATTGCCGGGCGCATGTCGGCGCTGTCGCGCGGCAGCAGCTGGATGGCCAGTTGCTGCTCGGCTGCGGGCAACCGCTCGCGCAAATCCTGCGCTTCCTCGGCGGCCATCTCGATGATCTCGGGCTCGGACTCGGGCGCGGCGATCAGGCCCTGGAGCACTTCCAGCTCGGCGCGCAGCCGGCGCACCTCGCCCGCCGCGCGCGCGACCGGCTCGAGCTCGGCATAGTCCTTCGAGGTGCGCACGAACTCCTCGCCATCGAGCGCGCCAGACGCCATCCGCGCCTGCAGCTCCTGATACCGCGCCTCGATCTGCGCGATGCGTTCGGGCGAGATGCGGGTCATGCGGTGGCCGCCGATTGCAACACGCTAAACTCGCCTCTCCCTTGATGGGAGAGGCAGCGAGACTTGGCAGCTTGCTGCCTAGTCGCAGCGGTGAGGGTGATGGTGCGGCTGGGTGTGTGGGCGCGATCCGGAGAGATCACCCCCACCCAACCCTCCCCCATCAAGGGGGAGGGCTTCAGGTTGCACAACCTCTTCCGGTCCCCTTCGAAGGGGAGCGCAATGGACCAGTGAGCGGTCGGCGTGGACCGTATCACCCGGCAATTCCCTGACCCAGCAGCTCAGCCACCCTTGCGTGCAGTTCGCTGTCCGGGGTGGACTTGATGTTCGCTTTGGCTGCCGCGCCGTCATGCTGGAAGGAAATCAGTAGGCTGGCGTTGATCTTTGCGGCCTTGTCGTAACGCTTGCGCGGCGAGCCGGTGGCGATCATGTCGCTCGAAATGCCGTGGTTCCGCAACGTGGCCTGCGCCGACGTGGCATCGGCGAGCGCGCGGTCGTCCTCCAGCGCGATGATGACGTCGAGCCCGCCGCCGAGCACGGCATCGTCACACAGCATCGCCAGCCGCTCGATGCCCGCAGCCCATCCAACCGCAGGCGTGTGAGGCCCGCCGAGGTTTTCGATCAGCCCGTCATAGCGCCCGCCGCCCAGCACGGTGCCCTGGGCGCCCAGCCGGTCGGTGACGAACTCGAACGCAGTGTGGCGATAATAATCGAGCCCGCGGACCAAGGCCGCGTTTCGCGTCCAAGTGACGCCTGCCGCATCCAATCCCTTCGTAACTGCTTCAAAGAAATCACCAGTTTCTTTAGAAAAAAACTGATCAATCTTTGGTGCGTCAGCCACCAATGCTCGATCGCCTTCATCCTTGCTGTCGAGGATGCGAAGTGGGTTCAAGGCAAGCCGATTATAGCTCAGTTCGGACAAGGCATCTCGGTGATTGTTGAAATAGTTCACCAGTGCTTCGCGCCAGAAGTGCCGGGTGACCTCATCGCCCAGCGTGTTGAGTTGCAGCGTCACACCTTCGGTGATGCCAAGCTCGCGCAGGATCTGGTCGGCCATCACCAGCAGTTCGACGTCTGCTTGTGGTTCGGCTGCACCGATGATCTCGGCATCGATCTGGTGGAACTGGCGATAGCGGCCCTTTTGCGGGCGCTCATAGCGGAACAGCGGACCGTGCGTCGCAAGCTTGAGCGGCGAATATTGCTGCCAGCCATTGGTGAGGTACGCGCGCGCGAGGCCCGCGGTGAATTCAGGCCGAAGGGTCAGCGAATCGCCACCCTTGTCGTCGAACGAGTACATTTCCTTGCTGACGACGTCGGTGGTTTCGCCCAGCGACCGCGCGAACACCGCGGTCGCCTCGAACACCGGCATCTCGACCCGGCGGAAGTTGTAGAGACGGCGCACGCGATCGAACGTATCGACGACATGGCCGAACCGCTCCTGGTCCTGCCCGAAGATGTCCTGCGTCCCGCGGATCGCGCCTGGTGTTGTAATTTTGCCCATATTTCGCCGCCATTAGCGACTTTTTGGTCGGACGCCAAACAGGCGGGTGCATTTTTTTGGGACGGGGGGTTATGGTGGCGGCCATAACCGAAAATCCTCCCCTGCAAGGGGAGGGGGACCGCGCAGCGGTGGAGGGGTGTCACCCCCTCGCAGCCGTGGACACCCCTCCGTCAGTCCTGCGGACTGCCACCTCCCCTTGCAGGGGAGGATCTGAAGGGAAGAACCGCTCAAAAAAGGGTCGAACACTTGCGTCTTTTCCTCACCGCTTCCTGCCTCGCGCTGTCGCTGGCCGCCGCGCCTGTCTTCGCCCAGAACAGTGCGCCTCAGCCGCAGCCGATCGTGGACATCGTTCCCGCAGCGCGCGACATCGCCTTCCCAGGGGTGATGACGCTGGAGGTGGATGCGACCGATATCGACCGCGCCATCTTCTCGATGAAGCAGACCATCCCCGTGCCGCCAGAGGCGCGCACGGCGGGGCGGTTCACATTGCTCTATCCGCAATGGCTGCCGGGCAATCATGCCCCGCGCGGCGAGATCGAGAAGCTGGTCGGCCTCAAATTCTCGGCCAATGGCAAGCCGCTCGCCTGGCAGCGCGATTCGCTCGACGTGAACGCCTTCCACATCGCCGTGCCGTCCGGCGCGCGCGAGGTGGTGGCGAATTTCCAGTTCGTCAGCCCCACCGCGGCCAACCAGGGCCGCGTCGTGGTCGCGCCCAAGATGATGAACCTGCGCTGGAACAACGTCTCGCTGTATCCGGCGGGCTATTTCGCGCGCAACATTCCGGTCGATGCGATTGTCACCTGGCCCACCGGCTGGCAGGCGGGCAGCGCGATGCGCGCCAAGCGCAGCTCAAACAGTTCTGGCGGCGCGAAGATCGCTTATGAACGCGTCGATTTCGACACTCTGGTCGACAGCCCGATGTTTGCGGGCGCGCATTTCAAGAGCTGGCCGCTGTCCGACAAGGTCACGCTCAACGTCGTTGCCGACGCACCCGAATTCCTCGCCGCAACGCCCGACCAGATCGAGGCGCACAAACGGCTGGTGACAGAGGCCGAGCACCTGTTTGGCGTGCGGCACTATGACCGCTACGACTTCCTGCTGTCGCTGTCGGACGAGATGAGCGGAATCGGCATCGAGCATCATCGCAGCAGCGAGAACGGCGTGGGCACCGGCTATTTTACCGATTGGGCCAAGGGTCCGGGGTCGCGCAACCTGCTGCCGCACGAGATGACACACAGCTGGAACGGCAAGCACCGCCGTCCGCAGGGCATCTGGGCGCCCGACTTCCGCCAGCCCAGCCGCGACGACCTGTTGTGGGTGTATGAAGGGCAGACCCAGTTCTGGGGTTATGTGCTGGGCGCGCGCTCCGGATTGTTCAGCTATCAGGAGACGCTCGATGCCTTCGCCAACATCGCTGCCGGGCTTGATCGCCGCACGGGGCGCGACTGGCGGCCGCTGGTGGACACCGCGCACGATCCGATCATCGCCGCGCGCCGCCCCAAGGGGTGGGCGAGCTGGCAGCGCAGCGAGGATTACTACAACGAGGGCATGCTGGTGTGGCTGGAAGCCGACCAGATCATTCGCCGCGAATCGGGCAACACCCGCTCGCTGCAGGACTTTGCGCGCAGCTTCTTTGGCGGGCGCGACGGCGATTGGGGCGTGGTGACCTATGAACTGCCCGATGTCGTCGCCGCGCTGAATGCGGTCCAGCCCTATGACTGGCAGGCGTTCCTGCAGAGCCGCGTCTATCAGGTGACCACAGAGGCGCCCAAGCAGGGTCTGGTGCTGGGCGGCTATGAACTGGTCTATGTCGCCGAGCCCAGCGCCTATATCAGATCGGGCGAGGCGGCGTCGGGTGCTTCCGATCTCAGCCATTCCATCGGGCTGATCGTCGAGAAGGACGGCAAGATTGCGCAGGTCATCTGGGGCAGTTCCGCCTTTGATGCCGGGATGACGGTGGGCGACCAGATCACCGGCGTTGGCGGGCGCGATTACTCGGCCGAGATGCTCAAGGCTGCGGTCGCGTCCACCAGCCAGGGCGGCAAGGTCGAACTGCTGGTCAAGCGCGGCAAACGCTACCGCGAAACCACGCTTTCCTATACCGGCGGCTTGCGCTATCCGGCGCTCCGCAAGACGGGGCAGGGCGAAACCGGCCTTGACCGGCTGCTTGCGCCGCAAACCCGCTGAACGCTGAAGAACGGGCACGTCGTTCAGCGGCAAACCAGAACAAAGGCCTCCATCCTTATGCTTATCGATCAGATTCCGACCGGCAAGAATCCGCCGAACAACGTCAATGTCATCATCGAAGTGCCCACGGGCGGCGAGCCTGTGAAGTACGAGTTCGACAAGGCCTCGGGCGCGCTGTTTGTCGACCGCATCCTGCACACGCCGATGCGCTATCCCGCCAACTACGGCTTCATCCCGCACACGTTGTCGCCCGATGGCGATCCGCTCGATGCGCTGGTGATTGCGCGTTCGCCGTTCATGCCCGGCTCGGTCGTGCGCGCACGTCCGATTGCCGTGCTGAACCTGGAAGACGAGCATGGTGGCGATGAAAAGGTCATCTGCGTCCCCGACACCGCGACCTTCCCTTATTACACCGATGTGCGCGAGAAGGACGACATGCCCGACATCGTGTTCGCGCAGATCGAGCACTTCTTCACCCACTACAAGGACCTGGAAGCCGAAAAGTGGGTGCGAATCGGCAAATGGGGCGACGCTGCCGAAGCGCGTCAGGTGATCATCGAGGCGATCGAACGCGCCCAGCAGCACAAGGCAGGCTGATGCGGCTCGGGGCAGGGACGCGCCGTACACTGCCGCCCATGCGGGCGCTGGGGGCAGGCGTCGTCTCTGCCGCGTTGCTGGCAGGCTGTGCGACGCCCGAGGCGCGCACCCGCACCGCGCTCGAGAGAACCGGGCTGAGCCGTCCGGTCTCCGCCTGCATGGCAGGGCGCATGGTGGACCGGCTGTCGCTGGGGCAGCTCCAGCGGCTGGGCCGGCTGGGGCGCCTGCAACGCGCTGGCGATTTCGAAGAATTCCTGCGGCTTACCCGCGCGTTGCGCGATCCGGAAATCCTGGCGGTTGTCAGCTCGTCCGGGCTGGTTTGCACAGTGCGCAACTGACTGTCGCAACACACAGCTCTGCTCAAGCGATTGCAGGGTTTCCTTTAGGGCGCGTCTATGCTTTAGCGCCCCTCACAACCGTTCATCGACCGCTTAATGGCCTGGTGTCGACCGCTTGTGAGTCGCACGCCCGGCCCGCTCAGAAAGGCATGGGATCCTTCATGAACATCCACGAATATCAGGCCAAGGAACTGCTCGCGAAATACGGCATCGGCATCCCCACCGGGCACGCCGCGCTGACCGTCGAAGAGGCCGTTGCAGGCGCTGAAAAGCTCCCCGGACCGCTTTATGTGGTCAAGGCGCAGATCCACGCCGGTGGACGCGGCAAGGGCAAGTTCAAGGAACTGGGTGCCGATGCCAAGGGCGGTGTCCGCCTCGCCAAGTCGATCGACGACGTCCGCAAGGATGCAGGCGAGATGCTCGGCAACACGCTCGTGACCATCCAGACCGGCGACGCGGGCAAGCAGGTCAACCGCCTCTATGTCACCGATGGCGTTGATATCGCTGCCGAATACTATCTCTCGATGCTGGTCGATCGCAAGACCGGCCGCGTCGCGATGATCGTCTCGACCGAAGGCGGTATGGACATCGAGACCGTTGCGCACGACACCCCTGAGCTGATCACCACCATCACCATCGACCCGGCACAGGGCTTCATGCCGCATCACGGCCGCGCCGTGGCGTTCGCGCTCAAGCTGTCGGGCGATCTCAACAAGCAGGCTGCCAAGCTTGCCCAGCAGCTCTACACCGCGTTCATGGACCTCGATTGCGCGATGCTCGAGATCAACCCGCTGGTCGAAACCAAAGACGGCAAGCTTTTGGTGCTCGACACCAAGATGAGCTTCGATTCGAACGCGCTCTATCGCCACCCCGATGTCGAGGCGCTGCGCGATGAGACCGAGGAAGATCCGATGGAGGTCGAGGCCAGCAAGTATGACCTCGCCTACATCAAGCTCGATGGCGACATCGGCTGCATGGTCAACGGGGCAGGCCTTGCCATGGCGACGATGGACATCATCAAGCTCAACGGCATGTTCCCCGCCAACTTCCTCGATGTCGGCGGCGGCGCAAGCAAGGAAAAGGTGACTGCGGCGTTCAAGATCATCCTGTCCGATCCGGCGGTGAAGGGCATTCTGGTCAACATCTTTGGCGGCATCATGAAGTGCGACATCATCGCCGAGGGTATCGTTGCAGCGGCCAAGGAAGTGAACCTGTCGGTGCCGCTCGTCGTGCGCCTCGAAGGCACCAACGTGCAGCAGGGCAAGGACATCCTGGCCAACTCGGGCCTGCCGATCGTCAGCGCCGACAATCTGGGCGACGCTGCCGAGAAGATCGTCGCACAGGTCAAGCAGGCGGCTTGATGCATATGGCCCCTCTCCCTTGACGGGAGAGGGTTGCGAAGACTTGGCGCTGCAAGCGCCTAGTCGAAGCTGGGAGAGGGTGAAGCGGCGGCAGCGTTGTGGTGCAACCGCAGACCCTCTCCAATTCCGACTAGGCAGTCCTTCGACAAGCTCAGGACTGCCAAGTCTCCATATCCTCTCCCGTAAAGGGAGAGGAGGGAGCAGCGCTTCCACCAGCGACTGCACCACTTGACGTTTACGTGAACGGAAACTAAATCTGTCTCACGATCATTAGGGAAGGAAGCGCCATGAAGATCCTTGTGCCCGTGAAACGGGTTATCGATTACAACGTGAAGCCGCGCGTGAAGGCGGATGGGTCGGGTGTCGACCTCGCCAACGTCAAGATGAGCATGAACCCGTTCGACGAAATCGCCGTCGAAGAGGCGCTGCGCATCAAGGAAGCGGGCAATGCGGAAGAAGTCATCGCCGTGTCGGTCGGCCCTGCCAAGGCGCAGGAAACGCTCCGCACCGCGCTCGCCATGGGCGCCGATCGCGCGATCCTGATCGAGACCGACGAGACCGTCGAGCCGCTGGCAGTCGCCAAGCTGCTCGCCAAGGTCGCGGCCGAAGAAAACCCCGGCCTGATCCTGCTGGGCAAGCAGGCGATCGACGACGACAGCAACCAGACCGGCCAGATGCTCGCAGCCTTGCTCGGCTGGGGCCAGGCGACCTTTGCCAACACGGTTGCGGTGGAAGGTGACAGCGTCACAGTCGCCCGCGAAATCGATGGCGGTCTGCAGACGGTCAAGCTCAAGACCCCGGCGATCGTCACCACCGACCTTCGCCTCAACGAGCCGCGTTATGCCTCGCTGCCCAACATCATGAAGGCGAAGAAGAAGCCGCTCGATGTGAAGACCCCAGCGGATTACGGCGTGGATATCACTCCGCGCCTGACCACGCTCAAGGTCACCGAGCCGCCGGTGCGCAGCGCCGGGATCAAGGTTGCAGATGTCGACGCGCTCGTCGGCAAGCTCAAGGAAATGGGAGTTGGCGCATGAAGACGCTCGTTTGGGTTGAACATGACAATGCGGTCATGAAGGATGCAACGCTGGCTGTCGTCACGGCGGCCAGCAAGCTGGGTGAAGTGCACGCGCTGGTCGCAGGCTCGGGTTGCGCTGCGGTTGCCGATCAGGTCGCCAAGGTCGCCGGCATTGCCACCGTCCACCTCGCCGACGATGCCTCGCTCGCAAACGGCCTGGCTGAAAACGTCGCGCCGCTCGTCGCCAGCCTGATGGCGAGCCATGACGCGTTTCTCGCGCCTGCCACCACCACCGGCAAGAACATCGCCCCGCGCGTTGCTGCCCTGCTCGACGTGATGCAGATCTCGGACATCCTCTCGGTCGAAGGCCCCAAGACCTTCACCCGTCCGATCTATGCCGGCAACGCCATCGCCACGGTCGAATCGTCGGACGCCAAGCTGGTGATCACCGTGCGCGGCACCGCGTTCGAAAAGGCCGCGACCGAAGGCGGTTCGGGCACGGTCGAAGCGGTGGGCGGAGCATCGGACTCGGGCCTGTCGACTTTCGTCAGCGCCGAGATCGCCAAGAGCGAGCGTCCTGAACTGACCAGCGCCAAGATCATCGTCTCGGGCGGTCGTGCGCTGGGTTCGGGCGAGAAGTTCGAGGAAGTCATCACCCCGCTGGCAGACAAGCTGGGCGCCGGCATCGGTGCGTCGCGCGCTGCGGTCGATGCGGGCTATGTCCCCAACGACTATCAGGTCGGCCAGACCGGCAAGATCGTCGCTCCCGAAGTCTATGTCGCGGTCGGCATCTCGGGCGCGATCCAGCACCTTGCTGGCATGAAGGACTCCAAGACCATCATCGCCATCAACAAGGACGAGGACGCCCCGATCTTCCAGGTCGCCGATATCGGCCTGGTCGCGGACCTGTTCACCGCGGTTCCGGAGCTCACCGGCAAGCTCTGAGCTGCGGCTGGTTCCTGAAAAATACAAAACCCCGGCGGGCAACCGCCGGGGTTTTTGTTTGCCGGTTACGCTGGAGGCGGCACCTTCGACAAGCTCAGGTTGAGCGAATGAGGCTAGATGAGGTGGTCTTCTGGCGTCCGCTGAGCCTGAGCCCATCGATAGCCCCGGCCGCCATCAATGCCGGAAGTGGCGCATTCCGGTGAAGACCATCGCCAGGCCCGCCTCATCGGCGGCCGCAATCACTTCGTCGTCGCGCATCGATCCGCCGGGCTGGATCACGGCCGACGCGCCAGCCTCGACCGCCGCGAGCAGCCCGTCGGCGAAGGGGAAGAACGCGTCCGACGCCACCGACGAACCCTTGGTGCGTGGTTCGGCCCAGCCATAAGTTTCAGCCGCCTCGATCGCCTTGGCACCCGCGATGCGCGCTGAATCGCGGCGGTTCATCTGGCCGGCGCCAATGCCTGCGGTCGATCCGTCCTTGGCGTAGACGATGGCGTTGGACTTCACATGCTTGGCCACGGTCCAGGCAAACAGGCAGTCGGTCAGCTCCTGCTCGCTCGGAGCGCGCTTGGTCACGACCTTGAGGTCGTCGCGGGTGATCCGGCCATTGTCGCGCGACTGGAACAGCGCGCCGCCCGCAATGGTGCGCAGGCCCATGCCGCCGCGCGAAGGGTTGGGCAGGTCACCGGTGAGGATCAGGCGCAGGTTCTTCTTCTTGGCGAACACGGCCTTGGCGGCGTCATCCGCATCGGGCGCGCAGACGACTTCGGTGAAGATGTCGCTGATCGCTTCGGCGGTCGGGCCGTCGAGCGGACGGTTGACCGCGATGATCCCGCCGAACGCCGAGACGCTGTCGCACTGCAATGCCGCCTTGTAGGCGCTGACGAGATCGTCGCCGCTCGCAACGCCGCACGGATTGGCGTGCTTGACGATCACCACGGTCGGCGGGCCATCGCGGAATTCCGCGACCAGCTCGAGCGCGGCGTCGGCGTCGTTCAGATTGTTGTAGCTCAGCTCCTTGCCCTGCACCTGGCGGTGGTCGGCTAGCGATCCGCCCGGCGCGAAGGCGGGCAGGTACAGCGCCGCGCTCTGGTGCGGGTTTTCGCCATAGCGCAGCGCCTGACCCTTGCGGAAGGGCACAGAGAGCTTTTCGGGGAACATCTCGCCCTGGTCGGCAAAGGCGAACCAGCTGGCGATCATCGCGTCATATTCTGCCGTTGCGGCATAGGCCTTGGCGGCCATCTTGCGGCGGAAGGCGAGGGTGGTCGCGCCGTTGCTGGCCTCCATCTCGGCGGTCAGCGTGGCGTAATCGGCAGGGTCGGTGACGATGGTGACGAACGCGTGGTTCTTGGCGGCAGAGCGCACCATGCTGGGACCGCCGATGTCGATGTTCTCGATGATCTCGTCGCGGTCGGCGCCCTTGGCGACGGTCGCGGCGAAGGGGTAGAGGTTGACCACCACCAGATCGATCGCGCCGATGCCGTGCGCTTCCATAGCGGCGACATGGCTTTCATTGTCGCGCACCGCGAGCAGCCCGCCGTGCACCATCGGGTGCAATGTCTTGACGCGGCCGTCCATCATCTCGGGGAAATCGGTGATTTCCGAGATGTCGCGCACGGTGAGCCCCGCATCGCGCAGTGCCTTGGCGGTGCCGCCGGTCGACACCAGTTCGACCCCCTGCGCGGCAAGGCTTGCCCCGAGCTGCGCCAGACCGCTTTTGTCGGAGACGGAAAGCAGCGCGCGTTTGATCGCAATATCAGTCACTTCGGTTATCCCATATGCTTGAGCAGCCAGCCATAATTGCCACCGCCGCTGGACACGGAGCCGGTGAGCACGATCTGCTGGCTGGGCTGGATTTGCCCGCGGTCATCGACCCACAGGCTTTCTTCAAGAGTCACGCTGGCGGATGCCGAACGGAATTGCCACAGCGAGCCGTCGGCGATGCGCAGGAACACGCCCATGCCATCGCTCGCCGGGTGCGCCTCGACATCCAGCCCCAGATGGAAGCGGATCGCGAACGGCATCTCGCCAGGCTTGCTGCGACCGAAGCCGCGTTTGGCGGCGGGCAGCAATACATCCTCGCCGCGCAGTTCGCGTCCGTCGGAGCGCAGGACCAGCAGGCGGCGATGGGTGAGGCCGAAGCGCTTGGCATAGCCGTCATGGCTCATGTCGAGGCGCACCGCATCGTCGGTATCGCGGCGGTCGAGTTCGACCAGTCCCACGCCCTTGCCGAGCTGTCCCTTGGGCAGCACCGCGGTGCTGTTGGTATCGTCGAGGCACAAGGTCGAGTGCGCTGCGGTGGCCCGCAGCCCTTTGGCAAGCGATGCAGGAGCGTCGGCAGGCAGCACGCCGGCGCCGCCGCAATTGACGATGATACGGTGCGGGCCGTGGCTCATCTCGAAGGCGAGGGTGGAGGCACAGCCGGTGACCGCGTGCCGCGCCATCGGCGGGGTTCCGGCATCGACCAGCACCACCGTGCGCCCGGCGGGAATACGCTGGAAGCCCCAGTGCCGCGCCTGGCGCAGCGGACGCGAGCGGACGCCGGTGGCGCGGATCAGCGTGGTCATCGCCTCTGCGGGAATTGCTGCCGAACCCTGCCAGCTGCCCAGCGAGCCATCGTGATGGGTTAGCCCCTGCAACGCCGGAACCGCGCGGCCCAGAGCGAGCTCGATGATCGGCGACAGCAATTCGTTGCGCGCGGCATAGACCGACTTGAGCATCGCCAGCACGCGGATTGCCTCGATCTGCGCCAGCGGCGAGCGCGAGAGCGCGCCGCCATCTTCGCCCATGAAGGTTTCGACCGCGCGCTTGAGGCCTGCCTCGCCGAAGATGCGGCGCGGCTCGCCATCGGGGAGCAGCAGCGCGGCTGCGACCACGCCCGCCCAAGCGGTGAGACGGGCCAGCCCTTCGGGTGCCTTGTCGGCGACATGGTCGAGGTGCCGTGCGGTGCTGGCAAAATTGCGCAGCACGCGAGAGCGGTACACCAGGTCGCTGCTCGACAGGATCAGCGGCGCGTGCGCGGCGCAGTTGAGAATGCGGCGCGCGGCGATATCGGCGCGCCAGGCGGGATCGGAGACAGTTTCCAGATGCGCGTCGAGCCAGTGACCAACCAGCGACTCGGCAATCGGAACGCAGGTCTCGCGCGGGGCCGCAGCGGCAAGGTCGCGCAGCCAGGCAAAGCTGTGAATATAGTCGAGCGCCTCGTCGGGTGCCTTGAGGCTGGCATAATCGAGCTTGGCGGTGGGGATGCGCGCGCCTGCGATCTGGAAATGCCCCGCGCGGATTGCCTTGCCGCGCCGCGCATCGCCGGTGAACGGATCGTCGGGCGCAGCCAGCAGCCGCAGCGGCGAGCGGCCCTTGAGCCGCAATTTGTGCAGCGGCGTGCGCCAGGTCAGCCGGTAGAAATAATGCACTACGCTCTCGGTGAGCGAGAGGCCGCGGTCGTTTTCGAGCCGGATCAGCTGCTTGCGCTCGCCTTGCGCATCGGCTTCGCTGGCGTGGATCAGGTCGGGTCGGGTTTCTGTCACATCGCTGCCTATCATCGGCAACTGCCGCTCGGATTCGCTGGCCTGGGCAGCAAGGGCGCCTGTCCGGCGGCTATCGGACAGGGCTTCGGTCATTGGCCTTTGAGCGCCCGGATGTTGGCGGCATAATGGTCGGGGCCGCCCTTGAAGGTTGCGGTGCCCGCAACCAGTGCGTTGGCCCCTGCATTGACCGCCTGGGGCGCGGTCACCGTGTCGATCCCGCCGTCCACCTCCAGATCGATGTGCCGCCCGGTCTTGGCGATCATCTTGGCGATCGCCTCGATCTTGCGCAGCTGGCTGGAGATGAAGCTCTGGCCGCCGAAGCCGGGATTGACGCTCATCACCAGCACCAGATCGACATCATCGATAAGGTAATCGAGCATCTTGGCGGGAGTGGCGGGATTGAGCACCACGCCTGCCTTCTTTCCCAGCGACTTGATCAGCTGGACGGTGCGGTGGATGTGCGGGCCGGCCTCGGGATGGACGGTGATGATATCGGCGCCCGCGTCGGCAAAGGCTTCGACATACTGGTCAACCGGCGAAATCATCAGATGGACGTCGAACGGCTTGGTCGTGTGCGGACGAAGCGCCTTCACCACGGCAGGGCCGATGGTGATGTTGGGGACGAAATGCCCGTCCATCACGTCGATGTGAATCCAGTCGGCACCCGCAGCGTCGATCGCGCGGACTTCCTCGCCCAGACGCGCGAAATCGGCGGAGAGGATCGACGGAGCTATCAGTGGGGGCTGCGACATAGGCTTAGGCGCTTAACCCTCAACATCTGGTGGGGCAAGGTTTGTCCGCAGGCTTTTCCACATGATTTGGCCCATCACCGGACAGGCGATGCAATTTATGCCGTGCGGCGCAGCCTGGCCATGAAGAACCCGTCGAGTCCGCCTGGCTCGGCGAGCATTCCGGGCAGCGTGCGCACCCGGCCGAGGGTGTCGGGCGCGACTCCTGCCGGAAGTTCGTCGGCGCGGACCGGATCGATCGCAAAGCGGCTGTCGGCGGCAAGGAACTGGTCGATTACCGCTTCGCCTTCCTCGGGTTCCAGCGAGCACACGGCATAGACCAGCACGCCGCCGGGCTTGACCCAGTTGGAGGCGCGATCAAGCAATACCGCCTGCTGCTCGGCGCGCTCCTCGATATGGCGCGGCGCGATGCGATAGAGCACGTCGGGGTGGCGGCGGAAGATTCCGGTGGCGCTGCACGGCGCATCGAGCAGCACCGCGTCGGCCTGTTCGTCGGGGCGCCATTCGAGCAGGTTGGCGGTGACGGTCTGCGCCTCCAGCCCGGTGCGCTTGAGGTTCTGGCGCAGCCGCCGCAGCCGCTTTTCGGAATTGTCGAGCGCGGTGACATTCCAGCCGGCGGCGGCCAGCTGCATCGTCTTGCCCCCGGGCGCGGCGCACAGATCGAGCACGTGCCCGCCCCGGCTCGTGCCCAGCAGGCGCGCGGGCAAGCTCGCCGAGATGTCCTGTACCCACCAGCCGCCTGCTTCGAAGCCGGGAATCAGTTCGACAGCGCCGCCACGCTGCAGCCGGACATGGCCTGGCATCAGACTGATGCCGCCGAGTTCCTGCGCCAGTGCATCGGTGCCGGCGGAGTCGGCGAGCGCCAGATCGAGCGGCGGCGGGGTGCCCAGAGCAACGCCTGCGGCCTCGACCATGCCATCGCCCCAGGCCGCCTGCCAGCGATGCGCGGTGGCGGGCGGAAGCTCGGGTGCGGGCAGGGTGGCGCCTGCGCGCATCAGGTTGCCGAATACGCCGTGCGCCAGCTTGCGCGGGCCGCCCTGCAGCAAGGGCAGCGCGGTGGCGATCGTCGCATGTGGCGGGGTTTCCAGCACCAGGGTCTGCGCGAGCATGATGCGCAGCACCATCCGCGCCTTGGCATCGTCGGCCAGCGGCAGCCGGGTCATGCTGTCGATCATCAGGTCGAGCCCAGGCAGATGCCGCAGCACCTCGCCGGCGATTGCCATCGCGAGCGCACGGTCGGATCGTTCATCGATCCCCTGGCACGCCGCATGCTGCGCCGTATCCAGCGACTCGCCGCGCCGCATGACGGCATCGAGCATGCGCAGGGCGGCCTGGCGGGCGGGAAGGCCGGGGGTGGCGTCGGGGGCGGGGGAGCGATTGGTCATCGGGGCGCGTTAGGCGCAAATCGATGCTGGGTTAAGCCCATAATCAAATCCTCCCCCAGCTTGCTGGGGGAGGGGGACCGCCCGCGAAGCGGGTGGTGGAGGGGCAGCGGGATGGTGAATGGTCCGACGAGGGGCTCTATCCCGCTTCCCCTCCACCCCCGACCTGCGGTCGGCGGTCCCCCTCCCCGAGACGAGCTCGGGGAGGATTTGATGCTGGTCACCCACGCCCCAGCGGGTCGAGCGCGCTGCCGCGGCGTGGCTGCGTGGAGGCAGGCGCACCCCCCATGTCGCGCGCGATCGCCTCCAGCGCGGCGATGCGGTCGCCGGTGTCGGGGTGAGTCGAGAACAAGGCGCGCACGCCCGAGGGCACGATGTACAACTGCGCCGCAGCCGGATTGCGTTCGACCACCGGGTTGGGGATGCGCTGTGCCTGGCTAGATATCCGCGCCAGTGCCGAGGCGAGCGCCATCGGCTTGCCGCTGATCTCCGCGCCGCCGCGGTCCGCGCCGAATTCGCGCGTCCGGCTGATCGCCATCTGCACGATCATCGCCGCGAACGGCGCGACGATCACCGCGAGGATCGAGGCCCAGGGATTGCGGTTGTCGTCGCGGAAGAACAGCCCGAAATTGGCCAGCATCGATATCGCGCCCGCAATCGTCGCGACCATGGTCATGATCAGCGTGTCGCGGTTTTTTACATGCGCCAGCTCGTGCGCCATCACGCCCTCGATCTCGTCGCGGCTGAGCATGTTGAGCAGCCCGGTGGTCGCGGCGACCGCGGCGTTCTCGGGGTTGCGGCCCGTGGCGAACGCATTGGGTGCGGCCTGGTCGATGACATAGACATGCGGCATCGGCAGCCCGCCACGCTCGGCAAGCCGGGCGACCAGATTGTAGAAATCCGGATGGCTCTGCGCGTCGATCTCGACTGCGTTGTGCATCTTGAGCACGATCTTGTCGGCGTTCCAGAAGGTGAACAGGTTCATGCCCGCCGCGAACAGCAGCGCAATCACCGCACCACCTGATCCGCCCAGCGTGTAGCCCAGCGCCATGAACAGCGCGGTCAGCGCCGCGAGCAGCATCGTGGTCTTCATCCCGTTCATCGTTCTTCTCTTCAATCCTTTTGCACCGGCGCAGCCAACCGCTTCACATTCGGGTGGTCTGCCCCATATTGCCTTCATCAGATGTAATAACGCGCGCCCCGCTTTCAATCCGGCCTGCGCCCAGACGCTCAACACCACGAGGACCCGCTTCCATGCCCGAAACTCCCCGCGCAACCCGTCGTCCCGATCACGTCAAGCCGCCTGCGCATTGGGCCAAGTCCGTCCCCGTTCCCGCGCCGCAGCCTATCTCCGACGATCAGGCCGAAGAGGCCGCGCGCGGCCCGACGCGGTTCGGCGACTGGGAGCTCAAGGGCATCGCGATCGATTTCTGACCTTGCCGGACCCTCCCCTTGCAGCGGAGGATTGAACGGACCATAACCCGGCCATTCAATTTGCGGGGGCAAGTCCATCATGGCCAGTATAGCAGGATCGCCCGTCGGGCCGCGCACGCTCGCGCCCGACCGGTTCGAACAGGTGATGGCGTTTGCGGCCGTAGTGCTGCTGGGGTGCGTGATCGTCGCGGTGACCAAGGGCGCGGACGGTCTGGCGAAAGTGCCGCCGTTCATCCTGCTGCATCTGGCGACCATCACCATCGCGCTGGCGCTGACCCCGGTGATGCTGCTGCGCCCGCGCGGCGACCGCAGCCACCGCCGGCTCGGCACCATCTGGGTGCTGGCGATGTTCTCCACCGCCGCGCTGTCCTTCGGCATCCGCACCAACCAATGGGGCGGGTTCAGCGTGATCCATATCCTGTCCGTCTGGACCGTGATCCAGGTGCCGATCATCTGGTGGACCGCGCGCAATCACAAGATCGCCCGTCACCGCAGCGCGGTGCGCGGCATGGTGTTCGGGGCGCTGCTGATCGCCGGGTTCTTCACCTTTCCCTTCGACCGAATGCTGGGCCGCTGGCTGTTCAGCTGAGTGCGAGCAAGCGGCTCCGCAGCGCGATCGCGTCATCCAGCGGGATGGCGTGGATGGTGACCGGTGATGACCGTCCGGCAACCCCGATTTCGATTTCGGCCAAGCCGATGAAGCGGCTCACCGCGCTCTGCGTGATGTCCACGCTCTGCACCCGGCGCAGCGGCAGCAGCGTCAGGCGCTGCGCCCAGAAGCCGTCGCGGACATAAAGCTGCGTGCCTTCCAGCGCATACCGGTGCGCGCGCCAGTGCAGCCTGCTGCACACGGGCACGGCCGGCAGCAGCGCATAGAGCAGAAACAGCCACGGATTGGCGAAGGTCGCCGATACGCCGATGCCGATCATCGGTACCGGCAGCGCGAACACCAGCGGCACCCACCACATCGCCGGATCGACCGGCTGCATCTCGGGATAATCGGTGTCCCAGCGGATACCGGTCTCGTTCAGTATTCCGCGCACCTCATCGGCATGCGCCAGCGGAGCGATGGCGTGGTCGCTTTCCTTGTCGCTGTCGCTGGCGAGGCTCTGGACCTTGAGTTCGAACCAGCCCAGTCGTCGCCGCAGCGGGCCAGTGGCGATGACCGCAGCCTGGATGCGGTGCAGCGGCATCACCACATCGGTGAGCGTGATCAGCCCGCGCCGCCTGCGAAACCCGGTTTCGGTGCGGTCGAGCCGGAAGCCGTGTTCGCGCAAGGCGGTGCGGATGATCCCACCGCCGAGGCCAATGATCAGCAGGCTGAACAGCACCGCGACAACGCCGATGATCTGCGCGGTCAGATCAAGCGCCGCCATCAGACCGTCATAGCCCAGATTCTTGAGCAGCCGGTAGGGGTCCCAGATATCGCCGGGCAGCAGAAAATCGAGATTGTTGACCAGTGCACCAACGAGCGCGAAGAACACCAGCGAGAAATTGAACACGCCGGCGGTAAGCACCCGGCGGGTGTCCATCGCGAACATCGGCCTGGTTTCGGCCGCGGCATGCGTGAATTCCGGCGCGGCTTCAGCTGCAGGCTCGGTGGTCCCCTGCGCCGCCTTGCGCAGCCTGATGACATCGCGCAACCGGCTCGCTTCTGCCAGATCGACCGAATCGAGCACGCCTTCATCGCCGCTGCCGCTGCTCCCGGTTTCCAGCCGCACCTTGGCCATGCCCAGAATCCGGGCGAGCAGGCCCTGTTCCAGATTGACGTCCTGGATGCGTTCGTAGGGGATCGAACGGACATTGCGGCTGATGATGCCGCTGGCGATGCGCAGTTCCTCCTCGCCCAGCCGATAGGAAAAGCGCCACCATTTCCAGAATTCGGTGCCGAACATCGCGACGATTGCAAAGAAGGCGATCAGCGCGACCCAGCCGCGGATTTCGTCCGGCCCGCTCAGTCGCAGCGCGATCAGCCCGATGATCGCCTGGGGCAGTTGGCGCGACAGGTTGAGCAGCAGGGTCAGCGGGTGCAGTCGCCGTTCGGTCGCCGTGTCGGCGATCGGGACGGACTGCGGGGCGATCAGCGTTTCGTTCATTCTGCCTCGCGGCGGATGTGCAGCCGCATCGCGTCGCGCATCGCTTCGGCATCGGGGCGGGTCAGGCCGGGCAGGGTGACGATCGAATTGTGGGTGCCTGCGGTGTGGACCGTGAGGCTGGCGAGGCCGAACAATCGTTCGACCGGGCCTTGTGCCACATCGATATGCTGGATGCGCTTGAACGGCACGATGGTATCGGTGCGGAACAGCCAGCCGCGCGCCACCCGAAGCTGTTCGTCGGCGCCGCTATAGCCCCAGCGGCGCCATTTGCGCTGGGGGAGGAAGACAATCACGAACGCGCCGAACGCGAGCACCGGCGCCAGCACCGCGCCCTGTTGCATGCCGCCTTTGACATGCATCACCACCTCTATCACGCCAGCCGCCACCACCACAGCCAGCACCACCAAAGCGGTCATGATGCGGATGACGTTGCGATAGGCAGGCTCGACCGGTTGCAGACCGGCGTCGAGCGCCGACACCGACGGGACCGGCTGATCGAATATCTCGGCCAAGGATGATGACATGCTACAACCCACTCCCGAATAAGGCCCGAGGCAAAGGCCGATGGCCTTCGCCCGCACCTTATATGGGCGAGGTGTGTTAGTCGCGCAAGTCGGTAGATCGCCGGGGGCGGACGCGCTTATTCGGGCGAGGGGGTTTCCGGCTCGGGCTTGCGCTCGGGTTCAAGGCCATCGGCTTGCGCCCGCATCGCGGCGGCAGCCGCCTCGCGCTCGGCCTTGCGCGAATCCAGTTCGGCGGCGATTTCATCTTCACGCGCTTCGACCGCGGCGGCATCAGCATCGATGTTGGACAGGCGGCGCTGGCGCTCTTCCTCGATCAGGCGGCCTGCAACGACTTCCTCGCTGGTCTTCTTCTCCAGCCGTGCGGCCAAGCCAAGCTGCTGGCTGCAGCCGGTGAACCCGCCCGCGCCGACCGGCGAGCAGCTGTCGGTTCCGAAGTTGCCGACCGTTTCCATCGAGCGGACCCGCTCGGTCCAAGAGGTGTTGGCGATCGAATTGGGGTCGCTGCGCAGCTTCTCGGGTATGCGATAGCGCTCCTGCTCGTCCATCCGCATGCACACGACGATCTCATTGGGGTTGGTCGAAGGCTCGCAGGCATCGCTGCCATAGACGATCCGCTGCACCACCTTGTCGCCAGCAGCATCCTGAGCGGAGGCCGGCGCGGCGAAGGCCGTTCCAATAAGCAGCAGGGCTGCCAGGGTTCCGGTCTTCATCGTCAGTCTCCTCAAGATCAGGTCAGCAGTGTCGGCCTGTATCCGCCCGTGCATGAACGAGGCGTGACGCTTTGGCCAGATCAGATACGCTTGGAAAGCGCGATTGCCGCGCGGCAGCCCATGCGGATCACCGCGCTCATCACGGGATAGCCCACCGCCTGTTCGGCGCCCTCGGCCAGCGCGCGCTCCTTGTGCTCGAGCTCTTCGTCGCGGAATTTCGCGATCGCCGCGCTGAGCTCGGGATCGCTGTCACCCAGCTCGTCCAGCTGCTCGGAATAATGCCGGTCGATTTCGGTCTCGACCGCTACGGTGCAGGCCATCGCCGCCTTGGGACCGATCAAGGCGGTTACCGCGCCGAGGCCGAAGCCTGCGACGTTCCAGAATGGCTGCAATGCGGTGGGGCGAACCCCGCGCTCGGCCATCATACGGTCGAAGAACGCGCGGTGCACCTCTTCCTGCTCGGCCATCCCGGCGATCGCGCGCGCTTCGGGCCCGGTGTCGCCCATCACCGCGCGCTGGCCAGCATAGATGCGGGTCGCGCCATATTCCCCGGCCTGGTTGACCCGGATCATCTCGGAAAGATCGATCTCGCGCCTGGCGGGGTTGAGCGGCTCGTTCTGGTGGGTCATGCGACTATGGTTCCCGGCTGTTTGCGGCGTAGCAGCAGATAGATGGCGGCGGCTCCGGCCAGCGACAAGAGGAAATTATAGCCTGCGAGCGAGATGCCGAACATCGACCAGGGCGCCGCGTCGCAGCGTACCAGCGGTGCGGCCATGATCGAGTTGAGCACGTCGTCGGTGGTGGCGCCTGCGGGCACCGAGGTGGCACAGCTGGTGAGCCCCTCCCACCAGCCATATTCGACTCCGGCGTGGAATCCGCCGATCAGCCCGCTGGTGGCGATGGCGATCGCGGCCAGCGCCGCCATGCCGACGGCCAGGCCCTGGACGCGCCGCACCGAGAGCACCGCAATGCCGCCGAGCGCCAACGCCGCCCAATGCGGCCAGCGCTGCCAATAGCACATCTCGCACGGGTAGAGCCCGAAGACATATTGGCTGACCAGCGCCCCCCCGAGCAGGAATGCAGGGATGAGCAGTGCCAGCCAGGCAGCGATACGCGGCGCGCGCGAAGTCATGTCAGATCAGGCCCCCGAAACAAGCAAGGAAAACTGCAGCATCCTGAACGCTGATGCTCAGTTGCGGCGAGTCACCGGACGGGCCGCACCAGTGGAACGCGCAGGAACGCCGCGGGTTGCAGCCAGCCGCGCGCTCGCCAGCGTGGTCCGCTGCAGCGTTGCCAGCGCGTAATAGAGCTGGAAGTCCTCGATGCCCTTTTCCTTGAGCTGCTCTGTGGTCATCGTGAAGCGCGGATCGGCGAGCTTGTCGACCTCCAGATCCTTGTCGTCGAGCCCGATCTCGTTGATCAGATGCCCGCGCAGATCGGATTCGCGCAGCTTCATCCGGGTCTTGTAATCCGGGTCGGACAGCTGCGGCACCGCGATGTCGGGTTCGATCCCGCCTTCCTGCACCGAATTGCCCGAGGGCGTGAAATAGCGCGCGGTGGTGAGCTTGAGCGCGGTGGTGCGCGACAGCGGCAGCAGCGTCTGCACCGATCCCTTGCCAAAGCTGCGCTCGCCCATCACCAATGCGCGGCGATGGTCCTGCAGCGCGCCTGCGACGATTTCGGAAGCCGAGGCGGAGCCCGAATCGACCAGAACGATCAGCGGCGCGCCATTGATGACGTCGCCGGGACGCGCATAATAGCGTTCGATATCGCCCTTGTGGCGGCCGCGCTGCGAGACGATCTCACCCTTCTGCAGGAACGCATCCGACACCGCGACGGCTTCGTCGAGCAGCCCGCCGGGGTTGGAACGCATGTCGAGCACATAGCCCGTGGGCTTGCGGCCCAGCTTCGCCTCGATGCCCTGCACGGCCTCTTCGACATCCGCACCGACGCTGGCGGTGAAGCTGGCGATGGTGATGATGCCGATATCGTCCTTCACCTCCCAGGTGACAGGCTTCAGGTCGATGATCGCGCGGGTAACGCTGACGTCGAACGGCTTGTCGCGGCCTTCGCGCACGATGGTGAGCTTGATCGAAGTGCCCGGTTCGCCGCGCATCTGATCGACCGCATCGTCGAGCGTGCCGCCATAGATCAGCTTGCCGTCGAGATGGGTGATATAGTCGCCCGCCTTGATCCCGGCCTTGTCGGCGGGGGTCTCGCGGGTGGGGGCGATCACCTTGACCGCGCCGTCCTGCATCGTCACCGACAGACCCAGGCCACCGTACATGCCCTCTGTCTGGGTGCGCAGATTGGCGAAATCGCGGGCATCGAGATAGCTGCTGTGCGGATCGAGACTGGCAAGCATGCCGTCGATCGCGCCGCGCACCAATTTGTCGTCGTCCACCGGCTCGACATAATCGGTCTTCACCCGCTCGAAGATATCGACGAAGCGCGAAATCTCCGCCTGGGTATCGGATTCGACCTGCGAAATGGCCGATGTCGCAACAGGCACCAGCGCGACGGCCAGGGCAATTGCGGAAACTCGGGCGAGGCGGGACTTCATCATCAAACGCAACCTTGTTGTTGAACCGGTCTGGACTTCGGCCCGGGTCGCGATTGCCCGGCCATCGCGGATGGCCAGAGCACTCCCCAGGCAATGATCGTCACGCATTCCCCAAAACGCGGTGGATATAATCTAGGCGTCTGCGCAGCAAAATGCCAGATGCTTTGCCATCAAGACCCGATCCGCTTCGACCAGCGGTCTACGCTAGCGTCGGCACCTTTCTGGCAGGTGAATGGCAGGCTCTCAGCTGATCAGCGCGGCAATGTCGATCGGGCGACCATTGCGGCGCAGCTCGACCGTGATCCGGGGACGGTTGTCGCCCGCGCGGCCAATCGGATCGCCCTGCGCGACGCGTTCACCCACCTTGAGCGCGGTGCTGTCCATTCCGGTGATCAGGCTGGTCCAGCCGCCGACATGCTCGATGATGACGATGCGGCCGAACCCGCGATAGCGGCCGGCAAACCCGATCCGGCCATCCGCGGGCGCGATCAGCTGCGCCCCAGGGCGCGCGGCGATGGTGAGCCCGCGCGAACGCACCCCAGTGGTCGCGACCTCGCCAAAGCCCGAGACGATCGCTCCCATCACCGGCAGGCGATAGGCGGGGCGGGCGCTGCGTGTCGCGACGGGCGCGTTTTCGACGACCTGCGACTGTTGCGGTCGGGGCGGGCGCAGCACCGGGCCGTCCAGCGCCGCCAGCTGCGCGCGCAACGACCCGCTTGCCTCGATATCGCCGACGAGCGCATCAAGATCCCGTGCGCGTTCGCCGAGCCCCAGCGCGCGCTCTTCCTCCAGCGCCGATGTGCTGGCGAGTTGGCGCGACTGCGCGCGCGACCGGGCCTCGAGCCGCGCCAGCGCGGCGCGCCGGTTGGCCAGCTCCCTGCGGCCATCGCGCTGAAGCCGGGTGGCGCGCCTGGCCTGAGCGGCCAGATCGGCGGAGCGGGCGATGTCCTTGCGCAGCAGCGCGGTCTGCGCCTCGACCCGGGGCAGGGTGGTGGCCAGCACCGCACGCACGCGGACCATGTCGTCGATCGATCCGGGCTGGACCAGCGCGAGCATGGTGGGGCGGCGCGCCAGCGACTGCAGCGCCGCAGTGAGCCTTACCAGCGGCTGCTGGCGGCTGGCCAGCCGCGCCCTTTGCGCGCGTTGCAGCGTGGCGATGATCTTCACCCGCGCCTCGGCCGCAGCGATCTCGGCCTCGGCCTCCTGCACCCGCGATGCCAGCGCGCGCGCATCGCGCCGCGCCTTGTCGGCTGCTTCGGTGGCGGCCTCGGCCTGCTGTTCGAGCTGGCGGCTGCGACGCGCGGCGGCCCTGGCGTCGGCGAGCGAGCGAGCGAGCGCGGCGCGTTCCTGCTCGAGCAGATCGACCCCGCGCTGGACGGGGGCAGCGCTTCCCGGCAGCGCAGCGACGATCAGCGCGCCTGCCACCAGCAACAGGGCAAGGGGGCGCCGCACGACCGCTCAGCCCTCGCGATGATAGGGATGGCCGGCCAGGATGCTTGTGGCGCGGTAGAGCTGCTCGGCAAGCATCGCGCGCGCCATCAGGTGCGGCCAGGTCGCCTTGCCGAACGCGATCAGCAGGTCGGCGCCTTCGCGCTCTGCATCGTCAAAGCCATCCGCCGCGCCGATCAGGAAGCGGGTTTCGCGCACGCCGTCATCACGCCAGCGGCCGAGCGCCTGAGCGATGTCGATCGACGTCATCTGCTTTCCGAGTTCATCGAGCATCACGGTGCGGCTGCCCTGCACCGGGGGCGGCACGGTGCCGCCGCGATCAGGCAATTCGGTGATCGCCAGCGGCCACTGGATGCGCTTGACATAGCGCTGCACCAGCTCGGCCTCGGGCGACCGGCCGATCTTGCCGCGCGCGATGATGTGCAGGCGCATAGACGAACATCCTGCCTGGACGGTTCAGTGCTGGATCCGCGTGTGCGGATCAGGCGTTGGGCGTTTCCGGCGCGTCGCCAAAGGCCCACATGCGTTCCAGATTGTAGAAGGTGCGCACTTCCGGGCGGAACAGATGGACGATGACATCCCCGGCATCGATCAGCACCCAATCGGCATTGGTCAGCCCTTCGATCCGCGCGGTGCCGCCGGACTGCTTGATCTTCTCGGCGAGCTTCTGCGCCATCGACGCGACCTGGCGGGTCGAGCGACCCGAGGCGATGACCATGAAATCGGCGATGTTGCTTTTGCCGCCGAGCGGGATCGAGACAACTTCCTGCGCCTGATCGTCGTCGAGCGACTGCAGCACCAGCGCGTGCAGTTCGGTGGCTTCGGCCAGCTGCGTTTCGGCAGTGCGCGGGGCCGGGCCGATGGCGCCGGAGTGAGAGGGCCCCGAGGGGGTGGGAGAAAGATTGGTCAATGGAGCTCCTTGCGAACTTGCGCTTGATAATGATGGGTCCGGCACCGGTGAGGCGACCGCGAAAACGACACAGGGTGAGGGGTTAAAAACATATCCCGGACAGGGATGGATGAAGGTCCGGCTGGTGCGATCACGCCAGAACCTGCCTGGTCACCGAATCGCGCACCGGATGGTCGGCGTTATCCACAAACCAGTCAGGATCACTCCTGCGCAATTCGGTTGCAGATCGCGGATCGGGACGAAAGCGCAGCAGCACGAGCGCCGGCATACTCCATCGTGTCCAGTCACTTGCCTGGTCCCGGGGGCGGACACGACGCCCGAACCAGGCCATTGCGGGAGCCGAAATGGCGCTTGCATCATATCCGGGCCGGGCGATGACTGCAATCGGCATTTGTCGCGCTATGTCGCGCCACCGGTGCCACTGGTGGAAATTGGCCAGATTGTCCGCACCCATGATCCAGACGAACTCGCGCTTCGGGTATCGTCTGCGCACTTTGGCGAGGGTATCGACGGTGTATCGGGTGCCGAGCTGCGATTCGATGGCGGTCGCGCGAATCCGGCTGCGCCGGGCCACCCTGTGCGCTGACGCCAGCCGTGCCTTGAGGCTCGCCATATCGGCTGCGCCTTTCTTGAGCGGGTTGCCGGGAGTGACCATCCACCAGATCTCGTCCAGCCCCAAGGCTTCCATCGCGAACAGGCTGATCGCGCGGTGGCCGCGATGCGCAGGGTTGAACGATCCGCCGAGCAGGCCGGTGCGAACGGGACGGTTATTCATTCAGCCAGGCCCCAGTCCTGGCGCTCGTGGTAGACGCGCAGGATGTGCAATCCATCGTCCTCGACAGCATAGATCATCAAAAACGGGGCCTTTTTCATTCGCCATTTGCGATGACCCGACGCTCCGACAGGAGATCCCAGGCGCGGAAATTCAAGCAATCGGGAAATCGCTGCCTCAAGCGCCTCGACGATATTGAGAGCGTAGGTCGGGTCTTGCTCAAGAGCGCTTTCGTAAAATTTGAGAAAGTCAGCCTGCGCTGGCAGCGACCACTTAACCCGCATCAGGCTGCTTCATCTCGCTCATGCTTCCGTGCAGCGATCTTCGCTCTGGCGCCCACCTTCATCTCGGTGATCCACTCTTCCATCTGCTCTTGGGTCAGATACTCGCCGCGCGCGATCGCATCCTCGCCTTCCTTGACGAAATCTAGGAACGCGGTTTCGGCGCGCGCCATCTTCTCGATCGCGCGGGCGGCGAGCCAGCTGCGGCTGCGGCCCTGCGCGGCGGCGAGGCGATCGACGAGCGCCATGACTTCGGGATCGATGCGGGCGGTAATGATCTGGGACTTGCTCATGGGCGCATGTATACAATGTATACGCGGTGGCGGCAACCGGCGATCAGGCGCGAACCTGACCCGTTCCTTCGACCAGCCACTTGTATGTCGTCAGCCCCTCCAGCGCGACCGGTCCGCGTGCGTGCAGCCGCCCGGTGGCGATACCGATCTCCGCGCCCAACCCGAATTCTCCGCCATCGGCAAACTGGCTCGATGCGTTGACCATCACGATGGCGCTGTCGACTTCGGCCTGGAACCGCGCTGCGGCATCGGCATCGCCGGTGATGATCGCATCGGTGTGGCCCGAGCTGTGCCGCGCGATATGAGCGAGCGCGCCATCGAGGCCGTCGACAAAGGCCGCCGAGACGATCGCGTCGAGATATTCGGTGTCCCAGTCTTCGTCACTCGCCGAGACTGCGCGCGGTTCGAGCTCGAGCACCATATCGTCGCCGCGCACCTCGCAACCTCCATCGGCCAGCGCGGCGAGCAAGGACGCAGCATCGGGATAGTCACGGTCGATCAGCAGCGTTTCCATCGCCCCGCAAATTCCGGTGCGACGCAGCTTGGCATTCACGACGATCGCCTTGGCCATATCAGGGTCGGCGGCCGCATGGACGAAGCTGTGGCAGATGCCGTCGAGATGCGCGAGCACGGGGACGCGCGCATCGGCCTGAACGCGCGCCACCAGCGACTTGCCGCCGCGCGGGATGATCAGATCGATTCCGCCGCTGGCGGCCAGCATCGCGCCGACAGCATCGCGGTCCTGGGTCGGCACCAGTTGCACCGCGGATGCATCGACCTTGGCGCCGTTGAGCCCGCGCACGAAGCTGGCATGAAGCGCGCGGTTGCTGTGCATCGCCTCGCTGCCGCCGCGCAGGATCACCGCATTGCCCGACCGCACGCACAAGGCAGCGGCGTCGATGGTGACGTTGGGACGGCTTTCATAGATGATCCCGATCACTCCGATCGGCACGCGCACCCGGCGCAATGTCATGCCCGCAGGCGCGGTGCGCCGGTCGATTTCCTCACCCACCGGATCGGGCAGTGCAGCGACGGCATCGACGCTGTCGGCGATCGCGGCAAGCCGTGCCGGGTCCAGCCGCAGCCGATCCAGCAGGGCAGGGGTGAGCCCGCGTGCGGCTCCGGCCTCGCAGTCGCGGACATTGGCAGCAAGGATCTCGTCCGCGTCTGCGCGCAAGGCCTTGGCCGCGGCGCGCAGGGCTTCGGCCTTGGCCGTGTTGCTCATCCGCTTGAGGCTGGTCGATGCCTGGCGCGCGTCCTCACAGCAGCGATCGATGATCTGGGCAGCAGTCAGTTCGGGCGTGGAGGGGGCGGCGGTCAACATGCCCCGCCTGTAACAGCGTGAGGCAGTGGTTCCAAGCCGCGACTCAGCAACCCCGATGGATAGGAAAAAAACGACTCGCAACCGATTGCACGGAGGTTTTGACAGCTTGAATGTCGCTTCAATTGCGAAAAATTCACTTCGAAATGCGGTTCATCGCACGACTCGTCCGACTCGTGGCAATCACGAGGGAGTCGATTCGCCAACCCCGATTCGCTTTGCTAGCCGCGCTTCGGGGTTAATTTTAGGGTCGAACGGGTCGTGCGCATTTCAATGGTGCGCAAGCGTGTTACCGATACGCTTGCGCAATGGTTCCCTGATCGCGAATTTTTCATGCGGTCGCAGGGGCAGATCAAATTCGTGAAGGTTTCGGCGCGGCTGCAAATGGCGGTTGCGGGCGCGATTGCTGCTGCGCTGCTGCTGTGGCTGCTGATCACGCTCGCCATGCTTGTCAGCCAGTACAGCATCAGCGCGGAGCGTCTGGCGCTGGTGGCCAAGCAGGCGCAGGTCGAAAGCTCCGCCAGCCGCGTTGCCGCCTATCGCTCCTCGGTCAACGACGTCGCCGCCGATCTGGAGAAGCGCCAGGCATTTCTCGAAGACATCGTCACCAGCTATATTGGCGAGCAGGCCGCCAGCGAGGACGCCACCACCGTCGTGGGTGATGCCGCCAAGGGCAGCAGCGACGAGGCCGCCAAGACGGCCAAGAAGATCAGCTCCATGGTTCCCGAGGCAGCAGGGCTTGCCCGCATGGAGGCCCGCCAGATCGCCTTTGTCGAGCAGCTGACCAAGTCCGCGGCAGTGCGCGCCAGCGCCGCCGAACAGGCCATTCGCAAATTCGGCCTCAATCCCGATAGCGTCGCACGCGCCAGCGCGTCCGCCCAGGGTGGTCCGTTCATTCCGCTGAAGAGCTCGGGCGCGCTTCGGCTCGACCGTCGCTTCACGACACTTGGCCAGACGCTGGCGCGCATGGACGCGCTCGAGCGGGGCCTTGTCGCCATTCCGTCGGGCGCGCCTGCGCTGGCTCCGGCCATCACCAGCGGCTTCGGCTATCGCCGCGATCCGTTCACCGGCGCGGCAGCGCTCCATAGCGGCATCGATTTCAAGGGCGCGCACGGCTCGTCCATCCTCGCAGCAGCTCAGGGCAAGATCGTGTTCGCAGGCGTGAAGAACGGCTATGGCAACTGCGTCGAAGTGTCGCACGGCAACGGCCTCGTGACCCGCTATGCGCATCTGTCCTCGATCGGCGTCCGCATCGGGCAGAAGGTCGACAAGGGCGAACGCCTGGGCGGCATGGGAAGCACTGGCCGGTCCACCGGCACGCATCTGCACTTTGAAGTTCGCCACAACGACCGTGCCATGAATCCCCGTCCGTTTCTGGAGGCCAACCGAGATGTTCTCAAGATCCAAGCCGTCGCCGAGCAGCGGACCGACGACGCCACCCGCTAACGCCCGCTCAGCCAGGTCAGGATCCAGCATGGTCGGTAATTCCACTTTCTCCGTGATCGGCTCAGACGTGGTGATCACCGGCAACATCTCGGCGAAGGTCGATCTGCACATTGATGGCCGGGTGGAAGGCGATATCAGCTGCGCCTCGCTGGTGCAGGGCGAATCGAGCAGCATCCACGGCGCGATCACTGCGGAGACCGCGCGACTCGCAGGCAATGTGACCGGATCGGTCGATGCCCGCGATCTGGTGATCACCGCCAGCGCGCAGGTGACTGGTGACGTCAGCTACGAGACGATCACGATCGAGCAGGGTGGTCATGTCGATGGCCAGTTCCGTCACAAGAGCAAGGTCGCCCATTCCGCAGCGTCCACGCTCGCCAGCCCCGCTTCGGGCGAGGAACGCCCGGCGCTTTTGCTGTCGAACTGACGCCGCCAAAGCATCGCCGCTGCAAAATGCCGCTTTGCGGGAGCGCTGAGCCCGCTTAATCATGCGGGCATGACACCAACCCGCCCGATCCTCGCCGCGCTGCCCCTGCTGGCCGCGACCCTGCTTGCCGCTTGCCAGGCCGAGCCGGAGAAACGGGCCGAGGCTGCGCAGGATCCGCATCAGGGCATCGACCTGCCACCGGGACATCCGGCGATCGCGCTTCCGGGCGAGGGCGGGGCAGAGAGCAATCCGGCAGCATCGGGTCACCCGCCGGTGATCAGCCTGGATGGCGAGGGGCTGCGGTTGGTCGATCCCAAAAGCGGCGCGACACGGCCGCTGGCGTTCGGAGTCGATCAGGCGCAGCTGAAGCTGGTTGCAGAGAAGCTCAAGGGCCCGGCCAAGGCGGGTCGCAACGAAGAATGTGGTGCAGGCCCGCTGAGTTATTTGAGTTGGGATGACGGGCTGACGCTGTATGCGCTCGATGGGCTGTTCGCCGGCTGGGCGCTCGATGAGGCTGGCGCTGCGGTTCCCGCCAAGTCTGCCAAGCCCGCAACGGGCCAGCCTGCGCCCAAGCTCACCACGATCAGCGGCATCGGCATCGGGTCCAGCCGCGCGCAGCTGCTCGATGTCTATGATGCGACGATCGAACAGACGACGCTGGGCACCGAGTTCAACGCCGCCGGGCTTTCGGGCATATTGGATGGCACCGGACCCAAGGCCAAGGTGACCAACCTGTGGTCGGGCGTGAACTGTGTCTTTCGCTGATCAGGCCGCGTCGGCGATCGCCTTGGCTGCCAGTTCGGGTTCCGCGGCAATGACCTTGAGATAGGCGCGCACCGCGGGCGGCGGCATGTGCCGTCCGATCTCGTACTGGCGGATGTTGGCGAGCGGAATGCCATAGGCGCGGGCAAACTCGTCCTGGCTCATGCCCAGCCGATTGCGCAGCATCCGGATCCGGCGACCCATCAGTCCCCGTTCCAGTCCGGCGACCGACACGTCGAAATCCTCGGGATCATTCGGATCCTTCGGAATCGCGATCATAGTTTCTTTGTTCACCCGAATTGCTCCTTCGTACCGATATCAAACGACAGACATCTCCACGCCAGACGTGGATTGCCGTCCAGAGCCGGCCGTCCACCCTCCCGATCGCCTTGAAGCGATCCTCCCCGTCGATCGGGCGAGGGGAAGCGATAACGATATATCCGACATCGTCGAAAACCCGTTTGCCTAACGCGAGTGGTACACCGTGCGTGAACCGGTTGACGTCGTCCCTGGCGGGATCGAATGCGATGTCCATCGGTCGCTCATGATATGTGAATCACACAGGGATGGCAAGACAGGGCGTCTCTGGCTAGAGCAGAAGCATGACATCGCACTTCACCCCCGTCGCGCCCGGCAAGCTTGCCACTATCGTCACGCATCTGGAGATGCGCGCCCGCCCGCGCCCGCGGCCGCTCAAGCCGGTGCCGCTGCGGCTCAAGCGTTGGCAGGCGCCATCAGCGGACAAGTACCGCATGCTCTATCGCAGGGTGGGCGAACCGTGGCTGTGGTTCTCGCGGCTGCTGCTTTCGGACGACGCGCTGACCGCGATCGTTCATCACCCGGCAGTCGAGATCTTCGCGGTGCTCGACCCGCAGGGAATAGAGGTGGGGCTGCTCGAACTCGATTTTCGCCAATCCGGGGCCTGTGAGATCGCCTTTTTCGGGCTGATCCCGCAGCTGACCGGCCAGGGTTTCGGCGGCTGGCTGATGGCGCAGGCGCTCACGCTGGCCTGGCGAGCCGGGGTCGAGCGGGTGTGGGTGCACACTTGCACGCTGGATGATCCGCGCGCACCGGGTTTCTACATCGCTCAAGGGTTTGTGCCGATCGCGCGCGAGATCGAGGTCATGGACGACCCGCGCCTCACCGGGCTAATCCCGCGCGAAGCTGCGCCGCACGTCCCTCTGATTTAGCTGAAGGTTTCGGCGACGTCCTCGGCCGCGGGGCCGGCCAACTGCCGATAGAGCGCTGCATAGACGCACACCATGAGCACGCTCAGGAACATGCTGAGCACCGCATCGACCAGCGTGGTCAGCGTTTCGGCCATGTCGCCCCCGACGCCCAGCCGGATGACGAGGCCGATCACGGTCACGGAGGTCAGATAGACGAAGAAGGCGGTTACCGCGACGACCAGCACGAACACCAGCACGCGGCCGCTGTTGCCCTTGGTCAGTGCCCAGGATCGGCGCAGCGCCGCGGTGATCTTGTAGTTGCGCTCGGCCACCATTGCCGGGCCTGCCACCAGCAGCTTGATGAAGATGTAGATGCCCGGCAGCACGAAGGCCAGCGAGCCGAAGAACACCATGACTCCGCTCAAAATCCCCATCGCATAATAGGGCAGCAGGATGGACAGCCCGCGGCGCATGGCCTCACGGACCGAAGGCTGCCCGCGGTCGAGGATCAGCACCAGCATCACCACGCTGGCAAAGCCGTTGGCGAGGCCGATCAGGATGATCCAGAAGATATTGTCGGTGTAGAACTGCTGCATCCCCTGATAGATCGTCTCGAGCGTCGCGTCGGGGGCGCTGACCGGCGGGGGCGAGAACATCGCAAAGGCGAGCCCCGGCAACAGGATAAACACCCCGCCCACGCTCAGCAGCAGTTCGCGATTGGCGCGAAACAGGTGCATCACGTCGTTCCAGCAGGCGGAAAGATCGAGCTTGCGGGTCATGGCGGGATTGGCCTCACTGCCTAAAGCGATTAAAGGCCTGCGCTAAACGGCACGGGCACAGCGCGCAAGGCATTTGGCGCCGGGTTCCGGGCTGGAAGGCAAGGGCAGTATGGCATCGACCAAAGCAACGGCACAGACAGGCGAGGCGGCAATCCCCGAATGGCGGATCGAACCGGGCCTGCTCCCCTATCCTCAGGCGCTGGCCACGATGGAGGAGCGCAACCGCGCCATAGAGACGGGCGAGGCGGAAGAGCTGATCTGGCTGGTCGAGCATCCGCCGCTCTACACCGGCGGCACCAGCGCCGATCCCGCCGAGCTGCTCAGCCAGCAGTTCCCGGTCTATGATACCGGGCGCGGCGGGAGGTATACCTATCATGGCCCCGGCCAGCGCGTGGGCTATGTGCTGCTCGATCTGCGCCAGCGGGGCAGGGATGTACGCTGCTTTGTCCATGCGCTCGAAGACTGGGTGATCGCCTCGCTGGGCGACCTGGGCGTGTCTGCGCGCCGCGCCGAGGGACGGATCGGTATCTGGACCGACACGCTCAATGGGCAGGAAGCCAAGATCGGGGCGATCGGCGTGCGGGTGCGGCGCTGGGTGACGATGCACGGCTTTGCGGTCAACGTGAACCCGGACCTGACGCATTTCGGCGGCATCGTGCCGTGCGGCATTGCCGAATATCCGGTGACCAGCCTCGCGGATCTCGGCATCGCTGCCACCATGGCCGATCTCGACGCCGCGCTCGCAGCGCAGGCCCCGCGCTTTCTTGCAGGCCTGGGCGGGACGTGCCAAGCAGCTGCGGTACAGGAGACATGATGATGGTGAAGCCGATCTTTCTGGGAATGTCGCTGGCGGCAGCGGGCCTCGCACTCGGCGGGTGCCAGGACAAGGCTGCAGACAGCACAGCGGTCGCGCAGGGCAGCGCGCCCGAAGGCACGATCAGCGACGAGCTGCCCGATCTGGAGCTGCTGCCCAATGATGCGCCGCTCGCCGACCCTGCCGATCTGCCGCCGGTGCCGGGCGTAACCGGCGAGGCTGCGCCCACCGCACCCGAGCGCGCGCTGTCGAGCGATGCCCCGCAGGCCGCCCCCGCGCCCGCCCCGGCAGAGCCCGCGCTCGAAGGGTCGATCGCAGAGTAATCTTCACTTGAACCGTCACCCCCGCGCACGCGGGGGTCCCGCTTTTGCGCCGGTGTTTCGACAAGAGCGGGATTCCCGCGTTCGCGGGAATGACGAAACTGGGAATGGTTTGATCTAGGCCGCGTACACAGTCGGATCGACCAGCCCGGCATCGGCGAAGCCCTGCTTGCGCAGGCGGCAGCTGTCGCACAGGCCGCACGCCTTGCCCTCGGGCGTGGGGTCATAGCACGACCAGCTCATCCCCGGATCCAGACCCAGCCGCGCGGCCTCGGCGGCGATCTCGGCCTTGCCGAGGAACTGCAGCGGCGCGTGGATGGTGAACGGTTCGCCCTGGTCACCCGCCTTGGTGGCGAGGTCGGCCAGCCGCTCGAAGCCCTGGATGAACTCCGGCCTGCAATCGGGATAGCCCGAATAATCGAGCGCGTTCACGCCGATGAAGATGTCGCGCGCGCCAAGAGCTTCGGCCCAGCCCAATGTCAGCGAGAGGAAGATGAGGTTGCGCGCGGGCACATAGGTCACCGGAATGTCATCGCCGACCCCGGTCTTGGGCACGTCAATATCGTCGGTCAGCGCCGATCCACCGAACTGGCGGAGGTCGAGCGGCAGCACGATGTGCCGCACCGCGCCGATATGCGCTGCGATGGTGCGCGCCGCCTCGATCTCCACCCGGTGGCGCTGGTTGTAGTCGATGGTCAGCGCGGCAACGGCAAAGCCCTGCTCGATCGCGCGCGCGGCAGAGACCATGGAATCGAGCCCTCCCGAGAGCAGGACAACGGCGGTTTTCTGAGGCTGGGTCATGACTTTGCGCATATTGCGCCGCGCCCTCTCGGGCAAACCAAAAAATCGGGCCGCGCGGACATGTCCGGCGGCCCAGTGAGGTCGTTAAGACCTGAATGGAGGAAAGCGTACCGAGTCCGGCACCCGGCTGCTCTACACCCGATGTGGTTAAGAAAACGTGCAGGTCTCAGCCCGCGCCGGGTTCAGCCGCCGCAGGCGCCCGCGTAGCGGCCTTCCATCGTCATGGCGAAGGGCGAGTTCTGCGCGATTCCTTGCGAATCGATCTGGATCAGCCCGCGGCCTTCATATTTGATCGTGGTGCGACCCGACCCGCCGCTGGCACAGCGATAGGTGACGGTGACCTCGTCGGGCTCGTCCGAAACAACGAAGCGACTGCACTGGACGTCCTTGTGGCGCAGCTGGAGCAGCTTGCGAGGGTCGCGGATGCAGATCTTGTCGGCGCTCTGCGCGCTGCCGCGTTCCTTCAAATTCCACAATCCCGGCTGGACCTTGTTGAGCATGGCGAGTTCGGGGCCCTGAGCGGGGGCAGGAACGCAGGCGAGCCCCGCCGCAGCAGCGGCAACGGCCATCCATTTCCAGCGAAGGTGAAGCATCGTCATCTGGTGTAACCCTATCGTTGGTCCCCGCACGCGTTGGCGGCAGGAACAGTCAAGTGAGTGCGACCCGATACAGGTTTCTTGCCCCAGGCAATCTGGAGGGCTTACAGGCGAATGATGGCCAAATCAGCCGACAATTATGGCAGGTTTGCGGCCCCGTCTTGGATGAAAGCGCGCTTTCAGCCCGGCGTCGCAGCCGGAGGGTCGATATGGAACGCGCGCGAACAAAAGGCGCAGTCGACCACGATGGTGCCGGTATCGCCGACCATTTCGGCCTGTTCCTCGGGCGGAAAGCGCCCGATGACATCGCGGATATGGTCGAGATTGCAGCGGCAACCCTTGACCAGCGCGACGCCATCCTCGGCGCGGACCTCGTCCTCCTCGTGGAACAGCCGCCACAGCAGGTCGCGCCCATCGACGGCAGGATCGAGCAGTTCCGAATGCGTCAGCGTGCTCGACAGGATCGAGACATGCTCCCACTCGGGATGGTCGAGCCGCACGTGCAGCCGCTCGCGGCCTTCCTCGCCCTCGGGCAGGTGCTGGACCAGATAGCCCGCGCTGCGGCAGCCGGTGGCGTCGCTCTCGATCGCGATGCGGATCATCGTCGGCACCTGCTCGGACTGAGTGAAATAGCTCTCGCACGCCTGCGACAGCGAATCCCCGTCGAGCGGCACGATGCCCTGATAGCGGCCCTTGCCGAAGCTCTGGTCGAAGGTCATTGCCAGATACCCCTTGCCGAACAAAGCGAACAGCGAGGGGTTGGCGCCCAGCCGGGCGAGCCGTTCGGCGTCAAACCGCACATGCCCGCGCAGTTCGCCGCCGCGATAATCGACCACCAGCAACTCGACGATGCCGCCCTCGGTCTGCGCCTGAATGGTTACCTGGCCGCCATCCTGCTTCATCAGCGAGCCGATCAGCGCGGCGAGCGTGATCGCCTCGGCCAGCACCAGCTTGATGCAGGTGGGATAATCATGCGCCGCGAGAATCTCGCGCAGCACGCTGTCGAGCCGCACGAAACGGCCGCGCGCATCGCGGGCAGGTAGAGTGAAATGGACGGGCAGGGCTTCGAAGGGGGATGTCATGGGGCGCTATATGGTGTGGCGAGGGGCTGGCGTCAAACCTGCGTTCCGATTGCCCAATGCCGTCATTCCCGCGAACGCGGGAATCCCGCTTGGTGGCTGACGTTCGCGCAGAAGCGGGACCCCCGCCTTCGCGGGGGTGACGAAAGCGTTATGGTGCTGCACAGTGCGAACGAGGCCAGGTGTCTCTTCTCGCTGCGATTGCGCCCGGATGTCATATTCCGCTGACGGACGGCCTGTTGGCCATTACAGGATCAAGGCATGGATTTGCCGACTGAATTCCACTGGAGGACAACATGAAACGCCTATGGTCGACCGTCTTGATGTTGGGGTTCGGTTTGGGCGCTGTGCCGGTAGCCGCAGCAGAGGATCCTGCGCAGGACCCGGTGGCGGCGAGTTTTGCGGAGCTGAAAAGCCTGGTCGGCATTTGGCGTCAGGTCGACAAGCCGCGATCGCCATTGCGGATTCGGTTCTCGCTGACTGCGGGTGGAAGCGTTCTGGTCGAGGAGTGGCTGCGGGGTGATCAGCCGCATTCGATGACGCTTTACCATCGCGACGGGCCTGATTTGCTCGCGACGCATTATTGTCCGCAGGGAAATCAGCCACGCCTGGTGGCTTCGCTGCCCGCGGGCGGAAAGAGCCTCGAATGGACCTTTCGCGATGCAACGGACCTCGATCCCTTGCACGAATCTCATCTGATCGCGCTGGGTTTCGACCTTTCCAATCCGGGCCGGATTGCGCGGACGGAAACCTATCGCCAAGGGGATGCGGACGAACACTCCGCGCTGCAACTGGTCCGCGATGTGCCCTCCGGAGTGGACCCGGGCTAGCGCCAGCGCCTGACGATCTTTTTTCCGTTGGGGCCTAACCCGTATACCGCCCTGCCGTCTCGCGGATCAGTGCAATCATGTTGGGGATGCCCTGCGTGCGGTTCGAGGAAAGCTGGTTCTTCAGATCGAACGGGGAGAGCGCGCCTTCGATGTCCGCACTAGCCACCTCTGTCGGCGCCTTGTCCTGCACGCTCAGCAGCACCAGGGCGATGATGCCCTTGGTGATCGCGGCGTTGCTGTCGGCGAGGAAATGCAAGGACCCATCGTCGGTGCGGGTGGGGTAGACCCAGACCGAGGCGGAACAGCCGCGCACCAGCGTGGCGTCGGTCTTGAGCGCCTCGGGCATCGCGTCGAGCGTGCGGCCCAGATCGATGATCAGCCGATAGCGGTCATCGGCGTCGAGGAATTCATATTCTTCGGCCAGATCGGCCAGCTTGGGCGAGGGAGTTGTCATGGGGGGCAGATAGCTATGCTGCGGGGCAAAGTCACCCCGCAGCGACCGGCAATTCTTACAGCTCCACCCCGGCAGCGATCGCTTCCAGCTTGCGGATGCGTTCCTTCAGGTCGGCGATCTCGATCCGCGAATGGGTCGAGGGCGATCCGCCGTCACCCAGCGACGGGCTGTGCGCTTCCATTTCGTGGCGCTTGAACGCCAGCCAGTCGCGCCAGCCGCGCAGCGCGGTGGACGAGACCAGTGCAATGGCCAGCAAGGCCGATGTGGCTATCGTCAGATAGAGATAGGCGCTTTCCATGATATTACCCTTTACGGCCCCCGCCGCCCGGTTGGTGGTTCATGCGCCGCATCAGCGGTCGCGCAGTTTCTCGATTTCAAGGCTGAGGTCGCTGGTCTGGCGCTGATCGGTGATCACGCGTTCCAGCACCTGCACCCGCTCCTTCAACGAGCGCACTTCCTCGCGTAGCCGCGATGCCTCGCCGGTATCGGCTGGCCGGGCGAGTTGTTCGTTGCCGTGCTCGTCTTCCAGGATGCCGTGCTTGGCCTTGTACCGGGCCTTCATGACATTCGCGACCATCACGATCAGAACGATGCCGATCACCATTTCAAACGGATTCATGATGCCTTTTCCCTCAAACAGTCTTCAGTGGTTCAGCTCAGCTGCTTCTCGCGCAGATCCTCGATCTGCTGGGCGAGGTCGTCGCGGCCGCGGCCATCGGTGATGATGCGTTCCAGCGTGCCGACCCGCTGTTCGAGCTTGTCGCTCACCTGCGGCCGCTCCATCGCGCGCGCCTTGGTCAGCTCGACTTCCAGCTCCAGCGTCTTGCGCTTGTGGTGGGTCCAGATGGCGAGCCCGCCAATGGCAAATGGTGCAAGCGGGATGGCGGCCCAGATAAAATCGAACATCGTTTCATGCCCCCTTATGGCAGTCCGGTTCAGTTCGCGCGCTTGTCGCGCAGTGCCTCGATCTCGTGGGTCAGGCGGTGCGCATCATCGGTGACGATCCGCTCGACGTTGCCTAGACGGTCCTTGATCGATCCCAGCTCGGCGCGCAGCTGTGCGTTCTCCTGGCTCAGCAGCTTGATCCGCTCGACCGATTCCTGGTCGGTCTTGGGATAGATCGCCTTGCCCCAGCTGCTTTCGAGCGGATAGCCGTTCTTGATGCGCAGCCAGGTTGTGGCAACCCAGCCGAAGGTGATCATCATGCAGCCAGCAACCAGAACCGGTGCAAGAGCTTCAATGAGTGCCAGCTTTTCCATTACGCGCGGTCCTTCTGTACCCTCAGCCGTTCGATTTCATCGGCGAGGCGGTTGCTCGAACTGTTGGCGTCGGTGGCGATGCGTTCCAGCACTGCGATCCGTTCTTCCAGCCGTCCGATCTTTCCCGTCAGTTGCTCGTTTTCGTTGGTGAGCAGCGATATTTTTCGATCAGCGTCGGGATCGCTTCGTTCAATGACTTTGCCGGTCCACTGATCTTCGAGCGGATAACCATGCTTGGCGCGGATCCAGGTGGTGATCACCCAGGCCCCCATGGACAGCATGATGATCGCGAGGACAAAACCCGGTCCACCCCAGCTCATGATAGTCTCCTGAAACCTTGTTGTTGATGATGGCTGCCCGATCCTGCCTGTCAGCGCAGGCTTTCGATCTCGTCGGCCAGCCGCGTGTTCTTGGCTGTGTAGAACAGCTCGACATCGGCCAGGCGGCGGTCGATCTCGCGGAAGCGGGCCTTGACGTCGCGGGCGGTGCGGCCCGGTGACTGGCGCACACCCTGCCAGAACTTCTGGTCCTGATCATCGGTGTAAAGGTGCGCCGGCTTCTTCTCGGCGAGGAAGCCCATGGCCAGATATCCCATCAGCACCCAGCCGGTCATCAGCGTCAGCAGCACTGCAGCCACGCGGATCCATACCACATCGATCCCGGTATAGTCGGCGATGCCTGCGCACACGCCCATCAGCTTGCCGTTCTGCTTGTTGCGATAGAACTTGGTCTTGCGCGGTGCGGGGGCGTCGTAGCTGTATTTGTCCAACCGGCTCATTTCCTTACCCTTTCCTTCAGCAGGCGCTCAACTTGTTCCAGGCCGTAATCGTCCTGGTCATCCGCGCTGGTCAGCCGCGCCGGGCGCCAGTCGGGGTTGTCGGCGGAAATGATCCGTTCGACGGTGTCCATGCGATCGTCGAGACGACGCGCCATGGCGTGGAGTTCTTCCAGCAGGTTCTCGTCCGAGCTGGTAAGCGTCGCTGCGGTCTTCCACTTGGTGATGTAGTGGAAGATCAGCCACGGCAGTCCGATGAACAGCATGCCGACGACGAAGATGGGGACCAGGATGTCTTCCATCCGATCAGCCCTCC
>Ga0307994_1000085_pt1 | contig 75574 bp, 77 predicted proteins | sample EllFjometagen261_FD_203171 | JGI IMG/M metagenome (GOLD analysis project Ga0307994, IMG submission 203171) | Marine microbial communities from Ellis Fjord, Antarctic Ocean - #261 | ecosystem: Environmental > Aquatic > Marine > Unclassified | place: Southern Ocean | collected 2014-11-02
CGCGATCGACCAGGCGGTCGGCGTGTATCTGGATGGCGTGTATGCCGCGCGCTCCACCGGCGGCGCGACCGATCTGCTCGACGTCGAGCGGGTCGAGGTCCTGCGCGGCCCGCAGGGCACCCTGTTCGGTCGCAATACGACGGGTGGTGCGATCAACATAATCGCGAACAAGCCGACTGACGAGTTCGAAGGTTCGGTTCGGGTCGATTATGGCAACTACAACAGCTGGCTGGCACAGGGCGTTCTGAACGTTCCCTTGGGCGAAGGCGTCGCGGTTCGCGCAGCCTATCAGCATCGGGAACGCGACGGCTTTGGCCGCAACGTGACCCTCAACCGGCCTCTGAATGATCTGGAATCGGATTTTGGCCGACTGACGTTCGGGTTCGAGCCTGCCGGCAGCGGCTTTTCCGCCCTGATTTCCGCAGACTTCTCCAAGTTCCGCAACTCCGGCGAACTGGTCGGTCTCAGAACGTATAATCCCGCATTATCCGCGGTAAACCCCACGGCCGCAGCCAACCCGGCAGCGCTTGCGTTCACACCAACGGAACTGGTGGCAGCGGCATGCGGTACCCAGGCGATTCCCGCCGGTCTGCCTGCAGCGACTGCCGGCTTTCTGGGTGCTTTGAAGTCCGGAGCAATCCCTCTGTGCCCCGCAGTGACCCCGCGTCCTGGCCCCATCGGCAGCTATGCGCTTGGCGGCGCGAACAATCCGGGCTTCTACCGGCAGGCCGGTAATGTGCCAGCCTATGGCAGAAACGATACTTATGGTGCCACGGGCGTGCTGGAATATGAATTCTCGCCTGCTGCAACCATCAAGTCGACCACGGCCTGGCGTGGCGTGAAGCTTGAGTCGCTGACGGACAATGATGGTACACCACATGCGCTGAGTGGTGGCCTGGCACCCGTGCCTGGCAACCGCATCGAGCAGGATCAGTTCTCGCAGGAACTGCAGCTGACCGGCGAGATCGGCGCGTTCGAATACATTCTAGGCGGTTTCTATTTCGTTGAAAACGGTACCGATAATTCGGACAGCGGCAGCCTCTTCCCATTGAGCCCGTCGATCAACATCATCGATGCCGTGGTCAGGAACGAAAGCATTGCCGGCTTTGGCCAGATCATCTTCCAGGTTACCGATTCTGTCCGGTTGACAGGCGGTCTGCGCTACACCGAAGACAAAAGGCAGCTGGATCTGCGCAATCGGGACCGCAACGTCCTGACCAACGTGGTGACGTCTTCGCTCACGCTGACCAATGCTGCTGGTGCCATCATTTCGGACCTTCGCGATGGTGATGCGTCTGATCCTTTCCGGGCTTCGTTCGAGCGGAAGTTCAATTACTGGTCATATCTGGTCAGCGCCGACTGGCAGGCAACCGATGATATCTTCTTCTATGCCAAAACCAGCCGGTCGCAGCGTTCGGGCGGCCTGAACACCCGCGCGGTTGCGGGCGGCATTCCTCAGGTCGGCTTCGACCCTGAGATCGTCACCGACTATGAACTCGGCGCGAAGATCGACCTGTTCGATCGGCGCGTCCGCCTCAACCTCGCCGCGTTCAACGCCAACATCAACAACCAGCAGCGCAACGTGATCGGGGTCGGCAACGGCCGCCTGGTCTCGGGTGTGGAGAACGCCGCGAAGGCCCAGATCCGCGGCTTCGAGGCGGAGCTGACAGTTGCGCCGACGACCGGCCTCACCTTGGGTTCGAACATTGGCTACACCGATGCCAAGTACAAACGCTTCGTCAACCTCGACGGGTCCGACTGGTCGGGCTCTGAGTTCCCCTATACGCCCGAACTCACGCTGGCATTCTTTGGCGACTATTCCGTGGATGTCGGTCCTGGCCGGCTGAAGCTGCATGCGGACTATTCCTGGCGGTCCGAAGCGTTTGCCCAGCCGATTGCCGCCTCTGCGCCACAGCGCGCAGGCAGGTCGGCCGCCGAGATCCAGACTATCAGCGATAACCTGCAGAATACGGCGCGCATTCCTTCTTATGGCCTGCTCAACGCCCGCGTCGCCTTCGAGTTCAACGAACCGCAGATCGAAGTCGCGTTCTTTGCGCGCAATATCACCAAGGAACGGTATTTCTCGAGACTGCTGGCCGTGCAGGGCACCGCGCTCGGCTTCACCAGCTACATGCCTGGTGATCCGCGCACCTATGGCATCAGCGCATCATTCCGTTTCTGAATTCTCTCCAGCAGACGGTTTTCCTGGGCGGCCCGCAAAGGCCGCCCATTTTTTTGGCATTGCTATTCGGGAACACGCGCGCTGAGCCGGAGAGTTATGTCGATCCCGCCCGAATTGGGTTGATGCCAAGCGATGTCGGCGAAACCGGGCAAGCGGAAAGGGGGACATGGACATGGGACTAAGGACCAAGGCGGCGATCGCGCAGGGGTACGGCGAGCGGCTGATTGTGGACGAGATCGAGGTGCGCAGCCCGCTGGCGGGCGAGGTTCTGGTCGAGATGAAGGCGTCCGGGCTGTGCCATACCGATCTGTCGGCGATGGAGGGCAAGTTCCCGGTCAGGTTACCCGCCGTGCTGGGGCATGAGGGCGCTGGTGTCGTGGTGGAATGCGGACCGGGGGTTTCGGGGGTTGCGCCGGGCGATGCCGTCATCCTCAACAACACCGCGCATTGCGGCCAATGCCTGCCGTGCCTTTCGGGCAAGACCGGCTATTGCGACAGCATGGCGATGGATGCGCGCGCGCCATCGCCTTTCACCTGGCGCGGCGAAAGCCTGGGACGGATGGGGCCGGCGGCGAGCTTTGCCGGGCACACCATCATCCCGCCCGAACGGCTGACCCGGCTCGGGCCCGGCATAGGCTTTGACACCGCATCGCTGGTGCCGTGCGGGGTGATGACCGGCGTGGGGGCAGTGAACAATGTCGCCAAGGTGGAAGCCGGCAGCAAGGTGCTGGTCTTCGGAATGGGCTCGATCGGGCTGAACGTGCTTCAGGCCTGCAGGCTGGCGGGCGCGGCATCGATCGTGGCGCTGGACACCAACCCGGCCAAGGAGGCGGTTGCCCGCGAATTCGGTGCGACCGATTTCCTCAATCCGGCCGACAGCGACCTGCCGCTCGAAAAGCGGGTGAGGACGCTGTTGGGGAGCTGGGCCGATTATGCCTTCGATTGCGTCGGCCACCCGGCCACCGTCCGGCAGGCGGTGGCGATGGTGAATCCCTATTGGGGGGTGATGGTCGCGGTGGGCATCACGCCTGTCGGTGATCAGCTCAGCCTGCCGGCCTCGACATTCTATTTCGGGCGCACCGTTCGTGGCACGTTCATGGGGGACTGCAATCCCGTGGTCGAGACGCCGCAGATACTGGACTGGTATCGCGATGGCAGGCTGGCGATCGATCCGCTGATCACCCACCGCATTGCGCTCGAAGACATCAACACCGGTTTCGACCTCATGAAATCGGGCCAGTCGATCCGCACGGTGGTGATGTTCTGAACCGAACTGCGCGCCCCCGGGACCGGACCAGGCCGGTCCCGGGGATCAGCCTCAACCGATCAGCACGGTCTTGGTGCTGACGAATTCCATCACGCCTTCGCGGCCCCCTTCGCGGCCAAAGCCCGATATCCCCACACCGCCGAACGGCGCGCCGACATGCATGTTGCCGGTCCCGTTGATGCCGATCGTGCCCGAGCGCAGATCGCGCGCCAGACGCCGCGCCCGGCGCATGTCCGATGTCTGCACATAATTCGTCAGGCCATAAGCGGTGCTGTTGGCAATCTCGATCGCCTGCTCCTCGGTATCGAACGGGATGATCGACAGCACCGGACCGAACACCTCGTTCTGCGCCAGGCTGCTCCCTGGATCGACATCGGCAAAGATGGTGGATTCGACGAAGAACCCATCGCTCAATTCGCCGCCGGGGCGTCCGCCACCCAGCACGACGCGTCCGGCGTTCTCGGCCCTGGCCTTGTCGATGATGCTGCTGACCCGTTCCAGCGCGGCCTGGTTGACCAGCGGCCCGGCAAAGGTCGTCGGCTCGAGCGGATCGCCGGTGATGTACTGGCGGACCACCGCAGTCACGCCTTCGACCACGGCATCATAAACCCCGCGCTGCACCAGCAGCCGGGTGGGCAACGCGCAGCCCTGGCCGGTGTTGACCAACGCAAAGGTTGCCGAGAACGGGATGGCTTCGGCCAGGTTGGCATCGTCGAACACCAGGTTTGCGCCCTTGCCGCCCAGTTCGAACAGCACCGGCACCAGATTGCTGGCGGCAGACTGCATGATCTTGGTCGCGGTCGCGGGTCCGCCGGTAAAGCTGATCTTGTTGATCCCGGGATGCGCGGAAATCGCCGCGCCCGTCTCCGGGCCACCGATGACGAGGTTGAGCACGCCATCGGGCAGGCCGGCTTCCCTTGCCAGCTCGAGGAACCGCAGCGACGTGAACGGGGTGAACTCGGCGGGCTTGAGCACCACGGTGTTGCCGGCCGCCAGCGCGGGCGGGATCTTCATTGCCAGCGACAGCAAAGGGGCATTCCAGGTGATGATGATGCCGACCACGCCAAAGGGTTCGGGGATGGTGTAGACCAGCGGCTCATCGCGATGCGTATCGACCACCAGCCCATCGAGCTTGTCCGCCCAGCCCGCGTAATAGCGCGTCCATTCCGCCGCCATGCTGACAAAGCGGGTCGCGCCAAAGCCCATGGTCGCGCCGTTTTCCAGCGTCGATATGGTGGCCAGCTCTTCGCCGTTGCGCACGATCAGTTCGGCCAGCTTTTCCAGGATCTCGCGCCGGCGCGATCCCGGCGTGTTGCGCCATCCGGCGGCTGCCGACCGTGCTGCGGCCACCGCCGCATCGACACAATCCGTTCCCGACAGCGGGATGCTGGCCTGCGCCTGGCCGGTTGCGGGGTTGATATGGTCGAAGGTACCGGCAGATGCCCCGGCATATCGTTCGCCGCCCACCAGCGAGCTGACTGCGGGAAGGATTTCCGCAGCTTTCTTGTGTCGTTCCATCAGGGTCATTGTCGTTCCTTTCCTGCACCGTCGGGGTCTGGCCGTGCCAGTGTCCCTGGGCTGTTCTAGCTTGGATCCTGCTGGATCATCTGGGCGAGCCGCCAGGCGGCGGCCATGGTCGGCGCGTTGGTGTTGCCTGCCGGAATCTCGCGGAAGATCGAGCAATCGACGACGCGCAACCCTTCCACCCCGCGCACCCGCAGGCGGCTGTCAAGCACGTCGGTATCGTCAGGCCCCATCGCCGCAGTGCCGACCGCGTGATAGCCCGAGTGCCCGAACTGCTTGTGCAGCTTCAAAATCTCGTCATCGCTTTGCGCCCAGGACGTCTTTTCGGTTTCCCCGACCACCAAAGATTTGAGCGCATCCTGTTCCATGATCCGGCGGATCGCGCGGGTTCCGGCGATGCTGGTGACCTGGTCGATTTCTGCTTCCAGATAGGCAGGGCGGATCGCCATCGGCGCGGCGGCGTCTGCTGACGTGACCAGCGCGGTGCCTTCGCTGACCGGGCGCAGCATATAGGAATAGCACTGCATCCCCGGTTGCTGCTCGAACGCGATGCCCTGCCCGTTGGGGTCGAGCGAATAGGGGTTGAACATGATCTGCGTATCCGGGCGAGCCGATCCGGGGTGCGCGCGGACAAACGCGATCGCTTCTGCTGCGCCGCGCGCCAGCGGGCCTTTTCCGCGTGTCAGATAGTTGAGCATGTTGCCGATAAGGCGGAGCCCGCCATATTCGCGGTTGTCGCTGTAGCGCCAGTCGCGCAGCCGGAAGTTGATCGCCAGCGTCAGATGCTCGCGCATCCGCTTGCCGACATTGGGGCTGTGCACCACCGTCTCGATGCCTGCTGCCTGCAACACGGCGCCATCGCCGATGCCCGACAATTGCAGGATCTTGGGCGAAACCAGCGCGCCTGCGCACAGGATGACCTCGCGCCCGGCATAAAGGTTTACCGCCTGGCCCTCGCTGGTGCAGGCCACGCCTGTTGCCCTGCCATCGGCGATCAGCACCCTGTCCACCCGGGTCCGGGTGCGGATGGTGAGGTTTGTTCGGCCGCTGGCCTTGTCGATCAGCACGCGGGCCGAACTGATCCGGCGACCGGATCTATCGATATTCCACTGTGCATAGCCGATGCCTTCGAGCTCGGGACCGTTCTGATCGTCCTTCTCGCGCAGCTGCAGCGCGCCGCCCGCAGCGATGAACGCATCGGCGAGCGGGGTGCGGTTGGGGTTGGTGGTGATGCTGACCGGGCCTCCGCTGCCTCGATGGTCGCTGGCACCCAGGTGATGGTCTTCCAGCGCGCGCAGGCACGGAAGCATGTCCTTCCAGCCCCAGCCTGGATTGCCCATCGCTTCGATGGCGTCGTAATCTGCGGCGACGCCCCGGTTCCAGACCATGCCGTTGATCGCGCTCGATCCGCCCAGCATCCTGCCGCGTGCCCAGACTTCCTGGGGGCCAGGCGCGCTTTCATCCACGCTGGTGGGGTAATAATGGCTGTACTGCGGATCCATCAGCAGCTTGCCGAAGCCCTTGGGCATCCGGCTCAGCCAGGTGTCACCGCCGCCTTCCTCGAGCAGCAGAACCGTTTGGCGGCCATCGGCAGAAAGCCGATCAGCCAGCACCGCGCCCGCCGAGCCTGAGCCGACGATGATGAAGTCCGCCACAGGGACGTGAGCGTCAGGCTGCGTTGCCATCGGGATCCTCTCGTTTTTTGAAATTAATAGAGAGTTTCGTCTAGTATGACAAGGCTGTATGCGGGAGCAGCGGTTCGAAACGCACGCGTGCTCGCCGCCGGAGCGCGTCCAGCCGGGCATCATCTGCAACCATTGTTCAAATCAGGCGGGCGTTGCTTCCTGCGTCAGCAGATAGGCGGTCAGCGCAACAGGAATGCCGGGCACCAGCGCGCGTCGCGCCGTGTCATGATGATCCAGCGCGAACGAAAGCGTGCCAGTCGAAATCGCATACAGCATGCGCGCGACATCTGGCCCGCGCCGTTCGCCCAGGCGCAATGTCATGACGCTCTCGACCAGCGCCAGAAAGGCATCGGCGGCCCGTTCCTCGTGCAACTGGTGCAGGTCAAGCGCGAACGGGTGGTCGGCATAAAAGCGGATGGGCTTGCCGAACAGGCAATCGATCGCATCGCCAGCCGACATGGCGATCCACTGGTCCGGCGTGATCGCGGCCAGGCTGCCGATGATGTCGGCGATCGCCTGACGATGGCGCTCGCGCAAGGCGTCGAGCAGCTGGTCCTTGTCCCGGAAAAAATGGTACATCGAGCCGATCGAGGCGCCGGCCCGCTTTGCTGTTGCGTGCAGGGTCAGGCCTGCAATTCCCGTTTCGGATATGATCCCGGCAGCGGCATCGAGAATGGCCTCGCGACGCTTGACCCCATTGGACCGCTGGGGCGTGCGTGCGGCGGTGGATGGTGGCTTGGCAGTGGACATGTTCGAAAATCTATCGCACGCCAGCCCAAGAAAAGTCGAGTCCGCAGCAAAGGCCCGTCTGGACAGTGCGCGAGCAAAGGCCACGAAGGAACTGCCATGCACCCTGCAATCCCGTCGCCAGCGATGATCCTGTTGCCGGGGGGAACGGTGACGATCGGCAGCACCGATTTCTATCCGGAGGAAGCACCGGTGCGGACCCATGAGGTCGCACCGTTCCTGCTCGATGCAACGCCGGTTACCAATGCGCAGTTTGCCGCGTTTGTCGCCGACACAGGCTATGTGACGCTGGCGGAAACGGCGCCGGATCCGGCGGATTACCCCGGCATCCTGCCCGAAATGATCGTAGCAGGCTCGATCGTTTTCACCGCGCCTGCAAAAGGCGGCCCGGTGGGACCTGAAAGCTGGTGGAGCTATGTGGCGGGCGCCAATTGGCGGCAGCCTTATGGCCCCGGCATCGATGACCCATCGCCACTGCCCGACCACCCCGTGGTGCACATCGCTTATGGCGATGCGCTGGCCTATGCCCGCTGGGCCGGCAAGCGCCTGCCGACCGAGGTAGAGGCCGAGTTCGCATCGCGCGGGGGGCTCGCCAATGCAGCCTATGCCTGGGGTGACGAATTGCTGCCGGGGGGCGAGGCGCAGGCCAATATCTGGCTCGAGGGCTTTCCGTTCATCCATCCCGATCGCAGCGGCCCGCCCTATACCACTCCTGTCACGCGCTATCGGCCCAATGCTTACGGGCTGTTCGACCTGATCGGCAATGTCTGGGAGTGGACGTCGAGCGACGCCAGCGGCCCGGTCGGCAACAACAGCTGTTGCCACCTGAAATCGGGAGAATTCACCCCAAACCCTCATTTGCACAAGGTGCTGAAGGGTGGATCGCATCTGTGTGCGCCCAATTACTGCCAGCGCTATCGCCCCGCCGCCAAATGGTTTCAGCCGGTGGATACATCAACCACCCATGTCGGCTTCCGCTGCGCCAGATCGATCTGACAGCTGCGGAATTGTTATCTGATCTGGAAGGATACCTTGCCCAGCCTGCCGGAAAACGGCTTGTCGGGAGCATAAGTGGGGCTGACCGTGCTGCCGCGATCCAGGCCGATATCGAAGGTTTCGGCGACGCCATAGGCTGCAGGAATGACCGCCTGCACATCGCGCCGGACCAGCACCTGATTGCCTGCCATGATGGTCACCGTAACGGTCTCCGGAGACATCGGCTTGGGAGTGGCGCGCTCGACCCGCAGTGTCAGGTCGCTGACCCCTTTGGACAGGGCCGCTGAAGCCTGCACGGTGGTGAGCTTGCCCGACAGATCTCGGAATGCAAAACCGGGGACGCCGTTCACCAGATAGGCTGCCATGCCGCCGCTGGATCCTCCGAACGCAAAGATCGGCCCGTTTTCGTCTCCTGATGTCAGCTCGATCTGCGCCTTCATGTCAAAGGGCCGGATCGCAATCGGCGGGGCAGCGCCATAGCCGATGTTGGTCATCGGCCTGTCGAATGCCCAGAGGCCCTTGCGCGCAGCCATCTCGGCCTGAAACGCCTTGGCCCCGAACGCCCGGGAATCGCCGAAATTGGATATCGGGTTGACGTTGTAAAGCCTGGCCTGCTCCTCGAACAGCGCAGCCAGTTCGTGGACCTTGTCAGGTCGCTTTGTCGCCAGGTTGATCGTCTGGCCGGGATCGATATCGGTGTGATACAGCTCCCAAGGCTCGGTGATCGGCGACATCTGGTCCATCCGCCAAGGATCGAGCCGGTGCGATGTCACGATCGTCCAGCCATCGTGCCACAGCCCCTTGTTGCCATACATCTCGAAATACTGCGCGCGGCTGGTGGTGGCGGTATCCTTGGCCAGCAACTTGGGCTTCAGGCTGACGCCCTCCATCGGCACCTGTGCGACATTGTTGATCGTCGGGGCGAGCGGAACCCCTGCCAGATCTAAAACAGTCGGCATCACATCGGCGACATACGCAAACTCGCTGCGCAGTTCTCCGCGCGCCGCAACAGCCTTGGGCCAGGAAACGATCAGCGGAACGCGGATGCCGCCATCGTGCGTGGTCTGCTTGTAATTGCGCAGCGGGGTATTGCCCGCGACAGCCCAGCCAAAGGCATAATGCGGCTGAGTCTCGGGGCCGCCCCAGCGGTCGGCGAACGTGCGGTTTTCCTGCGCCGACGGATAATATCCGTTCATGAACAGGGTTTCGTTGTGGGTGCCGTGATACGCGCCTTCGGCGCTGGCGCCATTGTCGGAGGTAATGGCGATGATGGTGTTATCGAGTTCGCCCTTGGCTTCCAGCGCATCGAGGATGCGGCCAAACTGTTCGTCGGCATGGCTCACAGCAGCGGCAAACACCTCCATCTGACGGGCATAGAGCTTTTTGTCATCCGGGCTCAATGTCTCCCAGGCGGGCATGCCTTCGGGGCGGGGGGCCAGCCTGGTCCCCTTGGGCATGATCCCCATCGCGATCTGCTGCTTCAGCACGACGTCGCGGGCCTTGTCCCAGCCCATGTCGAACTGGCCCTTGTAGCGGTCTATCCAGGCTTGCGGAGCGTGGTGTGGGGCATGGGCCGTGCCGGTCGCCAGATAGATGAACACCGGGGCGGCATCCCGCCTTGCGCTGCGGGCATCGAACGCGGCAATCGCGCGGTCGGCAAGGTCGTCGTTGAGGTGATAGCCGGGGCCCGCCGGGGTCGCGACCGGCGAGGTGCCATCCAGCAGCACGGGCTGCCAATTGTCTGCATCAGCACCGATGAAGCCGTAGAATTTGTCGAAGCCCTGGCCGGTCGGCCACAGGTTGAACGGGCCGGCCTGGGTCATGTCTGCGCCCGGCAAATGGTCCCACTTGCCCAGCGCAACCGTCTGATAGCCCGCCGCCTTCATGTTGGCCGCGATCGTTCCGGCGCTGGCCGGGACATGCGCGTCATAGCCGGGATAGGGCAAAGGTGCGCCTGCATGGCCACCGACATGGACGCTGTGCGGGTTGCGACCGGTCAACAATGCCGCCCGGCTGGCCGAGCAGATCGGTGCCGTCCGATAATTGGTGTAGCGAACGCCCCGGTTGGCGACCCGATCGATGTTCGGGGTCTTCACCAAGCCGCCGAAGCACGAAAGCTGGGCAAAGCCGATATCGTCCAGCATCCAGACGATGACATGCGGTTTGAGCTGGGTCTGTTGCGTCTGCGCCACGGGCGCTTCGGGGACAGCCTGCGCGATGGCGGGCGCGTTGGAAAAGATCACGGCAACGCTGGCGAGCAGGGGCTTGTAGGCACGACGGGTCATCGCAGGTCCTTTGGGATGGGGCGGCTGGCGCGACATCGGGAGAGGCATAATATATATCTAGAGGATATATCTATATACCGCAGCCGGCACCTGCAAGCCGAATAGGCTGGCGGGAGTGTGATCGGCATGCGGGTCCAGATCCTACCGGCGCGCGGAACACCTCCGCGCCGTCCGCCGGGCCCGATGACTGATCTGGCCTTGCCGTTACAGCGCCACGGCCAACTCGGTCGCCTGCTTGATCGCGCGCTTGGCATCGAGTTCGCTGGCCTCGAATGCGCCACCGATCAGTTGCACAGCCGTGCCATGGGCAAGCAGCTGATCATACAGGTCGCGCGCGGGTTCCTGCCCTGCACACACGATCACCGTGTCGACCGCCAGTGTCCTGGGTTCGCCGTCGACCCGGATGTGCAATCCGGCATCGTCGATCCGGTCGTACTCCACCCCGCCGAGCATGTGCACGCCGCGCCGTTGCAGGGTGATGCGGTGGGTCCAGCCCGTGGTCTTTCCCAGGCCCTTGCCCACCGCGCTCGTCTTGCGCTGGAGCAGGAAGACCTCGCGGCCGTTGGATTCCACCACCGGCTCGATACCGGTCACGCCGCCGCGCGGGTGGTTCTTGAAATCGATACCCCATTCCCTGGCAAACACATCGATATCGAGCGAGGCCGAGGTCCCGGCATGGGTGATCAACTCTGCGACATCAAAGCCGATGCCGCCCGCACCCATGATCGCGACGCTCTGCCCGACCTGCGCCTTGCCGGTGATGACATCGACATAGCTGACAACCTTGGCATGATCGATCCCCGCAATCTGCGGTGTTCGCGGCCTGATGCCGGTGGCAATGACAATCTCGTCATATCCGCCCACCACAAGATCGTCCGCAGATACCCTGGTGCCCAGCCGCAGTTCGACATCGTGCCGCTCGATCATCCGGCCAAAATAGCGCAGCGTCTCGTCGAACTCTTCCTTGCCGGGAATGCGCCGTGCCAGATTGAACTGCCCGCCGATGGCATCGGCTGCATCGAACAGCGTGACACTGTGGCCGCGTTCGGCAGCTATGGTCGCAAACGCCAGCCCGGCGGGGCCTGCACCGACCACCGCAAGGCGGCGTTTCGTTCCTGCCGGAAGGATCGCAATTTCGGTCTCGCGGCAGGCGCGCGCGTTGACCAGGCAGGATACCAATTGGCCGCCGAAGGTGTGGTCAAGGCAGGCCTGGTTGCAGCCGATGCAGGTGTTGATCTCGTCCTCGCGGCCCTCACGCGCCTTGTTGACCAGGTCAGGATCAGCCAGCATCGGGCGCGCCATTGATACCAGATCGGCATCGCCGCGCGCCAGCACCGCCTCTGCGACATCGGGCATGTTGATGCGGTTGCTGGTGATGACGGGGATCGACAGATGCTGGCGCAGCCGTCCGGTCACGCCTGCAAAGGCAGCGCGCGGTACCATGGTGGCGATGGTCGGCACCTGGCTTTCATGCCAGCAGAAATGGGTGCTGATGACATCTGCGCCCTGCGCCTCCAGCGCCTTGGCCAGGCTGACGATCTCATCCCAGGCCAGACCACCGTCGAGCATGTCCATCGCGGCGATGCGGAAGATCAGGATCATGTCCGGGCCGATGGCCGCGCGCACCCGGCGGACGACCTCGACTGCAAAGCGCATCCGCTTTTCCCAGCTGCCACCCCATGCATCGGTGCGCTGATTGGTCTTTTCTACGAGGAAGGTGGAAATCAGATAGCCGGCCGATCCGATGATCTCGACTCCGTCATAGCCCGCCTCGCGCGCCAAGTAAGCGCAGTTGGCAAAGGCCGCGATCTGTTCCTCGATGCCCGCCTCGTCCAGCTCGACCGGAGGGCGCCTTGCAAGGCGTGATTTGACGGGCGATGGACCGACCGGCTCCGAAACCGTGGCGATCGGCCCGGAATGCAGGATCTGCATGCAGATCTTCACATCGGGGTCGGCTGCATGAACCGCATCGGTGACCGCGCGGTGCATCGGCACCTCGTCCGGCTCGCTCAGCTTCGCGCCTCTACCGCCGCTGGCGTGCGGGGTGATGCCGCCGGTGATGATCATGCCGACGCCGCCCTTCACCCGCTCGACAAAATAAGCGGACAGCCGCTCGGCGGCATTGGGCACATCCTCTAGCCCCGAATGCATCGAGCCCATGATGATGCGGTTCTTGACCTGCTGCCTGCCGATCTTGAGCGGCGAGAAAACATGCGGGTAGCGGGGGTGGGGCATGGCGTCTTCGACCTCAGTCAAACGTGTATTCGGGGCGGCGCTTTTCCAGAAAGGCGTTCATGCCTTCCTTGAAATTGGGGCTGGCGGCGGTCATCAGCTGGTTGCGGTTCTCGATCGCCATCGCAGCTTCCAGGCTCGGCGCATCGATGGCCAGATTCAAGCCTTCCTTGGTCATCCGCAGTCCCATCGGTGAAGCGGCGAGGAGATCGTCGACATAAGGCTGAGCAGCCGCTTCAAGCTGGTTGTCAGGCACCACCTCGCTGACCAACCCCGTCGCCAGCGCGCGCGTAGCATGGATGAAGCGCCCGGTCAGCATCAGTTCGGCCGCGACCGATCCACCGACCAGCCGGGGCAGGAAGTAGCTGACACCCATGTCACAGGAAGAAAGGCCGATCTTGATGAAGGCGGCGTTCATCTTCGCGCTCTCGCCTGCGATCCGGATATCGGAAGCCAGCGCGAAGGCAAGGCCGCCGCCGCACGCCGCGCCGTGGATCAGCGCGATGATCGGCTGCGGACAGCGGCGCATCTTGATGTAGACATCGGCCAGATGCCCCTGAAAGCCAAACCCGCCGCCATAAGGATCAGCCGCCGGATCACTCTCGCTTCGGTCCTTGATGTCCAAACCTGCGCAAAAGGCCCGGCCCGCGCCGCGCATCACGACCACGCGCACGCTGCGGTCATTGTAGAGCTTGCCGAAATAGTCGTGCAACTCGTCGACCATCTCAAGCGACAGGGCGTTAAGCGCATCGGGGCGGTTGAACGTCACCCAGTCGGCGGCCCCGCGCTTTTCCACGATGATCGTGTGGTAACCTTGCGCCATGCTCTCCTCTCCCCCGGTGTGCCTGTTTGACAGTCTGTTGCTGTTTGACAGAGCGATAACAAACAGTGTTTAGTATTGCAACGCACATCAGCGGCAAGCGGATGTAGCGGTTATCACAGGAGACGATGCGCATGGCAAATTTTGACCTGAGCGGGCGGGTGGCATTGGTCACTGGTGGAACAAGCGGCATCGGCAAAGGCATCGCTCTTGGATATGCCGCAGCAGGTGCCAGCGTTGCGGTTTGCGGCAATCGCAACATCGAGGCGGGGGCGCAGACGGTTGCCGAGCTTGCAGCCCTGGGCGTGCAGGCGAAATTCTACCAGTGCGACGTTCGCGATCCCGAACGGGTCAATGCCCTGGTTGCAGGTGTCGTCGAAGATTTCGGCGGTCTGCACATTGCCGTCAACAATGCGATGCAGCCGGCAGGGGCCTCCAGCCTGTTCGATGACCGGGCCGTCGATGGCTGGCGGCGCTCGATCGACGGGTTTCTGTCAGCACCCTTCTGGTGCTGCAGGGCAGAAGCGCGCCACATGAAGGATCATGGCGGGGGTGCGATCATCAATATCGCCTCGATCGGCGGCCACCGCGTGGGTCGCCTGCGAGCCACCACGGGATTGATTGCTTATGGTACATCCAAGGCCGCGTTGCTGTTCATGACCAAGTCGCTCGCGCGGGACTGGTCGCGGTATGGCATTCGCGTCAATTCGATCAGCCCCGGCCTGATCGAGACACCCGCTACCGAGGTGCTCACCAGCAAACCCGAATCCGTCGAACGCGAAATCAGACAGATCCCGCTGGGCCGGGTTGGCGTGCCGGACGATATTGCGGGCGCGGCGCTGTATCTTGCTTCGGACGCGGCATCTTACACGACCGGCATCGATATTCTGGTAGATGGAGGCTCACTCATCGGGTGATGTTTGCCCGGTATCGGGGGCAGGTGCCTGCGAGGAACCCTCGCTGTTCCCGGTCCGCACGCCGCGCATGATCATGCGCGCTGCGGCATGCCGCAGCAGATCAAATGGTGGTGAATCCTCAAGCTTGCCGGACATGCGCAACACCACCAGTCCATGCATCGCCGCCCACCAGGCGTGCGCGATCAACTCTGGGTCGCCGTCCAGCACGCCATCGTTGACCATGTCGCGCACATAGCGGGTCAGCGTCTGCTTTGAGCGGTATTCAGCCTGTTTGAGCTCGCTGGTCTTTTCGCTGTCCTCTGCCTCATAGGCAAACATCAGCTGATACGCTGCCGGTTCCGATATCGCGAAATCGACATACGCATCGCCAATCGCGCGCGAACGCTGCCAGACATCGTCGCTGCTCGCATAGGCAGCCTCGATCGCATCGGAAAACCGATTGTTCACAGCCGTCCGCACATAATCGAGCAATTGCGCCTTGTTGGCGAAATACCGGTAGAGCGAGGCTGCCGTCCAACCCATCTCGCTGGCGATCGACCTCAGCGATACTGCGCTGACACCGTGCAGCGAAATCTGTCGTTCGGCAATGTGGCGAACCCGATCCCGAACATCGATAAGTTGCGCTTCTGTGAGAAGAACGGCCATCGTGTCATTTTACGCGATGGTCCATCATGCGCAATCGCTGGTTGGGTCTTCAGTCGTGCGTGCTCTGATATTTCTGAGTGAAAATCTTACGCCCGATCGAGAAGACGGAGGGTGGACATGGCCTGTGGCCTCGCAATGTGCTGATGCGGCGCTCCGTTTACCTTATGCCCCAGCTATCCCGGATGCCGACCGCCCAGTGCTCGAGCCGGCTCCACAGGATTTCGCGCGTGCCGGCAAAATTGTGCATATGGGACGTACGCGGCAGCACGATTGTCGTGATGTCGGGCGACAGGGGGTATGCGGCAGGCTCCGTCCTGGGATCAGGAACCGTGTCGATCTCGCCATTGCCGATGAACACCGGCACATCGATGGCGGCCGCTTCACGCGTGACCACATCCGGTCCCAGGGGCCCGCGCTCCGGAGCGAAATTGGGTCCGCCGGGCATATAGGGCGTGGCCCAAACCGGGATGGGAACTCCAATGCGTGCAGGGTAACCCAGCAGATCTTCGGCAACGATATCTTCGGGGACATCATCAAAGTGAAAAGAACGGCGATAGGGATGGTTCAAGCCATCGAGCAACGCTGCGGTGCCTTCCAGCGCGGCGGGAGGGGCAACATTGCCCTGGCCGCTGACATCCTTGACCTGCGTACAGATCCCGCTCCACCCGAGCATCGCGACGCCAGCAAGCAAACCATGTTCTGCCTGAAGATGGGTGAGCAGCAGTCCGCCGTAGGACTGACCCATTCCGACGGGAAAGACCTGCTCCATCGCGGCGATCCGGGGATCCAGCCTGCCTTCCTGCAACTGACCGAGAATGCTGCGGACGACCGCTGCATTGATTCGTGCGATGTCAGAATGGCCGAAGGCAGAGGCTGGGACCGCTGAATCCCCTATGCCGATATGATCGCAGGCCACGAAGATCGAGCCCTTGGCGACATGGAATTCCGCCTGGCTGTATCCGGCACGTCCCGGCAGTTGGAGGTCGAAATAGTGCCGGTTGTAGCCACCACCCGGCCAGGCGAACCAGACAATCGGGGACTCAGGGATATCCTCGGCATCCGGGGCAACAACGGTTACCGCCGCATACAGTGTTTCGCCCTTTGCGTCGTTGGGATCGATTGCGACAATGATATGCTTGCGGATCAAGTGACGACCTCCAGAGAATATCGAGGCAGCCAAACCGGCCGCCACCGATTGTCGAAGCCAAAAGCGGAAAGCGGCGCTGACCCATAGGTCGGCTGATCGAACTGGTCCTGCGTGATACGTTTTGCTGGTGTGATCTGAAGGCTTTCAATGGTTTGTGTTGTGATCGCCAGGATGGCTTGGATACCGTCCCGGTCTTCAATGGTGGCTGCATCTTGCGCAGCGAGGGGTGTTGCGACAGCTATCGCTCTGGCGCTGACACGAACCTTCCGATGCGCTGCACGCATGACACATCACCTCCCAAATTCGTCGATGCTCTACAGCAATCCGGCAACTAAGTTATATGATTGAGGTATGCTGTCAAGAAAGCGATGCTCGGATCAGAATACCCGAACGAAACAATGAACTCGGCTCAACGGTGAGAGGCTTGGGGCAAACTTGACGCGGCAGCCCGGTGTCCTGCTTCACGGAGCGACACGTCCGCGAAGCTTCCCGATTTCGTGGCCAGTCCGCCAAGCAGCTGCAGTGCGTCGGGCGTGATGCGTCCGAAGAACTCGAAGCTGTTCCCTCGTTGGGAAAGGTGCTTTGCAAGCCGCTGAAGGCTAGGCCGGCGAAAGGTGTTTCATCCCATATTCAGGCACCGACAGCCCGTTGAGCCACCGATTTGCCGAGCTTTGGTTGGGGTGAGTTGATTGGCGGCGCACTGGCGGAGACGGAGGGATTCGAACCCTCGGTGGGAGTAATCCCCCCACGACGGTTTAGCAAACCGTTGGTTTCAGCCACTCACCCACGTCTCCGCATGGCACGCATCTGAATGCGAGCAAGCCCCTGCCTTGGGGCCGGTCGATTGGCCAGAGCGCGCTATAGCGGCGCCTTGGGCGGGGATCAACCGGATAGTTGGCAGATGTGCTGATCGCCTGCAATTGACCCGAGTTTCCCGCCAGGGCAGCAGGCAAGCCGCGGGTTTCCCACGATTTGGCGCGTTTTTGACTCGGGCTGCCGCACCATCGACTCGGGTCATCGCCGGTTCATTGTGCGCGCTGCACAAATGCGGGATTCGTGTCAGCCAGTGCATGAGCGGGAGGCAAATCTATGCGATCAGGGCTATTCAAGCACATTCTGGCGGCCGCCGGGGTGATGGCCATGGCGCTGGGCGGGCCTGTGGCCGGCATGGCCCATGCGCAAGTCACCACCGTCGATCCCAACGAGGCGATCGATTCCGACCTGGCACCGCCGCGTGCGCCCGAAACCGGTGCGCCGCTCGACCAGGGCTATGATTATGGCACCCCCGATTCGGGCGCGGCCAGCGGCGAGGTTTATGCGCCGCCGCCCGCCAGCGCGCCGCAGCCCGGTCTGGACACCCAGCCGGGCTTCGAGGCCCAGTCGGGAACTGCCGCCAACGGCTATCAGAAGGATGACCTCATCGGCGCCGCCGAGGGCGTGTTCGGCAAGGGCGCCGAGGGCCTGGCCGGGCTGATCGAGGATATCCTGCGCAAGCAGGGCGAGCCCAACGGCTATATCATCGGGCGCGAGGCTTCGGGCGCGTTCGTGGTCGGGCTGCGTTATGGCTCGGGTACGCTGCACCACAAGGTGGAGGGCGAGCGGCCGGTCTACTGGACGGGCCCGTCGGTGGGCTTCGATGCTGGAGCCAATGCCGGCAACACCTTCGTGCTGGTTTACAACCTTTATGACAGCGAGGACCTCTACAAGCGCTTCGGCGCGGGCGAGGGCGCGGCCTATCTGGTCGGCGGATTCCACACCAGCTACCTGCGTCGCGGCGATGTCGTGCTGATCCCGGTGCGCATGGGACTGGGCCTCAGGCTGGGGATCAACGCCGGCTATATGAAGTTTACCCGCAAACGAAATTTCGTTCCGTTCTGATGACTTAGCCCGCAGGGTCGCACTGCCAGAAATGGGCAAAGAAAGGCCGGTTGTCGCGAGATCGTGGCAACCGGCCTTTTTGCCTTTTTGCCTTGCCCCGGCGTCAAGCTGGCGGCATGGAGGCACGCGCATTTTCCTGACGCCGGACGCTACGACTCCGGCAACATTATTGCTATTATTGGGGGATTGATCCGTGCTTGAACAATTGAAGGCGCAACCGGCCGACGCGCTGCTCGCGCTTATCAAGCTTTATGCCGCTGACGAACGCGCCGAGAAGATCGACCTTGGCGTGGGCGTCTATCGCACCGCCGATGGTGCCACGCCGGTATTCGCAGCGATCAAGGCGGCCGAGGCAAGGCTGCTCGCGGACCAGAACAGCAAGAGCTATCTCGGCCCCGAAGGCGATATGGGCTTTGTCCGCGCAATCATGCCGTGGATGCTGGGCGATTTCGATCCGGCCGGGCGCATCGACGGGCTGCAGACCCCAGGCGGCACTGGCGCGGTGCGGCTTGCGGCGGACCTGCTGCTCAAGGCCGGCGTCCGTCGCATCTGGATGGGCACGCCCAGCTGGCCCAACCATGTGCAGATCCTCAATGCCGTGGGGCTTGCCTGCGAGACCTTCCGCCATATGGATGTCGCGACCCAGCGGCTGGACTTCAACGCGCTCGAAGCCGCGCTCGACAAGGCCGAGGCGGGCGATGCGGTGCTGCTGCACGGATGCTGCCACAACCCCACCGGCGCGGACTATAGCGAAACCCAGTGGGACGAGATCGCCGAGACGGTGGCGGCCAAGCGGCTGTTCCCGCTGATCGACCTTGCCTATCACGGCCTCGGACATGGCTTCGAGGCGGACGGCTATGGCCTGCGCGCGGTACTCTCGCGCGTGCCCGAGGCGCTGATTGCGTACAGCTGCGACAAGAATTTCGGCCTCTATCGCGAGCGCGTCGGCGCGCTGTATGTGATGACCGAAAGCCCCGCGCAGCAGGCATCGGTGCAATCGAACCTGGCAGCGCTCGCGCGCGCCAACTGGTCGATGCCGCCCGATCACGGCGCGGCATCGGTGCGGATCGTGCTGGAAGACGAAGGCCTCACCAAGATCTGGCTTGACGAGCTTGCATCGATGCGGGCGCGGATGCGCGGCGTGCGCGATGCGCTGGCGGCGCATCAGGCGATCGGATCGGTCAACCTGGCTGCGGTCGGTCAGCAGAACGGGCTTTTCTCGGTGCTGCAGCTGACCTCCGAACAGATTGCCGCACTGCGCGCCGACTATGGCGTGTACATGGCGGGATCGGGACGGATCAACATCGCCGGGTTCACCGATGCCAATATCCCGCACTTCATCGAAGGGCTGCGCGCGGTCACCGCATAAGCGCACCCCCCGATCGGGCGATCAGCCGACCAGATCGGTCAGCGTCTCGACAGTGAGCACCTGCGGCAGGATGACCGGGTCGCTGCCGGGCTTGTACCACACATAAAGTGGTACGCCCGAGCGGCCCTGCGCCTCGAGATAGCGGCTGATCGCGGCATCGCGGCGGGTCCAGTCGCCTTCCAGCACGACCACGCCTGCCTTGCTGAACGCCGAGGCGGTGGCTTCGCGCTGGATCGCGGCGGCTTCGTTGGCCTTGCAGGTGATGCACCAGTCGGCGGTGAAATAAGCGAACACCGGGGTCCCCGCAGCGCGCAGCTGCGCAAGCTTCGCCTCGCTGAACGGCTGGGCGGGAAGGGTGGCATCGGCAGAGGTGCCGGGCGAGGCCGCGCTGCCTCCCGTCGGCAGCAGCAGCACGGCCGCGACCGCGCTGGCAAGCGCCGGGGCAAGCGGCAGCCAGCCGCTGCGCCCGGCTTTCTGCCGCGCGCCCAGCCACCACAGCAGCAACGCCAGCAGCATCGCGGCGGCAAGGCCGAAGAGCACGCCGGTGTTGCCCGTCTGCTGGCCCAGCAGCCACACCAGCGCCAGCCCGGTCAGGAACATCGGCACCGCCATGATGCTGCGGAAGGTGCCCATCCAGGCGCCCGGTCGTGGCAGGCGGTGGCGCAGCGCAGGGATGAAGCCGATCGCGAGGAACGGCAGTGCAAGGCCCAGGCCCAGCCCTGCGAACACCAGCAGCGCGGCAGGCACCGGCAGCACAAGCGCGCTGCCCATCGCCGCGGCCATGAAAGGTCCGGTGCAGGGTGTTGCGACGAAGGCCGCGAGCGCGCCGGTCCAGAACGAGCCTGCCGCACCGCCCCTGCCGATGAGGCTCGAGCCTGCAGAAATGCTGCCGAACTCGAACAGTCCGGCCAGGTTGAAGGAAATCGTGGTGACCAGCAGCAACAGGCCCAGGATGATGCGCGGGTCCTGCAGCTGGAATGCCCAGCCGATCTGCTCGCCGCCCGCGCGCAGGATCAGCAGCAGTCCGCCCAGCGCGACGCACACCAGCACGATGCCCGCGGTATAGGCCAGCGCATCGCGCCGCGCACCGCGCTCGTCGCCGCCGGCTTTGGCAAGGCTGATCGCCTTGAGGCTGAGGATCGGGAAGACGCAGGGCATGATGTTGAGCAGCAGGCCGCCGAGCAGCGCGCCGCCCAGCGCGGCCGCGAGCAGGGCCAGCATGCCGCCCTCGGGCTCATCCGCTGTGGCTGCATCGATCCGGGTGCCGCCGGGCGCCACCGCGCCCTTCTCGGCCACCAGCTCGAGCCCGAGATGCTCGCCGATGCGCAGCACGCCTGCCAGCGGTCCCGCCAGTGCGCCGCTCGCCTCGGTCTCGATGACCAGCCGGTCGCCATCGCGGAAAAAGGCCTGGGGCGCGCTGTAGCGCACCGCTCGATCGGTGCTTGCGAAGAAATAGGGGGCATCGATCGCGCCCGCTGCGGGATAGGGGACGGCGATGCGCAGGATCTTGCCGTCGAGCTGATACGTCGCCTTCGATCCCAAAGGCGCGGGCAGGCGTTGCCGCCAGCCGTCGAACCGGGTGCGGGTGTCCTTGCTGGTCGCGCCGTCGCCAACGGTCAGGCTGGTGGTCAGCGTCGCGCTTTCAGGCACGCAGATCTCGTCTGTGCAGGCCAACCAGTCGGCCTTGACGGAGATCGGCAGGCGGGTGCCGGGGGCCAGGGAAGGATCGATGGTCAGCGCCACCAGAGGCGCATAGGCGCCCTCGAACACATGGTTCATCAGCCCGGCGATGATCAGCGTTTCGGGCACGGGATAGCGCAGCTCGCCGGCGCTCACCCTCTTGGGCAGATCCCAGGTCAGCGTCATGCCCAGCCCGGCATCGCCGGGGTTCAGCCAGTAGCCGTGCCAGCCGGACTTGGGCGTCATCGCAAAGGCGAGATCGACGGTGCTTCCCGGCGCAGGCGCAGGGCTTTCGGCGACCAAAGATGCCGCGATGTTGTTGGGGCCGCGCTGCAGTGGTTGCGCGACAAGCTGTGTCGACGCGGCGAGCGGCAACAGGGTCAGCATCACCGCCAGCACGGCTTTCAGGAGGCGCATCGTCATTGGCCGCCGATGTAGTCGCTTTGCGGGCTTTCGCCAATGGGTCAACGGGCCCTGCCTGGGAACCGACCTTGTGGTTGAGGGGTACGCTCCGTGAGCGCTCGGCTTTCCCCCACATATTGGCAGATTCATGACCCTCTTGTTCATTTATGTTGGCAGCGCGCTGGGAATATCGTTCCTGTGCTCGCTGCTCGAAGCCTCCTTGCTCACCATCACGCCGTCTGCGATCCAGACCGGCAAGACCAACGGCGCACGCTGGGCCGATGGCATGGAGGTGCTCAAGCGCGATGTCGATCGCCCGCTGGCGGCGATCCTGACGCTCAACACGGTGGCGCATACGATGGGCGCGGCTGGGGCGGGCGCCGAATATGCTCGGCTGTTCGGCAATTCAACGCAGGCGATCTTCGCTGCCGCGCTGACGGTGGCGGTTCTGATCCTGACCGAGATCATCCCCAAGACCATCGGCGCGCGCTATGCGTTGCAGCTGGCTCCGTTCGTTGGGCGGGTGCTGCCGGTGATGATCCGCCTGCTCGCGCCTTTGGTGTGGTTCTCGCAGCAGCTGACCCGGCTGATCACCTTCGGCCAGGCCGCGCACGCTCCCAAGCACCGCGAGGAACTGATGGCGGTCGCGCGGATGGGGAGCGATTCAGGCCAGCTGCATCGGCAGGAGAGCGAGGTGCTGCACAATCTGCTGCAGCTGGGTGAGGTCAAGACCTGGGACATCATGACCCCGCGCACGGTGGTGTTCGGGCTGCCGAAGACCACGCCGCTGGCCGAATTCGTGGGCGAGGTGCGCGACAAGCCTTTCACCCGCATCCCGATTTCGGATACCGACCCGGCCGATGTCATCGGCTTCGTGCTCAAGGGGGAGGTGCTGATGCACATCATCGAGCAGGGCGATCGGGCGCAGCAGGGCGAGGCCACGCTCGACAGCCTGATCCGGCCGATGACCAGCACGCTGGGCACGGTGCCCGTGGACCGGTTGTTTCAACGGTTCATCGAGGAGAACCACCACATCATGCTGGTGGTCGACGAATATGGCTCGGCGCAGGGCATCGTCACGCTGGAGGATGTGGTCGAGACGATCTTCGGGCTCGAGATCATCGACGAAGTCGACAAGATCCCCGACATGCAGGCCTATGCCCGTGACATGTGGAAGGCGCGCGCGAGGCGGATCGGGATCGACGCCACGGCAGAGTGATGGGTCAGCGCTGGTCGTAGGAGCTCAGGCCCTTGCCCAGCCGGTTTTCGCCCTGAGGGATCGGATCGCGGCTCCAGTTGGCGACGAACCAGGTGTTGCGCTCGACGCCTGGCGCCAGGCTTGCGTCATTGCCGAAGATTTGCAGGCCAGCCGAGGAATAGCTGCGGCCCTCGGCGGCCACCGCAATGAACGCCGACCAGTTTTCCTTGTTCTGCCCCTGCACGAAGATGTTGCGGGTGATCTCGCCGCTCGCGCCGCCGGGCAGATCGATCATGTAGTTGCTGCCGTTGCCATTGCTGTCGTCGAAGCTCGAATCGGTGATGCTGACGCGGGCTGCGCGGCTTTTGACATAGTGCCCGCCCTGGCCCTTCTCGAAGCGCGAGCGGGTGACCGTAAGCGAGCCGTAATCGCCGATATAGAGCGAATGCGCGCAGTCCGATGCGCACAGGCCGAGCCCCGAAAACGTGCTCCTGTCGATGACGATGCGGCCGCCGGGGTTTTGCGCCGAAAGGATGCCCTGCTGGCTGTCGCGGAACAGGCTGTTGACGACGGTGAGGTCGCCCCATTCGAGCCGGATGCCTGCGCCGTTCTCGTCGCGCACCGCGATGTTCTGGAAGATCAGCCCCTCGACCCGCGCGCTGCGGCCGCGCAGCACCAGGGTGGCCTTGTCCTCGCACACGCCGCCGTCGAAGATCGCGGTCCCCGGGGTGACCGCGCGGTAGGTGATGTTGCCCGCCTCCTGCACCACGCAGTCGCGCCAGATGCCGGGCTGTACCTCGATCGTCCCGGTGCCCCCGCCGATCTTGCCGACGGCATCGGCGAGCGAGCGATATGCCTTGCCGGTTTCGGCGATGCGATAGGGCGTTGGGCGTCCCTGCTGCGCGGAGAGCGGGACGGCAATGCTGGCGAGCAGCGCGACGAGCAGGAGGATGCGAAAGAAGGTCATGCCGCGCAAAATAGCACAGCGGCACAAAAACGCCCGGATTTAGAGGGTTAACGTTAGGCCCGTCCCGTCACGGGACAGGCCCGGGCGCATCCGTTACCGGCGCACTCTTGCGCTTGCGGCCATAGACCAGATCGAACAGCGGCGATGCCATGAAGGTCGTGACGATCGCCATGATCACCAGCATCGAAAACAGCGCCGGACCGATGATGCCGCGCTGCAGGCCGATGTTGATGATGATCAGCTCCATCATGCCGCGCGCATTCATCAGCGCGCCGATCGCCATGGCGGTCGCGTTGTCCTGCCCGGTCAGCCGCGCGGCGACATAGCAGGCGACCCCCTTGGCGAGGATCGATGCGGCGAGGATCCCCATCGCGATCGCCAGCAGCTCGGCATTGTTGACCACGGTCAGCTGGGTGTTGAGCCCCGAATAGGCGAAGAACATCGGGATCAGCAGCACCATCACGATCGGCTCGAGCTGGCGCTGGACATCGTTGGCGAGCAGCCCGCGCGGCATGCAGATGCCCAGGATGAACCCGCCCAGCACCGCGTGAATGCCGATGAAGTCCATCGCGAACGCGGCCATCATGAACAGCACGAACACCACCGCCAGCATCGAATGCGTGACCTTGCCATCGCGCTCGGCGATCCGGCCCAAAGGTGCGAGCAGCCGCCGCCCGTAGATCAGCATGAACCCGGCAAACGCCGCGCCGCCGAGAATCGCCTTGATCGCGACGCCCGGGCCATCGCCGAAGCTCGCCAGCACGATGGCGAGCACCGTCCACGCGGCGGCATCGTCGATTGCGCCGGCCGACAGCGTCAGGCTGCCCAGCTTGGTGTCGGTCAGCCCGCGTTCGTGGATGATTCGCGCGAGCATGGGGAAGGCGGTGATCGCGATGCAGGCGCCAAGGAACAGCGTCGCCTGGAACTGGTTGACGTCGCTGGCGAACAGCCCGGGCACCCGTTGCAGCATCGGGGCGAGCACGACGGCAACCAGGAACGGCACCGCCATGCCGGTGAAGGATACCGCAGCGGCGCTGCCCATTTGCGCGCGGAAGTGATCCGAGCGAAAGCCCAGCCCGACGATGAACATGTACAGCCCGACGCCCAGCTGCGCGCAGACGAACAGCACGTCGCGGGTTTCTGCTGGGAACAGCGCGGCCTGCACGTCGGGAAGGACATATCCGAACAGCGAGGGGCCGAGCACCACGCCCGCCATCATCTCGCCAACCACCTGGGGCTGGCCCAGCCACCGGCGAACCGCATAGCCGATCACCCTGCAGGTGGCGATGATCAGCGCCATCTGCAGGAAGAAATACGCGCTGAGCTCCGATGGTGTCACGCGTTACAGGCCCCTTGAGGGACTGCCGCAGCGCCAGTCCCGGCGGGATGTTGCGGTTTAGTGCGCGGGAGTCAACACATCCGCACCGATCCCGACCGGTCAGTCCAGATTGGGACGCAGCCAGCGGCGGGCGGTGTCCATGTCGACACCGCGCCTGTGGGCATAATCGGTCAGCTGATCCTCACCGATCCGCGCCACGCCGAAATAGGCTGCCTCGGGGTGACCGAAGTAAAAGCCGCTCACCGCCGCGGTCGGCAGCATCGCAAAGCTCTCGGTCAGCGTGATGCCGGTTGCATCGGTGGCCTTGAGCATCTCGAACAGCGCAGGCTTGGCGCTGTGGTCGGGGCAGGCGGGATAGCCCGGCGCGGGGCGGATGCCGCGATACTGCTCCTTGATCAGCGCCTCGTTGGTCAGCTGTTCGCCCGCCGCATAGCCCCACAGGGTTGTGCGCACGTGCTGGTGCAGGCGTTCGGCAAAGGCTTCGGCGAGGCGGTCGGCCAGCGCCTTCAGCAGGATGTCGTTGTAATCGTCGTGATTGGCCTGGAACTTTGCCAGCTGCTCGTCGATGCCATGCCCTGCGGTGACCGCAAAGCCGCCGATCCAGTCACCCGCGGTGTCGATGAAGTCTGCAAGGCACATGTTGGCCCGGCCCTCGCGCTTGGCGATCTGCTGGCGCAGGAACGGCATGCGGATTTCCTCGCCGCCAGCATGGATGAACACATCGTCGCCGTCGCGCTGGCACGGCCACAGGCCCACCACGCCCTTCGCGGTCAGCCACTTTTCAGCGATGATCTGGTCGAGCATCGCATTGGCATCGGCGAACAAGGACGTCGCGCTCTCGCCGACCACTTCGTCGGTGAGGATCGCAGGGTAATTGCCCGCAAGCTCCCAAGCGCGGAAGAACGGCGTCCAGTCGATGCATTCGCGAAGGTCCGCAAGGTGCCAGTCCTCGAACACATGCAGGCCCGGCTGCACCGGCGCAGGCGGCTTCTGGCTCATGTCGGCGACAAAGCCGTTGGCGCGCGCGACCTCGAGCGGGGCGAGCTCGTTCTGCCCCTTGTTGGCGCGGGCGATGCGGACGGCCTCGTATTCCTCGGCGACCTTGAGCACGAAGGGATCGCGGTTGGTCTGGCTGACCAGGTTCGAGGCGACGCCGACCGCGCGGCTGGCATCGAGCACGTGGATCACCGGGCCTTCATAGGCCGGCGCGATCCTGAGTGCGGTGTGGACCTTGGAGGTGGTCGCCCCGCCGATCATCAGCGGCATGGTCATGCCTGCCTTCTGCATTTCCTCGGCGACGGTCACCATCTCGTCCAATGAGGGGGTGATCAGGCCGGACAGGCCGATGATGTCGGCCTTGTTGTCGTTGGCGGCCTTGAGGATGTCGTGCCACGGCACCATCACCCCCAGATCGACGACCTCATAGCCATTGCACTGCAGCACCACGCCGACGATGTTCTTGCCGATATCGTGCACATCGCCCTTCACCGTCGCCATGATGATCCGGCCCTTGCCCTTGGCGTTGGGGTCTTTCTCGGCCTCGATATAGGGGAACAGGTGCGCGACGGCCTTTTTCATCACGCGCGCGGACTTCACCACCTGGGGGAGGAACATCTTGCCCTCGCCGAACAGGTCGCCAACCACGTTCATCCCGTCCATCAGCGGGCCTTCGATCACCTCGATCGGGCGGGTCGCTTCAAGCCGCGCTTCTTCGGTATCCTCGACGATATGCGCGTCGATGCCCTTGACCAGCGCATATTCCAGCCGCTTGACCACCGGCCAGCTGCGCCATTCGGCGGCCTGCTTCTCGGCGCGCTCGTCCTTGCCGCGGAACGATTCCGCCAAGGTGATCAAGCGCTCGGTCGAATCCTCGCGCCTGTCCCAGATCACGTCCTCGCACGCTTCGCGCAGCTCGGGATTGATGTCGTCATAGATGTCGAGCTGGCCTGCGTTGACGATGCCCATGTCCATGCCTGCCTTGATGGCGTGGTAGAGGAACACGCTGTGCATCGCGCGGCGCACCGGCTCGTTGCCGCGGAAGCTGAACGACAGGTTGGAGACGCCGCCCGAGATATGGACGTGCGGGCAGCGCTTCTTGATCTCGGTGCACGCCTCGATGAAGTCGATCGCATAGCGGCGATGCTCGTCGATCCCGGTGGCGACCGCGAAGATATTGGGGTCGAAGATGATGTCTTCGGGCGGGAAGCCGATGCCGGTGAGCAACTTGTACGCGCGCTCGCAGATCTCGACCTTGCGCTCCTTGGTGTCGGCCTGGCCGACCTCGTCGAACGCCATCACGACCACGGCCGCGCCGTAATCCATGCAGATGCGCGCGTGGCGCAGGAACTCTTCCTCGCCTTCCTTCATGCTGATCGAGTTGACGATCGGCTTGCCCGAAACGCACTTCAGCCCCGCCTCGATCACCGACCATTTCGACGAATCGATCATGAACGGCACGCGCGCGATATCGGGCTCGGCGGCGATCAGCTTGAGATAGCGGGTCATCGCGGCGTGCGCGTCGAGCAGGCCTTCGTCCATGTTGATGTCGACAACCTGCGCGCCGTTCTCGACCTGCTGGCGCGCGACATCGACCGCCTCTTCATAGCGGTCTTCCATGATCAGCTTCTTGAACTTGGCAGAGCCGGTAACGTTGGTGCGCTCGCCGATGTTGACGAACTGGGCGGTGGACTGGGTCATTTTTTCTCTATTCTCTCCCCTCCCGCTTGCGGGAGGGGGTAGGGGGTGGGCGCGGCTACAAAACTTCGGGCAGGTTCAGGCCCACCCCGGCCACGCCTGCGGCGCGGCCTGCCCTCCCGCATGCGGGAGGGGAGAAGTTTGGATCAGGCCGCCATCGTGAACGGCTCGAGGCCCGCCAGGCGGGTGACCACCGGCGGGGTGGGGATAGCACGCGGCTGCGCATCGGCAACCGCGCGCGCGATCGCGCCGATATGCGCAGGGGTGGTGCCGCAGCAGCCGCCGACGATGTTGATCAGGCCGTCGTCGAGCCACTGCTTGATCAGCTCTGCGGTCTGTTCGGGCAGCTCGTCATATTGGCCCAGATCATTGGGCAGCCCGGCATTGGGATAGGCCATCACCAGAGTATCGGCCTGCCGCGCCAGTGCCGCGAGGTGCGGACGCAGCAGGTCGGCACCGAACGAGCAGTTGAGCCCGATGGTCAGCGGCTTGATGTGCCGCACCGCGTGCCAGAACGCCTCGACGGTGTGGCCGGACAGGTTGCGCCCGGCCATGTCGGTGATGGTCATCGAGATCATGATCGGCACGTCGCGCCCGGCAGCCTGCGCCGCATCGCGCGCGGCCATCGCGGCGGCCTTGGCGTTCAGCGTGTCGAAGATCGTCTCAATCAGGATGAAGTCGACCCCGCCTTCGACCAGTGCGTCGCACTGTTCGCGATAGACATCGCGCATCGTATCGAAATCGACCTCGCGATAGCCCGGATCGTTGACGTCCGGCGACAGCGACAGTGTCTTGTTCGTCGGGCCGATCGCACCTGCCACAAAGCGGGGCTTGCCGTCACGGGCATGCGCCGCATTGGCTTCCTCGCGCGCGACACGGGCGGATTCCAGGTTGATCTCGCGCACCAGATGTTCCGCGCCATAATCGGCCTGGCTGATGCGGTTGGCGCTGAAGGTGTTGGTCTCGATGATATCCGATCCCGCATCCAGATAGGCGCGGTGGATTCCCGCGATCACCGGAGGACATGTGAGCGCGAGGATATCGTTGTTGCCCTTCTGGTCGTGCGTGAACTCCAGATTGCCCCGGAAATCCTGCTCGGTCAGCTTGGCCGCCTGGATTGCGGTGCCATAGCCGCCGTCGAGCATCATGATGCGGGTGGCGGCGATCGACTTGAGGTGTTCGGCGGGGGTCACGCGGCATTCTCCTGAAGAACCGGAGCCGCCTGTGCGTGCCGGTTGGCGCGCAGGCCAAGCAGGTGGCAGATCGCAAAGCTGAGCTCGGCCCGGTTGAGGGTGTAGAAATGGAAGTGGCGCACGCCGCCCGAATAGAGCCGGCGGCACAGTTCGGCGGCCACGGTGGCAGCGACCAGCTGGCGGGTGGTTGGGTGATCGTCCAGCCCTTCGAACAGGTCGTTCATCCATTGCGGGATGGCGGTGCCGCACATGCCTGCGATCTTGCGGGTGGTGGCGACATTGCTGACCGGCAGGATGCCCGGCAGGATCGGCTTGGTGATGCCGGCCTTGGTATAGGCATCGCGGAAGCGGAAGAACGCTTCGGGCGAGAAGAAGAACTGGCTGATCGCTTGGTCCGCGCCCGCATCGATCTTGCGCTTGAGATTGTCGATATCGCTGTCTGCACAATCCGCATCGGGATGGGTTTCAGGGTAAGCGGCGACCGAAATCTCGAACGGGGCGACCTTCTTCAGGCCGGTGACCAGCTCTGCGGCATTGGCATAGCCACCCGGATGGGGGCTGAACTTCTCGCCCGCGCGCGGCGGATCACCGCGCAACGCGACGATGTGCCGCACGCCCGCGTTCCAGTAGTTCTGCGCGATCTCGTCGATCTCGTCGCGAGTCGCATCGACGCAGGTCAGATGCGCTGCGGCGGGAATCGCGGTTTCGGCCGCAATCCGTGCGACGGTGGCGTGGGTGCGCTCGCGGGTCGACCCGCCCGCGCCATAGGTCACCGAGACGAACTTGGGCTTGAGCGGCGCCAGCGTGGTCAGCGTGTCCCACAAGGTCTCTTCCATCTTCTCGGTCTTGGGCGGGAAGAATTCGAAGCTCACCTCGACATCGCCGGCCAGCCCTGCGAACAGCGGGGTACCAAGCGCCTCGCGCGCTTCAGCCAGTTGTTTGAGCGACAGGGTCATGCAGCAGCCTTTCTGGGCGTTTGTTGTTTTTGCGGGTGGAGGGAGGCGGGCGGCGCCTTGCCATGCCGCACCCCCAGCCAGATTTTCACGGTGAGCGCGCCGCCCGAAAGGCTGCGCGTCTCGATAAGGTCGATCCCGGCACTGGCGAGCATCGTGGCGATCTGGTCGTCGCCGAAGCCGAGCCGGGCATGCGCGTCGCGTTCGCGCAACTCCTCCAGCGCATGCGGGGCAAAATCGACGATGGCGATGCGCGCGCCGGGTGCTGCCACCCGGCCTGCCTCGTCGATCACCCCTTGCGGATTCTGCGCATAATGCAGCACCTGGTGCAGCAGGATCGTGTCGAAGCCCTGGTCGATCAGCGGCAGCGCGTAGAAATCCGCCTGCACCAGATCGACCTGCTCGGTGGCGTGGTGCTGCAGCTTGGCGCGTGCCAGCCGCAGCATTTCAGGGCTGCGATCGAGCGCGGTGCTGTGATCGGCGCTGTCGGCGAACAGCTCGATCATCCGCCCGGTGCCGGTGCCGATATCGAGCAGACGCCCCAACGGCTGGTCGCGAATCATATCCGCCAGCGCGGCTTCGACATCGGCCTCGGGCAGGTGCAGCGACCGGATGGCATCCCATTGCCCGGCATGCTGCGCGAAGAAATCGGCCGCACGCTGCTCGCGGATGGCGCGAATCGCATCCAGCTGCGCCCGATCGGCGGCGTGCTGCGCGCTCAGCACCGGACCGACGGCATCGTCGTGGCGCAGGAAGGCATCGAGCAGGCTGGCAGCCTTGTGGTTCAGCCGCGGCAGCGCGGGGCGCAGGAACACCCAGCTGCCTTCCTTGTGCCGTTCGGCAAGCCCAGCCTCTGCCAGAATACGGACATGGCGAGAGACGCGCGGCTGGCTCTGGTCCAGCACCGCCGCAAGCTCCCCCACCGAAAGCTCCATCAGCTGCAACAGCAGCATGATGCGCAAACGGCTGTCGTCGGCCAGGGCCTTGAAGAGCAGCGTCATATCCATGAAAGGGCATATAAAGAATTCTTTATATGTGGTCAATGCGGCATATTGCCCGGCGCGGGAAGCTGCCGGAAAAGCCGCGTGGCCCGTGAGATTTGTAAGCTTGTGTCTCTGTTTGGCGACTTTCCCAACCAAAGTGATTGCAAAGGCGAAAAACTGGCGCTAGATGCGCCGGTCCGACAGTGGGGGCTTGTCTGAAGCTTGTCGGCAAAATTGTGACGTGTTTAACTCCTTTTGGGCTGGTGATCAGCCAATTAGAACAGGACGGAAGTTCAAGATGAAGACCATTTTTTCGATCGCATCGGTTGCCGCTTTCTCGCTGGCCCTGGCTGCTTGCGGCGCAGAAAACACCGAAGAAGCTGCCACCGCAGAAGCAACCGCTGAAGAAGCTGCTGATGCCGGCATGGAAGCTGCTGAAGCTGCTGGCGACGCCGCTGCTGAAGCAACCGAAGCTGCTGGTGAAGCCACCGAAGCTGCTGCTGAAGGCGCTGTGAACGCTGCTGAAGGCGCTGCTGACACGGCTGCTGCTGCTGCTGGCGATGCCAAGGCTGCTGCTGCTGCCGCTGGCGACGCTGCCAAGAAGGCTGCTGAATAAGCCATGCATCGCTTCTTCGGAAGCATGCTGAAGATACTGGCCGTCAGCGTTAGCGCGCTGGCGGCCATGTCTTGTGGGGCAGCGGACAATGATCCCGGCCCCGGCGGTGTCACCGTGGGCGAGGCCCGCGCGCTGGACGAAGCCGCCGAAATGCTCGACGAGCGCAATGCCGATCCCGCTGCTGCCTCCGCGCAGCAAGGCGCAGCGCAGGACGCACCCGCGCAATAGCAGGTTTCGCCTCGGTCGCCCTGCCGCTATCAAGCCGGGCATGACCGACACATCCTCCCCCATGACCTATGCGCGCTATCTCGCGCTCGATTCGCTGCTCGATTGCCAGCAGCCCCAGTCGTCCGAGGACGACGAGATGCTGTTCATCATCATCCACCAGACCAAGGAGCTTTGGCTCAAGCAGATCATCCGCGAGCTGCGGATGGCCAATGCCCAGGTGGCTTCGGGCGCGCTGATACCGGCGTACAAGGGGCTGGCACGGGTCAGCCGCATCCAGGCGGTGATGACGTTGAGCTGGGATATCCTCTCGACGATGACGCCAAGCGACTACACCCGCTTCCGCAACGTGCTGGGGCCCAGCTCGGGCTTCCAGTCGGACCAGTTCCGCACGGTCGAATATCTGCTCGGCCTCAAGGACAAGGCGTTCCTCAAGTTTCAGGTCGACCGGCCCGAGGCGCGGGCGGCGATGGCCGAGGCGCTGGCGAGCCCCAGCCTGTGGGACAACGCGATCGCAGCTGCCGCGCGCGCCGGCTTTGCCATCCCGGCAGAAGTGCTCGAGCGCGATTTCAGCCAGGCCTATGCGCCGCATGCCGCAGTCGAGGACGCCTTCGTTCAGGTCTATGCCGATCCCGAGCGCCACTGGGACCTGTACCAGCTTGCCGAGAAGCTGGTCGATCTCGACGATGCCATGGCCGCCTGGCGGCACAAGCACGTGCTGACCGTCGAGCGGATCATCGGCATGAAGCGCGGCACTGGCGGCACCGCGGGCGCGGCCTATCTGCACAGTACGCTGGGCAAGAAGGCGTTTCCGGAACTGTGGTCGCTGCGCACGCGGCTATAGCCCTGCGGCTTCGAACTTATCCCTCGTCATTCCCGCGAAAGTGGCAATCCCGATCTTGTAATTGACCTCGGCGCAGAAGCGGGACCCCCGCGTGCGCGGGGGTGACGAATCAGGAGGGCACGAGTGCAACTTGGCGGGACAGCGGGTTCCATGACGCCGCAAACCGCATTAGGGCTATGCCATGACCACCGCACCGCTCCCCGATACCGAAACCCGCGGCCTGCTGGCGCTGCTGCCCGCAGCGGCGCGACCCTATGCGCTGCTGGCGCGGTTCGACCGGCCGATCGGCTGGTGGCTGCTCTATTGGCCTTGCCCGTTCGCGCTGGCGCTGTCGGGCGGGCTGCGCACGCATTGGCCGCTGGTGCTGTGGATGCTGCTTGGGGCGATCGCGATGCGCGGCGCGGGCTGCGTCTACAACGATATCGTCGACCGCGATCTCGATGCGCAGGTCGCGCGCACCCGCGGGCGCCCGCTGGCGAGCGGCGCGGTCAGCCTCAAGGCCGCCTGGGCCTGGCTGCTGGCGCTGTGCGCGATCGGGCTGGTGGTGCTGGTCCAGCTCAACCTGCTTTCGGCGTTGATCGCGATCGGCTCGCTGGCGCTGGTCGCGGCCTATCCGTTCATGAAGCGGATCACTTGGTGGCCGCAGGCCTGGCTCGGGCTGGTGTTCAGCTGGGGCGCGCTCGTCGCCTGGGCAGCGGTGGATGATGCGCTGCCGCTGCCTGCGTTCCTGCTCTATTTCGGCTGCGTTGCCTGGGTCATCGGCTATGATACCATCTACGCGCTGCAGGATGTCGAGGACGACGCACTGGTCGGCATCCGTTCGAGCGCGCGCGCAATGGGCGCTGCGGTCAGGCCCGGCGTCGCGCTGTTCTATGCGCTGACCCTGGGCCTGTGGGCAGCGGCGATCTGGCAGGTCCGCCCCGATGTGCTGGCGCTCGCCGCGCTGGCGCCTGTCGCGCTGCACTTTTGCTGGCAGGTCGTCGCGCTCAAGCCCGCCGATCCGCAGGATCCGCTGACCAAGTTCCGCAGCAACCGCGATGCCGGGCTGCTGGCCTTTCTGGCCTTTGCCACGGTGGGTCTCGCAGGGTAGCATCATGACCTGCAAGGTAATGGTTTCGCCTATCTCTCCCCATTAGGATCGCGGCCATGCCACAGGATACCCGCACATCCGAGCCCGCCGGGCAACAGCTGCGCCAATGGCGCGAGCGCCGCCGCCTCAGCCAGTTGCAACTGGCGCTGGAGGTGGAGATGTCCACCCGGCATCTCAGTTTCGTCGAAACCGGGCGTGCCCAGCCCAGCCGCGACCTGATCATCCGTCTGGCCGACTATCTCGATATCCCGCTGCGCGCGCGCAACCAGATCCTGCTGTCGGCAGGGCTGGCGCCCGAGTTCGAGGAGACAGGCCTCTCCGCGCCCGAGATGGCCGAGGCGCTGGCGGCGGTCGAGCATCTTCTCAAGGCGCACGAGCCGTTTCCCGCGCTGGCGGTGGACCGGCACTGGAACATGGTGGCGGCCAATGGCGCGCTGGCGCTGCTGACCGAGCAGATCGCGCCGCACCTGCTGGCGCCGCCGGTCAACGTGCTGCGGCTGGCGCTGCACCCCGACGGCCTGGCGCCGCAGATCGTCAATTACGAGCAATGGCGCAGCTACATTCTCCACCGGCTCGACCGCGATATAGAGCTGACCGCCGATGCAGCGCTCAGCCTGCTGCGCGACGAGCTGGCGGGCTATCCGGGATCGGCAAACGACAATGCCCCTGCCGGGCGCGCGCCGATCGCGCTGCCGCTGGTGATCGATACGGTGGCGGGCAGGTTGTCTTTCATGACCACGGTGACGATCTTCGGCACGCCGCGCGACATCACGCTGTCGGAACTCGCGCTCGAGACGTTCTTCCCCGCCGACGCGCACACCATGCAGGTGCTGCGCTCGCTGGGTGGAGCCTGAGATCAGCGGTTTTTAAGGGGGGAAGGGCAGGGCGGTGCGAGACCTGTGAAGCGACCGCCCTGCCTATCTTTGAAGACGACTGTGCTCTTGCCGATGCAGACCCTGTGCCAGTCCGGTCGTTGCAAGCCCTGTCATACGGTTAGATGGTTAACGAAAGCTTCGAGTTGTAATCGGGTGTAAAATATCCCGACGCGTCGATCATGGTTAGCAAAACCCTAAATCTGCGCCGACGGCTGCCGTTTATGGTCTGGACCACGATATTCCAGCGAAGGAGTTGCAGCAATGATCGGATTACTGGCGCAAAAGGGACTTGGCCTGTTCACACGCAGCGCCGCGCAGCCTTCGCCGGACCGTGACCGGCTGATCGGACTGCTCGACATGCTGGTCGATCAATGCGACCGCGAGGCCGACCTGATCGACGATGCGACGCTGCTGCCCGATCGCTATTACTCGGTAGCCCGCGCCGCCGCGCAGGGGCATTACCGGATCGAGCCCGAGCGCATTGCCGAACGCCTGCTGCGCCACTGAGCGCAGGCCGCTTGCCCAGGCTATCGTTTTCGCGCTTGGCAGCACCGGTTTGATCGGCGATGACAGGGGCCATGGCTGACCAGATATCTCCGGCGTCCGAACGCGAAACCCCGACCATCGATCCGCGCACCGGCGAACCCCTGCCCGAGGCGACGCCTGCTGCAACCATCATCGTGTTCAGGCAATTGCCCGGGGGCGGGGCGCCCGAACTGCTGATGGTCGAACGCTCGGCGCAGATGGTGTTCGCAGGCGGCGCCGTGGTGTTTCCCGGCGGCCGGGTCGATCCCGACGACCACGCGCTCGCCGCCACGATGGACCATGCGCTCGAGCCCGACGATGCCGCCGCGCGGATCGCCGCCATTCGCGAGACGATCGAGGAAACCGGGCTGGGCCTGGGCTTCGTCGCCCCGCCCGAGCGCGATGCGCTGGCCAGCGCGCGCGCGGCGATGCACGGCGGTGCCGTGTTCTCGGACGTGGTGCGCACCGCCGGGTGGCAGTTCGATCTGTCCGCGCTTACCCCGTTCACCCGCTGGCGGCCGCCGTTCAACAGGCACCGCGTTTTCGACACGCGATTCTTCCTCGCGCAGTGCGATGGGCATGATCACATCATCGAGGTCGACGAGACCGAGAACCGGCACCTGTTCTGGGCAACTGCAGCCGAGGCGCTGGCCATGGCGCAAGAGGGCAAGGTCAAGCTCATCTTCCCGACGCGGCGCAATCTGGAACGGCTGGCGCAGTTCGGCAGCATCGGCGAGGCGCTGGACCATATCGCCCGTTACCCATCGCAGATGATCATGCCCTATATAGAGGATCGCGACGGCCAGCCGCATCTGTGCATCGACGAGGATCTGGGCTATCCGGTGACCAGCGAGCCGATCACCAGCGCGATGCGTGGCTGATCCTTTCGCGGCGTGCCCGCAAAAAGCCGCGCGCAAGGGGAACCCCGGCGCGGTTGGCCGCGTAACCCGTTCATCCCAACCGGAGATGAACAATGTTGCAATATGCCCTTATCTTCCTGATCGTCGCGATTGTCGCCGGCGTTCTGGGTTTTGGCGGAATTGCCGGCGCGTCTGCCGGGATTGCCAAGATCCTGTTCTTCCTGTTCCTGCTGTTCCTGGTGATCAGCCTGGTCATGCATCTGGTGCGCGGTCGAGCGTAACGCCGCAGACGCAAGACAGACACAAAAAAGGCCCGGAGCGATCCGGGCCTTTTTCGTATCGATTGCGGCAACGCAATCAGTCGATGGCGCGCTCGGCAGCCTTGCCGACGGATTCGACGTCACGGCCGGCACCCTTGACGGTGTTGCAGGCAGACAGCAGCGTCACGACGAGTCCGGCGGCGACGATCATGCGATAGGAACGGGTGCGATTCATGGTCGGTAATCCTTCGTTTTCAATAACCTGATGCCGTTTGCGGGCGGCATGACCCGCCCATCTACGCCGTGGTGGCCAGAAGGTTGCGCACAAATAAAACGGAACCATCCCGCAGGCGGCGGGTTGTTGGAAGAGTGGGATGCGGACAGGCGCGCTGAAACAATGCGCTGCCGGACACGCTTTTCCCACGGACCAATCACGCTGCTTTGGGGGCAGCTATCGAGAGGCGCAAGCGATGACGATCAAACCGGACCACAGCACGACTGACGAAACCGCCGAGCAGGCTGCTCCGGAGGCGATCGTGCCGTTGGACGATGCCACCTTCAAGCAGCGCCTTGCTGCCACCATTCCGCATCTGCGCGCATTCGGTTACAGCCTGTGCGGCAAGATGGATCTGGCCGACGATCTGGTTCAGGATACCATGCTGAAGGCATGGGCAGCGCGAGCGCGGTTCCGTCCCGATACCTCGATGCGCGCCTGGACCTTCGTGATCCTGCGCAACTGCTATATCTCGCAGATGCGCCGCAACAAGTTCACCGCGCCTTATGATGAAGGCGTTGCCGAGCGCACGCTGACGTCCAACTCGGACCAGCAGGCGCCGCTCCACCTCGAAGACGTGCGCATGGCGCTGATGCAGCTGGGCGCCGACCAGCGCGAGGCGATCATTCTCGTCGGCGCCGGCGGCTTCTCCTATGAGGAAGCGGCAGAAATCTGCGATTGCGCGGTCGGCACGATGAAGAGCCGGGTCTCGCGTGCGCGCGCCGCTCTGGTTGCGATGCTCGATGGAGATTCACCCATCGGCACGCGTCGCCAGCGCAATTCGGCCGATGAAGCGATGAGCGACATCCTGGGCACCCTCGACCGTTTGAGCGAGGGCGTTACGGCGCTTGCAGCTTGACCTTCTCGGTCCGGCGCAGTGCCGGAACCCATCGTCGCTGTGGCGGTGGGAGGTTGCAACCAAGGACGCCGACAGGCGTCCTCTTTTTACAAAGCGGCCATACCGGCCGGAACGGGAAGTGAAGAAAGTGCGCGGTGTCAATTCCCTGGAACATCTGGAGGAACCCGCCATGCATACATCCGGTTTCGATCCGCTCGTGATGCGCCAGGCGCGCATCGGTCGCAGCCTGCGCGAGGTCTATGACTGCGTCACCGACACCCCGCTGCCCGACCAGTTCGATGCGTTGCTCGCCCAGCTCGACAAGATCAACATCAGCGGCGGATCGCGCTGAACCCAGCGTCCGCTGACTGAAGACATCACGACCGTCCGTCCTCGCTTGAGGCCGGGCGGTTTTTCGTGATCTCTCGCGGCGAACCCTGCGCCCAACAAAAAGGGCCGCGATCCGGTGTGGATCGCGGCCCTTTTTACGTGGCTCTGTGCAGGCTGATCAGCTGATCAGCGAACGCAGCATCCAGGCGTTTTCTTCATGCTTGCCGATGCGTGCGGTCAGCAGATCGGCAGTGAACACGTCGTCTGCATCTTCGGCGACTTCCACGAAATCGCGCATCCGCTTGGCGATTGCTTCGTTGTCGGCGATCAGACCCTTGAGCATGGCGTCCGCCTGATGCGGGGTTTCGCTCGAATCGACGATCGACAGCTTGGTGTAATCGCCGAACGATGCCGGAGCGATCTCGCCCAGCGCGCGGACGCGCTCTGCGATCACGTCGGCAGCGGCGTGCAGGTCTTCATACTGCTCTTCGGTCAGCTTGTGCACGCTGTAGAACGACGGGCCGACGATGTTCCAGTGAACGCCCAGCGTCTTGAGATAGAGCGAATAGGTATCGGCAAGGCCGTGCTGGAGCGCCTTGGCGACTTCCTTGCGGTCGTTGGCTTCGATGCCGGTGTTGACGGTGTCAGTCTTGGTCTTGGCTTTGGTCGCCATGTCATGTCCTCCTGTTTGGATGCAGCAAAGGGTGGTCGCGCACAAAGACGTGACCTTTCCTGAGTGCCTACGCACTGGCCGATCCCCGGTTCCGCTGGCTTTGCCGGGACCTGCCGCCTCCCGGCAGCGGATCACGCGGACTCTTGACAGAAGGTTACAAATAGAAGCTAGATAGCGCAGGAGTGGGGCCATGAACGATGAACTGCAACCAACTGGTGTGAAACAGAAATCCGATCAGGCGCCGCCGCTTGCATTGGTCGGCTGGACGCATCTGGACATGCCGAATGGAATTGATCTGAGGGTGGAGTGCGCCAGGTCGCGCATCGCGCTCGACAATGATCTGATCGAGCAGCAGGATATCGTCATGACGCGCAACCAGGCGTTGCTGCTGGCGCGCTATCTGCTCAAGGTCACCGGCCAGACGCTGCCCGAAGAGGCCAGGCCGACCTTCTGGGCGCGGGTCAAGTCGGTGCTCACCCCGGCAAAGGCGCCGGTGCGCGGCACGCCGCGCCACTGGGCATCCTGAGAACCACACCGTTCGCGCTTGAATTGTCCGCAAGGCCGCTCTACCGGGCGCAGCCATGGGACATTTGCGCACCCTTGTGAACCGCATCATGCCGGCCTTGTTGCTGGCGATGCTGTTCGGCGCGCTCGCGCCGCAGGGATTCATGCCGCGCTTCGGGCCGGACGGGCTCACGATCGAACTGTGCTCGGGCCTTGGCAACAAGGCTGCGACCATTGCTCGCGATGATCCTCGCTATCAGGATTATATGAAGCTGGCCGCAGCAAGCAGCGCAGAGCCGGTCCACGATCAGGGCGACGAAGGCGACAATCCGATGCCGCCCTGCGCCTTCGCCGGCATCGCGATGCTGGCGGTTCCTGCCGATCCGGTGGCGCTGCCGCTGATGCTGGCTGCCCGCGATGTTCCGCCCGCGCTGCACCACAGCCTGCTGCGTGCCCGGCACCATGCCGGCACGCCGCCTGCCACCGGGCCTCCCTCGCTCACCTGAACCTCGCAAAGCTGCTGCAGCGCTGAGCCAGCGCGCCGGATGATCCGGTGCGCCGGTGATGCTGCGGCTCATCCTTTCCCCGTTCAGGGACGATCATATCCATGAAAAATACTGCAATTCTGCGCGCTGCCCTGCTGGGCGGCGCCTCACTCGCCACCGTGTCTCCCGCCCTTGCGCAGGGGGTGGGCCAGCGCACCGATCCCGTCATCGTCGTCACCGCCAGCGCCACCGGCACGCCGACATCGCCCTCGGTCGCGGAGGCGCGGCAAAGGCTGGAGCGCATCCCCGGCGGCGTCGGGCTGGTCGAGGACAGCGTGTTCGCCGAGGATTTCGCGCAGAGCATCGGCGATGTGCTGATCTTCACCCCCGGCGTGTTCGCCGACACCAGCGCGCAGCGCGAATCGCGCATCTCGATCCGCGGATCGGGGCTCAATTCGGGCTTCGAGCGGCGCGGGCTCACCGTGCTGCGCGATGGCGTGCCGATCAGCCGCGCGAGCGGCGCGACCGAGTTCCAGGAGATCGACCCGCTCACCATCCGCTATCTCGAGGTGTTCAAGGGCGCCAACGGCCTGCAGTTCGGCGCGGCCTCGCTGGGCGGCGCGGTCAACATCGTCTCGCCCACCGGGCGCACCGCACGATCGAACTTTGCAGGGCGTATCGAGGGCGGCAGCTTCAACACGCTGCGCGGCAACGTCAGCGCTGCGGGAGTCTCGGGAAGTACCGATTATTATATCGGACTGACCGGCCTTCGCGATGACGGCTTTCGCGAGCACAGCGATGTTCGCAGCCTCTATGGGCACGGCAATATCGGCTTCAGGCTGAGCGATGCGGTCGAAACGCGGTTCTATGTCACCGCGCTCAGCGACAATTTCGAATTGAACGGATCGCTGCGGCTGGCCGATGCGCTCGCCAATCCGCGTGCTGCGGGGCGCCCGGTCACCGTTGGGCCCTTCCGCCCCGGCGGTCCGGTCACGGTGCTCGATCCTGGCCCGGTCACCGATGACTGGGACCGCAACCTCGATGTCCTGCGTGTCTCCAACCTTACCGCGATCACTTTGGGCAGCAGCACGCTGGAGATTGGCGGCTGGTACACCCGGCGCAAGCTCGACCATGCGATCACCCGCTTTGCCGGGATCATCGACCAGAAAGAGGACGAGTTGGGCGTCTCGCTGCGCGCGCTGGGCGAGTTCGCGCTGCTCGGCGATACGGTCAGTCGCTGGACGCTGGGCGGCAGCTACGCCAAGGCCGACAACCGCGCCCGCCGTCATCGCAACCTGAATGGTGAGCGCGCCGGACTGACCAACGAATCCGATCAGGATTCCACCAACTTCACCGCCTTTGGCCAGCTTGACCTCGGCCTGACGCAGCGCCTGACAGCGGTGCTGGGTGGGCAATATGTGAAGGTGGTGCGCGACGTCGACGCGATCCTCGCCGAAGTGTCAGGACGCGGTGAGTACGAGCAGTTCAGCCCGCGCTTCGGTCTTCTCTATGCGCTGAGCGATACTGCGCAGCTCTATGCCAACATCAACCGCAGCTTCGAACCGGCCAGCCTTGCCGACCTGACCTCGGGCGGCTCGCGGCCCTTCGCCCCGCTCAAGGAACAGCGCGCGACGACCTACGAGATCGGCAGCCGGGGGCAGGCGGACTTCGTCGCCTGGGACATCTCGCTGTATCGCAGCGAGGTCGAGAACGAGTTTCTCGACTTCGGCGTTCCGGGCACCAACGGGTTCGTGTCGTTCACCGACAATGCCGATAGGACCATCCATCAGGGTGTCGAACTTGGCCTGGACGTTTATGTCGCGCGCGCGCAGCTGGCGGCGCGGGGGCAGACGTTCACGCTGCGCGGGGCGTTCACCTTCAACGACTTCCGCTTCGACGATGATGTCACGTATGGCGACAACCAGCTCGCCGGCGTCCCGCGCACTCTCTTCGTGTCCGAAGCACGGTTCGAGCAGAAGGACTCTTGGTACGTCTCGGCCAACCTGCGCTGGGTGTTCGATGGCCCCTGGGCGGACTTTGCCAACACCGAGCGAGCCCCGGGATACGAGCTGGTCGGGCTGACCGCGGGGGTCGACGTGCTGCCCGGGGTGCGATTGTTCGGATCGGTCGAGAACCTGTTCGACACGGTGTTCATCTCCAACGTTTCCACCAACGCCAACCAGTCGCTCGAGCGCGCCGCGATCTACACGCCCGGGGTCGGTCGCGCGATCTATGGCGGCATCACCGCCCAATTCTGAGCGAAAAGAGAAGGGAGAGCAGCATCATGGCAAACCGTCCCAAGCTCGCACGCTGGTCGATGAGCAAACACCAATGGCTGGCGCTGATCGGCGGCATCAGCCTCTTTATCTGGGGGCTGTCAGGCATGGCGCATATCGTCATGGTGCTGTTCGGCCCGCAACAGGCCGAGTTCATGCCGCCGATGCGCGCCGTCGATATGTCGGCGGCGCAGCCGGTGGAAACGGTGCTGGCCAAGGCCGGGATCGCGAAAGCCACTGCCGTCAAGGTGGTGGTCGGCAGGCAAGCCAACCTGCTGCAGGTAACGCAGACGCCCATGGCTGCGCGGCGCTATTTTGAACTTGGCACCGGGGCGGAGCTGGCAGGATACGACGCTCGCCAGGCCGAATTCATCGCGCGGCACTACCTCAAGGACACGCGCCCTGTCGCCGAGATTGTCCACCAGACCGCGTTCGATGCCGACTATCCCTGGGTCAACCGGCTGCTGCCGGTGTGGCGGGTGCGGTTTGCAGGCGATGATCGGCTGACGGCGTATGTCCACACCGAAACGGGAAGCCTCGCTGCGGTCAACAACCTCACCAAGGCGCGGTTGCAGACCGCGTTCCGCTGGCTGCACAGCTGGGAATGGGTGCCGGCGCAGCTCGAATGGCTGCGCGTCATCGTCATCACGCTGATGGTCAGCAGCCTCGCCGCGCTGGCTGTCACCGGAATCCTGCTGCTGGTCGCAATCCGGCGCGGCAAGCGGCTGCCCGGATCGAAGGGGTGGCACCGGGCGATGGGCTATGTGCTGGCATTGCCGCTGCTGATGTTCTCGATCAGCGGCATCATCCATCTGGTGCAGTCGGCATTCGAACGCCCAACCAGCCAGATGCGGATGTCGCCCCCGGTGAATGTCGCAGGCGCACGCTACCCGATCGAACGCGACTGGGCCGAGGTCGCTGCCAGGCTCGACGTTGCCAGCCTGTCGCTGGTCGAAGCCCCTGATGGCCGTCCACTCTATCGCCTCGGCCTCGCGCAATCCAGGGACGCCATTCCCAAGGGGGAGCACGATCATAGCGCGCATCAAGGACACACGATGCCGATGGGCGATACCGCGATCCGCAACGCGCGCTTCGACGGGGTCAGTCCCACCGGCCCCGCGCTCTATGTCGATGCCGTCACTGGCAAGCCCTGGCCGCAGGGCGACAAGGCGCTGGCCATGGCGCTGGGGCGCAGGTTCAGCGGCGCGCCGGACAGCGCGATCACGTCGATGGAGGTCGTCACTCGCTTCGGCCCGGATTACGATTTCCGCAACAAGCGCCTGCCGGTGTGGCGGATCGATTATGGCGCGCCGGTCAATGCCACGCTGTTCGTCGACACCACCACCGGCGTCCTCGCCGACCGCACCGAGAACTGGCAGAAGCCCGAGCGCTATATCTTCAGCTTCATCCACAAATGGAACTTCCTGTTCCCGATCGGCCGGGTCGGGCTGAACGTGGTGGTCGGCGTGTTCGTGATCCTGCTGATGGGGTTCATGGCGGGAATCGGTCTGGTGCTCGACCGCAGGCGCCGGCGATCGCGGACCTAGGCCAAGCGAAATGCGCCCTGTGTGCCGCAAGCCAGGGCGTCGCCAGACTGCATGATGCAGATTCTTGAAAGGCATCAAAAGCACGCGAATGTGCGGGCCTTCCGCCGGTCGGTTTGGGCCCCGACCGGCATAGCCCCGATATGGCGTAAATGCTGTTTGACACTCCTCCCGCCCAAGCGCATCGGCGCCTAGCGACTTGAAAACGCAGGGGAAAATTAATGAAAAATTTAGCATATGCCATGTCATTAGCGCTGCTCACCGGAACGATTTCGGCACCGGTTGCAGCCCAGGAGGCGCTGGCAATCGGGGCCGATCAGCGTCCGACGCTGCGCGCCGGAACCTCGGTTCCGCTCAAGACTCTCACCGAACTGACCACCAAGGGCAAGAAGCTGCGGGTGGGCGACCGCTTCAATCTTGAGGTGTCGGAACCCGTCATGGTCAACGGCGTCACGGTCATCCCGGTGGGCAGCCCGGCGATCGGCGAAATCACCAGCGTGCGCAACAAGGGCATGTGGGGCAAGTCCGGCGCGATCGAGGTGCGGATGCTCTATGCCACCGTCAACGGCCGCCAGATCCGGCTGTCGGGCGCGACCGATGACAAGGGTGTCACCGGAACCGCAGGCGTCGTGGGCGCGGTCGTGCTGCTGCCGATCGCAGGGTTCTTCCTCACCGGCACCAGCGCGGTCATTCCTGCCGGAAGCTCGATCACCGGCTTCGTCCAGGAAGACGTGCCGCTGTCCTTCGCCAAGGCCGCCGAGCCTGCGCCGATGGTGGTCGGCACCGCTGCCGCTGCGGCGGTATCGGCAACCGAACAGCCTGTCGCGGTTCCCGAAGGTCCGCAATAAGCCGACCCGTCAGGCGCCGGGCCACCACCGGTCCGGTGCCTGACCGCAGGCGGTGCCAAAAGCCGCTTGCCCGCTGACGGCATTGGCCCCTAGTCTTCAATCAAACCTTGGGGGTCCGATGAACCGAACACTTGCACTTGCGCTGGGCCTTGCGGCTGCTCTTTCCACGCCGCAGGCCCATGCCGCGCCCTCGGCGTCGGCATCCGGCCCCTATGCGGGGACGGAAAAGCTCGACGGGCTCTATCCGGTGCATGTCGACCGCAAGGGAGGGCGCATCCTGCTCTCGCTGCCCGCCGCCGGTGCGGACGGGGTGGTGACGCGGATGCTGTATACCACCGCTCTGCGCACTGGCCTGGGCTCGGCGCCGATCGGCCTCGACCGCGCACAGCCCGGTCCGGCGCAGATCCTGCTGGTGCGCCGGATGGGCAAGAAGGTCTCGTTCGAGCTCGAAAACCCGCGCTTCCGCGCCAGCGCAGGCTCGCCGTCGGAACAGGCTGCCGCCGCCAATGCCTTTGCGACATCGATGCTGTGGCTGGGGGACGTGATCGATGCCCCCGATGGCCGTCTGCTGGTCGATATCGCCCCGTTTCTGGCGCGCGACACCCGCAATGTCATCGGCCAGCTCAACTCGAGCGGCGAGAAGGGCTGGCGGCTGGTCGATGCGCTCAGTGCCGCCGATCCGGCTGCCGTGCGCGCCTTTCCGCTCAACCTCGAGTTCGAGGCGCGGCAGACCTATGCCACCGATACGCCGGGGCCCGAAGTGCGCAACATCGCGCCCGATCCGCGCCAGGTGACTTTGGTGGTGCGCCACAGCTTCGTTGCGCTGCCCCAGCCGGGCTATGTCGCGCGCGCCTTCGATCCGCGCGGCGGAAGCTTTGCCACGCAGATCCTCGATTTTTCCGCACCATTGGATGGCGAGATCGTCCAGAACCTGGCCAACCGCTTCCGGCTCGACCGGATCGATCCCAGTGCGCCGCGCTCGCGGGTACGCAAGCCGATCAAGTTCTACATCGACAACGCCGCGCCGGAGCCGATCCGCACCGCATTGCTCGAGGGCGCGCGCTGGTGGCAGACCGCGTTCGAGGCGGCGGGCTATATCGATGCCTATCAGGTCGAGATCCTGCCCGAAGGCGCCGATCCGCTCGACATGCGCTATAACGTCGTCAACTGGGTCAACCGCGCGACACGCGGCTGGTCCTATGGCTATGCGGTCACCGATCCGCGCACCGGCGAGATATTGAAGGGTGCGGTGCTGCTGGGATCGCTGCGCGTGCGGCAGGACATGCTGATCTATGAAGCGCTGGTGGGAGCGGACAAGACCGGCACCGGCGGACCCAACGATCCAGCGCAGGTGGCACTGGCGCGCATCCGCCAGCTGTCTGCGCACGAGATCGGCCATGCTCTGGGACTGCTCCACAATTTCGCGGGCAGCACGCAGGATCGCGCCTCGGTCATGGATTACCCCGCGCCGCGCATCGGCCTCAAGGATGGCGCGCCCGATCTGTCGGATGCCTATGGCGTCGGGCTGGGTCGCTGGGATGTCCATGCGATCGACTGGCTGTATGGCGATCCGGTCAGCGGAAACCCCGATGCTGCCGCCATGGCGAAGGCGAACGAGGCCGCGCGGCAGGGCCTGCGCTTTGTCGCGGACGAGAATGCGCGCAGCGCCTCGGCCAGCCAGCCCTGGGGCAGCCTGTGGGACGATGGCGCTGATCCGGTGGCAGAGCTTGACCGGATGATGCAGGTGCGCGCGGCAGCCGTCTCGCGCTTCGGACCTGCGGCCTTGCAGCCGGGAGAACCGGTGGCCAATCTGCGGCGCAAGTTCGTGCCGGTCTGGCTGGTCCACCGCTATCAGGTCGAGGCTGCGGGCAAATTGCTGGGCGGACTGTATTCTGATTATGCCGTGGCGGGGCAGGGCGATGGCGCGGCGGTTGCGGTTGCCCCTGCCGAGCAATTGCGCGCGCTCGATTCACTTCTGGCGACGCTCAGCCCGCAGGTGCTTGATGTGCCCGCGTCGCTGGTGCCGCAGCTATCCGCCGGGTTCTCGGGCGACAGCGATCGCCAGACCGAGATCGAGATCATGCCGATGGCAGGCGCGGCTGCGTTCGATCCGCTCGCCGCGTCCGCGGTCGCAGCGCAGGTGACGCTGAACGCGCTGCTCGCACCCGACCGGCTGGCGCGGTTGGCGCAGCAGCACCGCGCCGATCGCGCCAGTCCGGGGCCGCAGGTCATCGCGCAGCGTCTGCTGGCGCTCACCGATGCGGCTGTGGGCGATGCCCGGCTGGCGGCCGTGCGCCGCGCGCTGGGCACGCGGATCATCCTGTCGCTCGCCAGGGCATCGCGCGATGCCGATAGCGGCATCGAGGCATCCAGCCTGATCGACCAGGCGCTGACCGACTGGGCAGATGCGCAAGGCGGCCGCCGCTTTGCCGATCCCGCCGACCGCGCCTGGGCGCTTTCGACCGCGCGGTTGCTCGAGGATCGCGAGGCGCTGGGCGCTGCGCTGGCTGGGGAGGGGGCAGAGGTGCCGATCCCGCCCGGAATGCCGATCGGCAGCATGGATCACTGAGCCCGCCGGGCCAAAGCCTTTCGGCAGGCCGGTCAGCAGGCTGGTCAGCCTGGGCGCTTGAGGCGAACCAGCGTTTCGTCGAGCACCTGCAGGAAGCGCGACCGGTCGGTCTTGCCGAACGGAGCCGGTCCGCCGACGATGTCGCCACCAGCGCGCAGATCGGCCATGATCGCGCGGGTCGCGATCGCGCTACCGATCGAGTTGGCGGTGAACGGCTTGCCGGTGGGCGATATCACCACCGCGCCCTGCTTGATGCAGCGGTCGGCGAGCAGGATGTCGGAGGTGATCACCACCGCCTTGGCATCGGTGCGCTCGGCGATCCAGTCATCCGCCGCATCGAAGCCATCGCCCACCACCGTGCGTCCGATCAGCGGATGGTCGGGTATGCGGATCGGGCTGTTGCTGACAATCATCACCGCCACGCCATGGCGCAGCGCGACGCGGTAGATCTCGTCCTTCACCGGACAGGCATCGGCATCGACCAGGATCATCATCGGTCCAGCGCTCCTCTTGTGTCACGCGTTCGATGACCGGACATGCGTGCGTGTATCGATTGACCGTTGCGGCTGCCAGCCGGAAATCCGCCGCTTCGCCAGGCCAGCCCCGTCCACGCGCGTCGGGACGCGGCCCATTAACGCGTTTTGTCATCTATCGCGCAGGGCTTGTCACGGGCGCTGGCAGACCGCGCCGCTTATCCTTGCGCCAGTGACCAACCGGGGCAGGGGGCCGACGCATGACCCGCAACAACCAGCGTGACAACAATGTGATGACCGATGTGAAGCTGGCCGCAATCAGCGCGCTGGCCACCGCGCTCGTTATCCTGCTGGCCAATGCCTCCCCCGGCTGGGGCGCGGACGAACCGATGGCCGAAAGCGGGCCGATCATCGCCGACAGCAGCGGGCTGATCGCGCCATAGCATTCAGCGCTGCAGCTGATGGCCTGGACGGTTGCTTTCGCCACCCCGCCGGGGCAGGGTTTGCAGGCATGTCCATCGATACAGATCTGGAAACCATCCTGCTGGGCCCTGTCCTGGAGAATCGTGACTGCGGCGCGTGCACCGCGTGCTGCAGCGTGCTCACCGTCAATACCCCGGAATTCAGCAAGCCTGCCGGGACGCCGTGCAGGCATCTCGGACCGATTCCCGGCGAGCATCCCGGCGCGCAGGGTTGCACCATCCACTTGGTCCGCCCGCCGATCTGCCGGACATGGTTCTGCGCGTGGCGCAGGGTGGCCGCCATGCCCGATGAGGCCCGCCCGGACCGTTCGGGCCTGCTGGTGTCGATCAATTTCGTTCGCGATCCGCGCAACTGCCTCGAGGCGGTGGCATTCAACGTGCGCGCCACAGGCGACGGCGACGGGTTCGACGAGGGTGTCGCGCGGACCATCATCGACAGCCTGTGCGACCGGCAGGTGGCGGTGTGGTTCACCGATGGGTCGAAGAAGATGCTGCTGCACCCCGAGAGCGACGTGGCCCGGCTGGTGATATCAGGCGAACCCGCGCCCGCACATCTGGCCGACGAGGTCGCCGCCTGGCGCCAGCAATACGCCGCGTTCACGCAAGCCGACTGAACCGCACGGCGATTTTCACGTGTCTGCCAAGCCCTCGTCACACGAGAGCGCCTGACCCTCGACGGGGTCGGGGTGGACGCGACAATCATGCGAGGGGAGTTGGAGGCCCGAGCCGGAATCGAACCGGCGTGCAAGGATTTGCAGTCCTCTGCGTAACCACTCCGCCATCGGGCCACCGGTGTGGAAGGACGCGGCATTGTGCCGCTTTGCAGCGAAAGTCAAGCCGCAAGCGCATGGCATGCCGCTCGAAACGGGCAGGGGGAAGGGACGGCGCGCAAAGCTCTCGCGTTGGCGCAAATGCTGTATTGCCATAATAATACAGCCGTGCCATAACCAGCGATGCAGCGATATCGATTGCATTTTGCAACCGGAAGGCTATCAAAGCGGCACCGTTCGGACCGTTTGGGCTTGCATCGCTGGTCGCATATTCTAGGGCGCTTGGACATGACCGACACACACACTCTTGCTCCGCCAGATTTTGCCGCTGCCCGCAGGCACATGATCGAAAGCCAGCTACGTCCCAGCGATGTCAGCGACCCCGTCGTCATCGCCGCGATGGCGGTGACCCGCCGCGAGGATTTCGTTCCCGCTGCCCAGCAGCATCTTGCCTATATCGATCGCGCCGTGCCGCTGTCGGGTGGCCGCGTGCTCAACCCGGCGCTGTCAAGCGGCCTGCTGCTGACCCGCGCCGAACTTTCGGGGAACGAAAAGGTGCTGCTGATCGGAGCAGGCACCGGTTATCTCGCCGCGCTTCTGGCTGGCATCGTCGCCAAAGTGGTCGCCGTCGAAGACAATCGTGCCTTGGTCGAACATGCCAGCGCCGCGCTGGGCGGCATGGCCAATGTCACCGTCATCGAATCGGGTCTGACGCAAGGACATGCAGCCGACGCACCGTATGACCTGATCATCATCGACGGCGCGGTCCAGCAGGTGCCCGATTCGCTGGTGGCCCAGCTGGCCGAAGGGGGTCGTCTGCTCGCAGGTGTGGATGAAGCGGGTGTCTCGCGGCTGGCCATGGGCCGACGCCAGGCAGGGGCTTTTGCCCTCATTCCCTTTACCGATACCGATATTGCCCCGCTTGCGGCCTTTGCCCGGCCAAAAAGCTATAGCTTCTGACGCATGACCATCGCCCGGCAACAGGGCGGGGGAAGATATGAGAACCGGATTGATGAAGACTTCGCATTGGCTGGCCGGTTGTGGTGCGGTATTCGTTCTGGGCGCAGCGCCGCTGCACGCGGAAACGCTGCGCGATGCGCTGGTCGCGGCCTATCAGACCAATCCCACGCTCAACGCGGCGCGCGCCCAGCAGCGCGCGACCGATGAAGGCGTGCCGATCGCGCTCGCCGATGGCCGCCCCAATTCGCAGGTCCAGGCGCAGTATTCGGAAAACTTCCTCAACCCGGCCAACGCCTTCACCGCGCCAGCGCGCTCGGTCAGCGGCACCATCAACCTCAACGTGCCGATCTATTCGGGCGGCAGCGCGCGCAACGCGATCAACGCCGCCAAGGTCCGTGTCGGTGCAGGACAGGCCGATCTGCGCGGGACCGAGGCGACGGTGTTCAGCAATGTCGTCGCGGCCTATATGGATGTCATCCGCGACGAGGCGATCGTCGGGTTGCAGCGGCAGAACGTATCGGTGCTCGACGTCAACCTGCAGGCCTCGTCCGACCGGTTCGAGATCGGCGACCTGACCCGCACCGATGTCGCGCAGTCCGAGGCGCGGCTGGCGATCGCCCGCAGCGATCTTCAGACCGCCGAAGCCAACCTTATCCGCAGCAAGGAAACCTATATCCAGCTGGTCGGGATCGCCCCGGGCCAGCTCGAGCCGCCGCCGCCGCTGCCCAACCTGCCCGAGGCGCCCGAAGCTGCGGTGTTCACCGCGCTCGATAACAACCCGGATCTGGAAGCGGCGCGCGAACGGGTGGAAGCGGCCAACTTCGATGTCCGTGCGGCCCGCGGTACCCGGATGCCGCAGCTCAGCCTGTTCACGCAGGGCAACTATCAGAACTTTCTCGGCACGCTGGGCAGTACGCTGTTCGCGGGCAATTTCGTGCAGCAGCAGTCGAGCGCTGCCGCCGGCGTGCAGCTGACCGTCCCGGTCTATCAGGGCGGGCGCCCCGGCGCGCAGATCCGCCGCGCGCAGGCGGTGTCCGGCCAGGCGATGGAGCAGGAAATCGCTGTCGAGCGCGGCATCATCGCGCAGGTCCGCGCGGCCTATGCCAGCTTCAATGCCTCGATGCAGGTGATCGACTCATCGCAAAAGGCGGTCGAATCGAACACGCTGGCGCTCGAAGGCGTGCGCGCCGAGAACAGCGTCGGCAACCGTACCATTCTCGACATCCTCGATGCCGAGCGCGAACTGCTCAATGCGCAGGTTCAGCTCGTCACCGCGCGGCGCAACGCCTATGTCGCGGGCTTCACCCTGCTCGCCGCGATGGGCCGGGCCGAAGCGCGCGATCTGGGGCTGGATGGCGGCGTGCTGTACGATCCCGACATCAATTACGAGCGTGTCCGCGACAAGATCAACGACTGGGATTCGGACAAGAAGCCGGTGGCGCAATCGACACGCACCGTTGACAGCCCCGCGCAAAATGCCGCAGTGGTGGGACCGCCCAACCAATAGGCCGGGCACAGGGGCGTTCTCGAATCAGGGGCTTGAACAATGACGCGCGATATCGGCGAGCCAAGCCTTGAAGAGATTCTCGCCTCGATCAAGAAGGTGATTGCCGAGGATGGCCGCAAACCGCGCCGTCCCGCGCCTTCGCGGCCCGCGCCCGCCCGGCAGGAAAAGCTGGCAGAAGACGTGCTCGAACTGACCGAAAGCGTCGAGCCCAGCGATCCGCTGGATGACGAGCCGCCGCTGGTCGGCCGCGCGGGCGAACAATCGATGCGCGAATCGCTGGCGGTGCTGGCGACACTGACCGAGCCGGGTGTCAGCCCGCAGATCGTGCGGTCGGGCGAGACCTCGCTCGAGGGCATGGTGCGCGAGATGCTGCGCCCGATGCTCGCCGAATGGCTCGACCGTAACCTGCCCGACATGGTCGAGGCGCTGGTCGCCAAGGAGATCGGCCGGATCACCGGTCGCAACGCGGGTTCATAAACCTCCGGCAAGACTTGGCGTTGGCCATCGGCTGCAGGGTTGAGGCTGGATGTAACATGCACGACGCCCGATTCGGGAGATGTCACTGTTGGTACCGCTGAGCTTGGGAGGATGTATGTCCGGGCCAAATCGTCGTGAGTTCGTGGCGGCAGGCGCCGCACTGGCCGCAACCCCGCTGCTGGCCATGGCTCCGACCGACCCACAATGGGAAACGCTGCCGACAGAGGCCTATCCCGGAAAGCGCGACGACATCGCTTTTGCCGATGCGCTGCACGGCTGGTACGGCACCGGCAAGGGCGACCTTTTCCGCACCACCGATGGCGGCGAAAGCTGGGCGCTGGTGGCCAGCAGGCCCGGCACCTTCATCCGCGCATTGGGCTTCGTCGATGCGAGGACCGGCTTCATCGGCAATATCGGCACCGATTATTACCCCGGCGTCACCGACACCGTCCCGCTCTATCGCACCGATGACGGCGGCGTCACCTGGACCCCTGCTGACCTTGGCGGCCAGACCATCACGGGCGTATGCGCGATCGACATTTTGCGCGTCCGGCGGATCTATCAGGGGCGGCTCGAACCGCGCATCGTCGTCCACGCCGCGGGCCGGGTCGGCGGCCCCACAGGTATTCTGCGGTCCACCGATGGCGGCAAAATCTGGTCGGTCATCGACATGAGCCCGCATGCAGGGATGATCCTCGATATCCGCTTCCTCGATGAGCAGACCGGGCTTGTCTTCGCCTCGACCGGGCGCGATCCGGCGACCACAGAGGGCCTGATCCTGCGGACCACCGATGGCAGCAAGAGCTGGACGCAGGTCTATCGCTCGGGCCGCACAGCCGAGCTGATCTGGAAGGCCTCGTTCGTCAGCGACAAGGTCGGCTATGCGACGGTGCAAAGCTATGACGAGGCGCGCACGCAGCAGTTGATCGTCAAGACGGTGGATGGCGGCAAGAGCTGGCAGGAATTGCCGATGGTGGAAAACGCCAAGGCGCGGCAGTTCGGCATCGGCTTTGTCGACGAGATGCGCGGCTGGGTGGGCACCATGGCAGGCGGTTTCGAAACCCGCGACGGCGGCAAGACCTTCACGCCCGCGCCGGTCGCGCGCGCCGCCAACAAGTTCCGCGTGGTGACAGACGGCACCCGCCGCCATGTCTTCGCGATCGGAACCGAGGTCCAGCGCCTGACCATCAGTTGAACGTCGCTGGTCTAGAGGGTCGCCAAGGGCTTTGCGTGGCCCCGCGCTAACTGGTATCGCCCGCAACCATGAAAAACTCCGCCCTTGCCGCGCTGCTGGCCAGCGCCCTGTCGCCGTTGCTGCTTGCCGCCCCCGCCACCGCGCGACCGATGACCGAAAGCGATCTGGCGAGCTTCAACCGGCTGGGTGCGCCTGCCGCCTCGCCCGATGGCAAATGGGTGGCGTATCAGCTGACCACCACTGATCTTGCCGCCAACAAGCGCAGCACCGGGCTGTATCTGCTCGATATCGCGCGCAAGGATGCGCAGCCGATTGCGATCGCCGATTCGCCGGGGCACAATGAAAGCGCGCCGGTGTTCGCGCGCGATGGCCAGCACCTCTATTTCCTTTCCAACCGATCGGGCACTGCCCAAGTCTGGCGCGTGGCGCTGCCCACCGGCGAGCCGATGCAGGTCACCAGCTCTGCCACCGATATCAGTGGCTTCAGCCTGTCGCCCGACGGCGCGCGGCTCGCGGTCTGGGCCGATGTGAAGCAGGGCTGCTCGCTCGAGGGCTGCGCCGACAGCAAGGCCAAGGTGGCAGGCAGCGGCCGCGAGTACGACCGGCTGTTCGTGCGCCACTGGGACAGCTGGCGCGAACCGGGCACCTACAGCCGCATCTATGCCTATGCGCTGGGCAGCGATGGCAGAGCCGCTGGCGCGCCGCGCAGCATCAGCGGCTCGATCGAGGGCGATGCGCCGAGCAAGCCGTTCGGCGGGGGCGAGGAGATCGCCTGGGCCGCGGACAGCAGCGCGATCGCCTTCACCATCCGCAAATCCGATGGCGACGAGCCGCGCTCGACCAATCTCGACATCGTCTGGCAACCGCTCGCCGAAGGCGCGGCGGCGGTGAACTTGACGCAGGCGAATGAGGCGACCGATTCGCTTCCTGCGGCCTCGCCCGACGGCAAGTGGCTGGCCTGGGCGGCGATGGCGCGGCCGGGGTACGAGGCCGACCGGATGGTCGTCCACCTGCGCGACATGAAGACCGGCAAGGTCACCAAGCTCACCGAGGGCTGGGACCGCTCCGCAGGCTCGATCGCGTGGGCCGCAGATTCGAAGAGCCTGCTGGTCACCGCGCAGGACACGCTGGAGCATCCCGTGTTCCGCGTTGATGTGCCCACCGGCAAGGTGACCCGGCTGACCGAGCGCGGTAACGTTGCCAACGTCGTCCCGCTGGCCGGTGGCGCCATGCTCTACACGATCAACTCGATCGCCGCGCCCGACGATCTGGTGCTGCTGGAGAAGAGCGGCCAGACCCGCCGCCTGACCAACGTCAACGCCGACAAGCTTGCCGGGCTCGACCCGGTCGCTTACGAAAAGTTCAGCTTCAAGGGCGCCAACGGTGATCTCGTCCACGGCCAGATCGTCAAGCCGCAAGGGGCCAAGGGCAAGCTGCCCGTCGCCTTGCTGGTGCACGGCGGGCCGCAGGGCAGCTTCGGCAACAGCTGGTCGTACCGCTGGAACCCCGCGGTGATGGCGTCGCAGGGCTATGCCGCGGTGACGATCGATTTCCACGGATCGACAGGCTATGGCCAGGCCTTCACCGACAGCATCAACAAGGACTGGGGCGGCAAGCCGCTGCAGGATCTGAAGCTCGGCATGGCGGCATTGCCCGGCATCGATGCTTCGCTCGACACGGCCAACGCCTGCGCGCTGGGCGGCAGCTATGGCGGCTACATGATGAACTGGATCGCAGGCCAGTGGCCCGACGGCTTCAAGTGCCTGGTCACGCACGCGGGTGTGTTCGATCTGCGCGCCATGGCGTTCGAGACCGAAGAACTGTGGTTCGACGAATGGGACCATGGCGGCCCGTGGTGGCAGCGCCAGGATGCCGAGAAGTGGAACCCGGTCAATCATGTGTCCAACTGGAAGACGCCGACTTTGGTGATCCACGGAGAAAAGGACTTCCGCATTCCTTATTCGCAATCGCTCGCCGCGTTCACCGCGCTGCAGCGGCAGGGCATCGAATCGAAGCTGCTGATCTTCCCGGACGAGAACCACTGGGTGCTCAAGGCGCAGAACAGCGTCCAATGGCATCGCAACGTGTTCGACTGGCTGGGGCGGCATCTCAAAACGTCTGGAAAATAACGCATCCTGCGTTAAAGCGGCGGGATGACGAGCACCGACAAGCAAGAGCTGCCCAAGACATTCGATCCTGCCGCGATCGAGGCGAAATGGTATCCGCATTGGGAGGAGACGAACGCGTTCCGCCCCGAGCGGCCCGATGCCGTGCCGTACACCATCGTCAACCCGCCGCCGAACGTGACCGGTTCCTTGCACATCGGCCACGCGCTCGACAACACGCTGCAGGATATCATGATCCGCTACGAGCGACTGCGCGGCAAGGATGCCTTGTGGGTGGTCGGCACCGACCATGCCGGAATCGCGACGCAGATGGTGGTCGAGCGCCAGCTCGAGGCGGCGCAGGACAAGCGCACCAATTACAGCCGCGAGGACTTCGTCAAGAAGGTCTGGGAGTGGAAGGAAGAGAGCGGCGGCCAGATCACCCGCCAGCTGCGCCGCCTGGGCTGTTCGATGGACTGGTCGCGCGAGCAGTTCACCATGGACCCGCATTTCAGCAAGGCGGTGCTCAAGGTGTTCGTCGACCTGTACAACCAGGGGCTGATCTATCGCGACAAGCGGCTGGTCAACTGGGACCCAAAGCTCAAGACCGCGATCAGCGATCTTGAGGTCGAGACGCGCGAAATGCAGGGGAGCTTCTGGCACTTCCGTTATCCCCTGGCCGATGGCGTTACCCTCGACGATGGCCGCGACCATATCGTGGTCGCGACCACCCGGCCTGAGACGATGCTCGCCGATATGGCGGTGGCGGTGAACGGCGCCGACCCGCGCTATGCCAGTGTGATTGGCAAGTTCGTCGAGCTGCCGATCACCGGACGGCGCATCCCCATCGTGGCGGATGATCATGCCGACCCCGAGCTGGGATCGGGCGCGGTGAAGATCACCCCGGGGCATGATTTCAACGACTTCGAGGTCGGACGGCGCGCAGGCATCGCGGCGGCGGACATGCTCAACATGTTCGATGCCGAAGCGAAGGTGGTGCAGACCGCCGATGGCCTGATCCCGGCAGAATTCGTCGGCGTGGATCGCTTCGATGCGCGCAAACTTGTGGTCGAACAGCTGAAGGCGCTGGGCCGTCTGGTCCCGCACACCGTGACCGCCAAGGATGGCGAAGTCACCGAGCACGACGCCGAGCCGCGCACCATCCAGACGCCTTATGGCGACCGCGGCGGCGTGGTCATCGAACCCTGGCTGACCGATCAATGGTATGTCGACGCCAAGACGCTGGCCCAGCCCGCGATCGAGGCGGTGAAGACCGGCGTGATCGAGATCGTCCCCAAGAGCTGGGAGAAGACATTCTTCCACTGGATGGACAACATCCAGCCCTGGTGTGTCTCGCGGCAGCTCTGGTGGGGGCACCGGATTCCGGCCTGGTATGGCTCGGACGGCAAATGCTATGTCGCCGAGACCGAGGATGAAGCGCGCGCGCTGGCAGGCGAAGGCGTCACGCTCGACCGCGACTCCGACGTCCTCGACACCTGGTTCTCCTCCGCGCTCTGGCCGTTTGCGACGCTGGGTTGGCCGCAGGATGGTGCGGACGCGCCGCTGGTTGCCAAGCACTATCCCAACGACCTGCTCATCTCCGGCTTCGACATCCTGTTCTTCTGGGATGCGCGGATGGCGATGATGGGGACGCATTTCATGGGCAAGGCCCCGTGGAAGCAGCTGTATCTGCACGGCCTCGTCCGCGCTGCCGATGGCGCGAAGATGTCCAAGTCCAAGGGCAACACCGTCGATCCTTTGGGCCTGATCGACCAGTACGGTGCGGATGCGCTGCGCTTCTTCATGGCGGCGATGGAAAGCCAGGGCCGCGACATCAAGATGGATGAGCGCCGCGTCGAGGGCTATCGCAACTTCGCCACCAAGCTGTGGAACGCCGCGCGCTTCTGCCAGTCGAACGGCATCGGTGCGAGTGCGTCGGTCGCGGTTCCGCAGGCGACGCTGGCGGTCAACCGCTGGATCATCGGCGAGGTCGTCGACACCGTCGCGGCGCTCGACAAGGCACTCGCCGACCTGCGCTTCGATGCGGCGGCCAACGCGATCTATCACTTCGTCTGGGATCAGTTCTGCGACTGGTATCTCGAGCTGATCAAGCCGGTGTTGTCCGCCGAGGGCGACACGGGCGAGGCCACAGAAACGCGGCGCGTTGCAGGATGGGTGCTCGATCAGATCCTGGTGATGCTGCACCCGTTCATGCCGTTCATCACCGAAGAATTATGGCATGCGCTGGGCGAGCGGGCGGGCGATCTGATCGTGGCGGAGTGGCCGCAGCCGGAAGCCAGCGTCGATGTCGAGGCGAAGGCGGAGACCGAGTGGCGCATCGCGTTGGTCCGTGAAATTCGCTCGGCCAAGAACGAGCTGGGCATTTCGCCGGGTGCGCGTCTCAATGCCTTTGTCCAGGGTGCGAACGATCAAACCAAGGGCTGGATCAACGGCTTCTGGACGGGCGCGCAAAGGCTGGCCCGGATCGATTTCGCCTCGCTGGACGATGCCGCTTCCGAAGGCGCGACGATCCAGATCGTCGTCAACGAGGCGACCTTCGTGCTGCCGCTCGACGGCATCATCGACATCGCCGCAGAAAAGACGCGACTCGCCAAAGCACTCGAAGCGGTGAGCAAAGAGGCCAAATCGCTCGAAGGCCGCCTGTCCAACCCGGCGTTTGTCGAGAAGGCCAAGCCCGAAGCGGTCGAAAAGGCCCGCGCCGACCATGCCGAGAAATCCGCCGAGGCCGAGCGGCTGGCAGCGGCGCTCGCGCGGTTGGGCTGACCTTTCCAAATCCTCCCCCAGCTTGCTGGGGGAGGGGGACCGCCCGCGCAGCGGGGGGTGGAGGGGCAGCGGGACCACGCCGCGCCCGATCGTTGCGCAATTCCGCTTCCCCTCCACCACCGGCCTGTGGCCGGCGGTCCCCCTCCCCGAGACAAGCTCGGGGAGGATTTTTGGGGGCCACGAGCCGCTATCACCCCATCGCATCCACACAACCTCCCCCCTTGCCCCATGCCTCCACGTTCCCTAAACGTTCGTGGTGAACAGTCTCGCCCCCGCATCCGAATTCCCGCCGCCCTCGGCCAGTGACCCCGCTTATCTGCAGGGGCTCAACACGCCGCAGCGCGAGGCGGTGCTGTCGTCCGAAGGGCCGGTGCTGGTGCTGGCAGGCGCGGGAACGGGCAAGACCGCGGCGCTGACCGCGCGGCTGGCGCATCTGATCGCGACCCGGCGTGCATGGCCGTCCGAAATTCTCGCCGTCACCTTTACCAACAAGGCCGCGCGCGAGATGCGCGAGCGGGTAGGGCGGATCATCGGCGATGCGGTCGAAGGCATGCCGTGGCTGGGCACCTTCCACTCCATCGGCGCCAAGATGCTGCGCCGCCATGCCGAACTGGTCGGGCTGCAGAGCAACTTCACGATCATCGATACCGACGACCAGTTGCGGCTGCTCAAGCAGTTGATTCAGGCCGCCGATATTGACGACAAGCGCTGGCCCGCGCGGCAGCTTGCCGGGTGCATCGACCGGTGGAAGAACAAGGGGCTCAACCCGCACGAGCTCGACGCCGCCGAAAGCGAGCTGTACGCCAACGGGCGCGGACAGGAGCTGTACACCGCCTATCAGGACCGGCTGAAGGCCTTGAACGCCTGCGATTTCGGCGACCTTCTGCTGCACATGCTGACCCTGCTCAAGACCGACCGCGCGGTGCTCGAGCAGTATCAGCAGCGGTTCAAGTACATCCTGGTCGACGAGTATCAGGATACCAATTCCAGCCAGTATCTGTGGCTGCGGCTGCTCGCGCAGGCGCGCAAGAACATCTGCTGCGTCGGTGATGACGACCAGTCGATCTATTCGTGGCGCGGCGCGGAGGTCGCGAACATCCTGCGGTTCGAAAAGGATTTTCCCGGCGCGCGGATCATCCGGCTCGAGCAGAACTACCGCTCCACCCCGCACATTCTGGGCGCCGCATCCGGCCTGATCGCATCGAACAGCGACCGGCTCGGCAAGACTTTGTGGACCGAGGTCGACGCCGGGCAGAAGGTGCGCGTGCTGGGCGTGTGGGACGGGCCCGAAGAGGCGCGGCGCACCGGCGAGGAGCTCGAACGGATCACGCGTGAGGGCACCAGCCTCGACAAGACCGCGATCCTGGTGCGCGCCTCGTTCCAGACCCGCGAGTTCGAGGACCGGTTCATCGCCATCGGGATGCCCTACCGAATCGTCGGGGGCTTCCGCTTCTATGAGCGCGCCGAAATCCGCGATGCGCTGGCGTATCTGCGCGTCGTCAACCAGCCTGCGGATGACCTCGCGTTCGAGCGGATCGTCAACACGCCCAAACGTGGCCTCGGCGACAAGGCTGTCGAGAAGGTGCACCGTGTCGCGCGTGCCACCGGGCTGCCGCTCAGCGCTGCCGCATTCCAGATCCTCGACAGCGACGAACTGCCCGCGCGTGCCCGCACGGCGCTGGCGGGGCTTATGCGCGGCATCGCGCGCTGGCGCGAGATGCTCACCACGATGAACCCTGCGGACCTCGTCCGGCAGATCATGGACGAATCGGGGTACACCCAGGTGCTGCAGGCCGAAAAGTCGGTCGAGGCATCGGGGCGGCTCGAGAACCTCTCCGAACTTGCCCGCGCGATGGAAGAGTATGAAAGCCTCGGCGATTTCCTCGAGCATGTCAGCCTGGTGATGGACAATGAGGCCAGCGCCGACGAGGCCAAGGTCACGATGATGACCATCCATGGCGCCAAGGGGCTCGAGTTCGAGCACGTCTTCCTCGCCGGCTGGGAGGAGGGGGTGTTTCCCTCGCAGCGCTCGCTCGACGAGGGCGGGCTTGCCAGTCTCGAGGAAGAACGCCGCCTCGCTTATGTCGCGATTACGCGTGCGCGCAGCACCTGCACGATCATGCACGCGGCCAACCGGCGGATCTACGGCCAGTGGACCAGTTCGATCCCCTCGCGCTTCATCGGCGAATTGCCGGCAGAGCATATCGAGGAAGAAAGCTCGATGACCGGCGGGGCGTCCCTGTGGCGCGCAGGGCTGTCCGAGCGCGACGATCCGTTCGCGCACCTGGCGCGCGACCCCGAACGCGCGGCGCGGCGCGGGCCCGGCTGGCAGCGCGCGGCGCAGGTCCCCGGCGGATTCAACACGGCGCCGCAGCGTGTCGCCGAAGCCCGTACCAGCGCGATCAGCCTGGGCAATGCCGGGCGCAGCGATGTCGATATCGGCACTCGCGTCTTCCACCAGAAATTCGGTTACGGGCTGGTGGCGGAGAAGGAAGGCAACAAGCTGGAGATCGATTTCGAGACTTCGGGTCGCAAGCGGGTGATCGACAGCTTTATCAGCCTCGCTTGATCACTTTCTGATCGTCACCCCGGCGGAAGCGGGGGTTCCGCGGCTGCGATGAATGTCCGACAAAGCGCGATTCCCGCCTGCACGGGAATGACGAAGTGGGGCAGCGCGAGGCAGCCTTCAGCGTTTGCGGCTGTCCATGTACCACAGCGCCCCGTGCAGCGCGAAGCCGCCGCCCAGGCCGGCCAGAAAGCCGATCGAGGGCTGGCCCATCAATCCGCCGATGATCGTGCCCGCCAGAGTTCCCAGCGCCATGAACACGCCGCCGCCGCGCACGGGGGGGCGGTCTTCACCGCGGGCAGGGGATTTGGAAGTGTCGTTCTGCATGCCTTCGCCCTTGCCACGGCTGGCCGCGATTTGCCAATGCGAAGTGAAGCAGGCGGCGGACATGAAATCCTAACACTGCGTTTACCACGCCGGTTGAGCCTTCTTCCATCGCCCAACCCTATACCTCTTCGAACCGCCACCAGCAGGGGAGGCGGCAACGAGAATGGGGACACTACAGCGGCCATGAACCTGCCTTATATCGGAACCCGCGAAGCCTATGACGATGCCTGCATGCTGCTCTCGCGCTTCGGCGAGACCGCCGGCCTCGAAGCCTCCGACCGCGCCGAAGCCGCCCGCGCCCGCGGCAACCACATCCACTTCTGCCACTGGCGCCAGATCGAACGGCTGCTGGTGATCATGACGATCGACCAGAGCATCGGGACGATTCACTGAGGGGGTAGGTGAGGCATTAAGACATTTTCCTGCCGCAGCCATTTATCGTCACCCCGGACTTGATCCGGGGCCCAGGGCCATGCCGAGTACTGCTTGCTCGGAAACACTGGGTGCCGGGTCAAGCCCGGGATGACGGAAAAAACGGAACGGCAGGCCTTCTCCAGCAGAACCTGATAGCTGCCGGCCCGCTCAGCCTGAGCCTGTCGAAGGCCTCGCGCTGACACTGGCCATTATCCATTATGTTCTCCGGCGAACGCCGGAGTCCAGAGGTCGGATTGTGTTGTCGTCGCCTTTGGTTCCGGCGTTCGCCGGAATGACGTTCGGGGGAGTCGCGGGCGCTTGGTGCGGGGCCTTCGACAGGCTCAGGCTGAGCGGGGGTGGTAAGAGGCGATCAATAAGGCGGGGGCGTTTGGAGGTGCGACTTAGGACCCTCCCGCTCCAACACCAGTCACCACCCCGCCGCTGACGCTCCAGTCGGCGCGGCCTGCCAGTGGCACGGCTTCGAACAGCGCCGCATCGGTACCGGTCATCCACACCTGGCCCGATCGATCCGCAAGCTGCTCGTACAGCGCCGCTCTGCGTGCGGGGTCCAAATGCGCGGCGATTTCGTCGAGCAGCAGGATCAGGCGGCTGCCGCGGCGCTCGGCGACCAGATCGGCGTGCGCGAGGATGATCGCGATCAGCATCGCCTTCTGCTCGCCGGTAGAACACAGGGCCGCCGGCTGGCCCTTCTGTCGCATGGTGACGATCAGGTCGTCGCGGTGAGGCCCGGCCAGAGCGCGTCCAGCGGCGCGATCGCGCACGCGGCCCGATCGCAGTGCAGCAGCAAGCGCGCCGGCTTCCACAGGGCCTTTGCGTTCCAGCGCCAGCGTAGGTTGCGCGAACGGGCCATCGGCGAGCGCATCGATCTGCACCTCGAGCGCTTGAAGCGTATCGGCGCGCGCCTCGGCCATCGCGCCGCCATGCTCGGCCATCCGCGCTTCGAGCGCATCGATCCAGCCCGGATCGATCGCACGGGTTTCGCCCAGCAGCCGGTTACGCTCGCGCATGGCAGCCTCGTAGCGCGCGGCGTGGCGGGCGTGCGCGGGGTGCAGGGCCAGCACCAGCCGGTCGAGAAACCGCCGCCTGCCGCCTGCGCCTTCCAGGAACAACCGGTCCATCGCCGGGGTCAGCCACACAACCGCCAGCCAGTCGGCAAGGCTTGTCGCCGCCGCCGCCGCGCCGTTGACCCGCACCAGCCGCCGCGACGGCACATCCGCATTCGTTCCAGTGCCGATCTTCACCTCTTCGCCCGCAAGGCCAGCGGAGATCGCAAAGCCCCCCGGCCCCTGCTGCCGCGCCATCTGGTCGATACTGGCGCGACGCATTCCGCGCCCGGGGGCGAGCAGCGATATGGCTTCGAGGATGTTGGTCTTGCCGGCGCCATTGTCGCCCCAGATGACGTTGAACCGCGCGCCCGCCGCGATGCGGCTGGCCTCGTGGTTGCGAAACTGGCTGAGGGACAGGTTGGAGAGCGCCATGTGGGCAAGGCTATAGCGGCTTGTCCGGGCTATCGCGCGAAAAATCGCATGCCCGCATGCTGATCAGCAAGGCCGCTCGCCAAATCTTCGTGAATATTCCCAAACCTTCGCATTCAGCCTGGGGCAAGAATTGTCACGCCGCGTATAAACCACGGAAGTATATGGGTTTTTCAGTTTGGCACGGCGCGTGCAATGCTTCTGGCATCTCCCGACGGACAGCCCAGAGGGACCCACTCATCAGAAAGGAACCACTCCATGTTTTCGCTCTCGAACCTCAACAGCAACCTGCTCGCCGCCATCTGTGCCTTCGCCACCTCGGCACTTTTCATCGGCCTGAGCGTAGGTCCGGCAGAAATCGGCACCGTGTCGGCGATGATCGTCTGATCGTCTGATCGGCCACCGCCTCCACTCATTCCGCTTTTAAGGGAAAGCCACCATGAAAAACCGCTCGTTCCATCTCGACAAGTCCAACGGCAAGCTGATGGGCGTGTGCTCGGGCATCGCCAATTATTTCGACTGGGATGCCAACATCGTCCGCATCGCCTTCGTGCTGGCCGCCCTGTTCGGTGTCGGCGCTCCGGTGCTGATCTATCTGGTGATCGGGCTGATCGCCTCCGACCGGTAAAAGGACCTCAGCCTATGCAGGATCACACGCGGGTGCTGAACGGCGTGAAATCGGTGGCGGTATCGAAAACCTCCACGCCTTCGCGCCGTTTCAGCCAGCCGACGACCACATAGGTCACCGGGGTCAGCGCCGCTTCCCAGCTGACCTTGAGCAGCCAGTTGGTGATCATCACGGTGACCACCTGCGATGTTTCCCATTCCCCGTAAAAGGCGAGCGGATAGAAGATCAGGCTGTCGACGCCCTGGCCCACCACCGTCGATCCGATGGTGCGGGTCCACAGCATCTTCCCCGCAGTCCACACCTTCATCCGCGCCATGACATAGCTGTTGACGAACTCGCCCGCCCAGAAGGCGACGATCGAGGCGAGCACGATGCGCGGGACCTGTCCGAACACCGATTCATACGCCGCCTGGCCATCCCAGCCATCCGCCGGCGGCAGGCTCACCACCACCCAGCTCATAAAGGCCATGAACAGCAGCGCGCCAAAGCCTGCCCAGATCACGCGGCGCGCGCGGGCATAGCCATAGATCTCGGTCAGCACGTCGCCGATCACATAGCCCAATGGGAAGAACAGGATCCCTGCGCCATAGACCCATTGCTCGCCGCCCAGCGTGATGAAGGTCGGTTTGGCCGCGCCGATGACGTTCGACAACAGCAGCACGGTGACGAACGCCGCCATCACGAAGTCGTAATAGCGGAACCGGTGCGTGGCGGGGTCGAAGCCGCTGCCAGTTGGCAGGGCTGAAGCGGAAGGGCTGGTGCTGTCAGGATGCATGGCTCCCTGCCATATCGCGGTTTACAGCCCCATGCAAAGCCCGCTATTGCGCCCCCGACATCCAATGCGATGTCAAAAGGCGCGCGCCCTTAGCTCAGCTGGATAGAGCGCGAGACTTCTAATCTTCACGAACAGAATTGAAACAAAAGGATTATTCTGCCTTTTGTGTCAATTTTTGTGTCAATCTTCATGCGCGTGCATCGTCGGCGGCATCCATGCCGCTGGCCCATGCCTCGTATAGTTCGGCTTCTTCGTCGACGTCGTAAGGCGTGATGACATCGGCGCTTTCTGGACCGGTAATCTGGCCATCACGAAAGCCACGAAGCCAAGCTTGGGCCTGCTTGGGCGTGAGCTCTGCCGGTGGAATTGGATCGGGAGCGAAAATGGTCATGCGGTTTGCTCCTCATTGTCGGTTTCGGGTGCTGCCTTGCCGATCGCGGCTGCTGCGCGGTCGAATGCGGTCACGGTTTCTTCTGCGCCGATGTGCATGTAACGGGCGGTGACGGCGACGGAGCTGTGGGCCATGGCCTTTTGCAGCTCGAGCAGATCGGCGCCGCCCTGGCGTGCCCATGTGGCGAAGGTGTGGCGCAGGTCGTGCCAGTGGAAGTCGACCAGGCCTGCGTCGGTGCGGGTCTTTTCCCAGCGCTTGCGGAAGTTCGTCAGGTCGAAGACCGGGCCGCGCAGCTGCACTACCTTTGCTGTGCCCGTGCCGGAGGCTGGCTTGGCCGCGCCGGTGGCTGGCTTGCTGGCAGCGGTCTGGCTGGCGCGGTGTTCCTTCAGCAGCTTCAGCAGCGGGGTGGCGATGCCGACCACCTGCGGCTTCCTGCCCTTGCCCTTCGGAATCGTGATAGTGCGGCCGCGCAGGTCGACCTGGTGCCACTCGATCCCCAGCATCGCCGTCTTGCGCAGGCCCGTGGTCACCGCCGCGGTGATGGCCAGCTGCATGCCCGGATCCGCTGCGGCGATCAGCCCGTCGAATTCCTCGTGGCTGAGGAATCGCACGCGGTGTTCGTTCTCCGGGTATCGCAGGCGCTTCCAGTCGACTGCCGGCGCGGCCAGGCCGTGCGCGTTCACCGCGTGGTTGATCGCCGCTTTCAGCACGGCCATGTCGCGGTTGATGGTCGGGCGATCGATGCCGAGGCCGCGCCGCTTTGCGCGGAAGTCCATCAGCTGGCGGGTGGTCAGGCTGGCCAGCGCCTGGTTGGTATCGAGCATCGCATCGAACAGCGTGATCTTTTGCCAGACAAAGGCGTGGCTGCGCAGGTGCTGGGCGTGATCGGTGTAGTATGTGCCCAGCACATGGGTGAGCTTCCAGCTTTCCAGGCGTTGCGGTGCGGCCTGCAGATCGGCCAGCAGCGCGGCGGCTATCGCCTGCGCGTCCGCTTTTCTCTCTGCTTTCGTGCTGCCGCGATATCGGCGACCCCGGAAGGTGAACGCGTACCACCAGTAGGGCGAGCCGGAGCGTCTGTGGAGCTGCATGTGCGGTGCCTCTTTGCGAAATCGATCAGGTCTTCGCGAAGGTACAGAATACGCCTGCCGATCTTGACGAAGTCAACCGCGCCTTCATTGCGCAGCTTGCGTAGCGTGCGCGCCGACAGCGCGATCGCGGCGGCGGCGTCTGCTTCTTCGATCAGGATAGGGTCGGGATTCATAACTGCCACCCGATTTTATGTGCAATCCAGTCGAGCCCGTTGACCGACCATGAGTAGCCTATATCCGCGTCAATCTCAGGCCAGACAGAAACATAGTCATCGTCGCATTCTTCGCATTGGCAATTCTCAATCCGATCCTCGCGCGGCCAGCGCAAGCTGCTGCCCGAGTATCCGCAGCGCGCGCTGCCGCACTCCTCCTCGATGGCGGTGAGAATTTCCTCAATGTGTTCACCAATATTGTCGTCGGCTGACCAATCGGATTCTGCCCACCCGCTATGGACCCGAACGACATGATAATTCGGGCGCTGGTTGATCGTGGCGATTTTGAGTAGGCGCATTCCATCACCGAATGAGCGTTGGCAGACATAGGGCGTGAGCATCCCGCTATCGCCATCGGTCCAAAGCGTCCCGAGGAACGGCTGCTCAATCACGTCTTTGAGCATTTGCAGATTGAGCAAGTCACCTATCACCATGTCGCGCGCCGCGATGGCAGGGACGACATCTGCCCGCCAGTGCTCTTGCGGGTTATAGACCCTGCCATCGACGTTGAGCATGATGCTTTCGGGTTTGGAGCCGTCACCGGCGACCGTCGCATAATCGCGGCCATGCTTGGTGAGCACCACGCGTTGCCCGATTTCCAGTCCGCTTCCGAGAACTTGCATCATGCCGCATTCCTCTCGATCGGCAACGGCTTGCCATCGGGGCCGAACATGTCGGCGAGCAGGCTGGGCTGTGAGGATGGCAGGGCGTTGCGGGGCATGGGGACGGGTGCTGCTGGCTTCTGCCGGTAGCCCTCGCGCAGCAGCTGCATCAGCGCCAGGCGGCGCACGGCATCGCGCAGGCCGATATAGCGGGGCATGCGGTCGTGCTTGCCTTCCTCGTCGATCTGGCGGGCGAGGGTGTCGCGGGCGCGGGTGAGCTCGCCGATGGTGGCGTCCAGCGGGCAGAGTTCGCCCGCCGGGGTCTGGCCATCGCGCGGGCTGATCGCATCGCCCCTGTGCCCCACCAGCCACGCCTCTGCAGCTGCCCAAGGCATCAGCGCGCGGTTGGCGGCGCGGGCATCCATCTGCCCCGCATCCCGCGCGCGCTGCGCCACCGCGATGCGGCGGTCCAGTTCGGTGGAGATGAAGGCGCGGTCAGGCATCGATGTTGCCCTTCCTGACGTCGAAGCTGACAGCGACCACCCACGGGTTCGCATCCCATGCGCCAGCGCCGTTGATGCTGTCCCAGACGTGATGATACCAGGCTCGCGGCGATTGCGTGGTGTGTGGAGTTTCACCGACACACATATAGGGGTTGGACCCATCCTGTGTGCCGTCGCGGTGATTAGGATCGAGCGGCGCGCCTTCTGCCAGAACATCGGCCTCGCTGATGTCCTGCAGCCGCTCGACTCGAACGTCGGTGACGGTGAGCGTGATGCGGCTCGCCCAGCGCGGCATGAAGATCGACGGGCGCAACTTTTTGCACTGATCGATCAGGGCAGCCGATCCATCGCGACTAGCCGGGCGAATGAAATCGTCGGCGATGTAACGTACCGACCAAAGTTCAGGATCCATATCGCGGGATTTCTGATCATCAGTTGCCCAATGGAAGGCGTGCGTTTCCTTGACCCAAAGACGTTCCCCGGGGGCGTAGCCGATATGCGCCATCCATCCCGTACGGGTGGCGGGTGCCTGCCATTCAAAGGCGTCGGCTTCCCAAAACCAGCCATCACCGCAAAGATGCCGGAAGCGATCAGCGCCTTGCAACGCACGTGCGAGATTGTCTCCGCTAAGAGTGAACGCTTTGGTCTCTGGTGTACCGAACACACGCGCGCGCCGAAGCGTGCGCCGCGTCTGCGTCTTGGTGCCAGCGAGCAGAGCGCGTACCATGGGCGCGCTGAACAGGATGGGGCGATCGCTCACGCCCGGCCTTTCCATGGCTGGCGAGTGCCGTCCGGCAGGATCTGCGATACGTCGCCTTCGCGCTTGCGGGTGAGCCCGGTGTTGAGGACGAAGAGCTTGCCTTCCCGCGGCGGTTGATGCGGCGGGCGGTAACGGGGGGATGGTGTTGTCATTTGAAGCACCGGATAGTTGCGGCGATGCCCAGGGGCAGCCAGAAGAAGATGAGCCCGAGCAGCAAGGCCGCCGCGATGGGTGCGGGAGGATCGGCCGTTGTCGAGCCGTTCGGCGGGGCGCGATCCTGATCCATCACATCACCGCGGGGCGAAGCGCGGCGACCAAAGCGAGGCCGGTCACGAGCAGCACAAGCAGAACGATGAGGGCGTCGAGCATCTCGCGCAGCCAGCCCCTCACGTCCTTGAGCGCGGCGCGGATCTCGAGAAGCTGGGCGTAGGTCATGCCGCGAACTCCGGTAGAACTTCCTCGCGAACAGCTAAGCCGAAGCGGTCCAGCCAATAGCCGCGCCCGCTGCATAGGCCATCGTCTTCATTCCAGAGTGATCCGAAAGCGCAGATGCCCTCGCTTTTGAAAAACGAGAGGATTTCGCGCGCATCGGATAAGCTGATGCCGAGGTTGGAGGAAAGATGCCGAGGGCCGCGTCCGTAATCTGAGCAAAGCTCTGCCAGGGCGCGCTTGTGAATGTCTGTCAGACTGGCAGCGACTTCGGCCACAGCGGCGCGATCGATAAAGCTCATGCCGCTGCCCTCCGGTTGTAGGCGCGCTTGGGGGGCCAGCTTTCGCAGAGGCTCTTGAGCGCAACGGTGCGGATGCCGCTGGCGGCGCCGTGGCGCTTGCTGTCGCCCACGACGGTGACGCTGCCGCCCGGGTTGGTGCGGATGATGCGGACCTGTACACCGGTGCTGCGATCGAACGCGGTGCAACCAGGGTGGGGGAACTGAGCGGGAGCCTTGAGCATGTGTGCCTCCGTTGTTGACGGGGCGGATAATATGCGGGTTTTTTCCCGTGTCAATACAGTAGTGCGGGTTTTTTCCCACGCCTGATTTTCTGGCTATCGGGCTATGATTGAAATGCGACAGACCTTTGAGGTGGCAAATGGCAAGAGATGACGCGAGTGAGACGGCGGCAAAACGGACTTCGGGCAAGCGCCTGGCGCTCTACTGGATCGGCGGGCTCTTGGCGTTTGCCCTGTTGGCTGATCTTTCTGCTCGGACGTTCGCGCCAGAGCGATACGCTGAGGTGCAAGCTGAGCGGGAGCAGAAGGTGCTTGCTGCAAAGGCGGCATCCGACAAGGCAGAAGACCTTGAGGAACAGGCCGATGCGGCCAAGCAGGTGAGCGGGCAGCATTGTGTCGCAACATGGGATGGCTCAAACCGAAGCCTGAAGTCTCAGGTCATGAATGGCGCGCGCAACCCGGACAGCTTCGAGCATATCGAGACGAGGATCATGCCTGCCGTGACCAATGAAAAGACCGGTAGGCTGGAGAACGCAGCGATCATGAAGTTTCGCGCGCAGAATGGCTTTGGCGGAATGAATATCGGGACGGCAGTGGCGAGCGTTGACAACGATACCTGCGAAGCCACGCTAATTTCCGTGAACGATCGATAGCTATCCGCCGAGCAGGTCGCCTTGAGACATGATGCGATGCATGCGGCGAACCCGGCGCGAATCCACCCTGAACCTTAGCGGCGGATTATACTGTAAAAGCTCGATAAAATCGGGTGATCGGCGTGCCAGCGTCTTGATCAGGATCGCGCAGATTTCGTCGTGGCCGTTCTCGCTGAGCTGGACGATCACGTCGTCGCCGATCTGGGGCGGCTTGCGTGGATCTACTACGGCCATGTCACCAGGCCGATATCGGGGGTCCATCGATTCGCCCTCGACATAGACCGCGTAGGCCTCGTCGGCGCCGTTCAATGCGGGCGGGCGTGTGACATAGCGGACCACCTGGGTGGGTTCGAAAAGGGTCTGTTCGACATCGGCGTCATCGCCAGCTGTATCCTGATAGATGACCGTGCCGCCATGCGCGGTGCCCAGTACGGGAAGCGTTTCATTGCGCCGGCCCGAGGGGAATGCCTGAAACGGGATGGTTGGGTCGGCGATCCGGACGTCGGAGGGGATCGCCAGTGCATCCTTGCCTGTAAGCCAGTCGACCGAGACTTCGAGCACTTCGGCGACCTTGACCAGATTGTTTCCTGACGGCAGCCGTTGGCGCTTTTTGCCGTCACGGATCAGATCGGGCTTCCCTGTCACCGCCATCGAAAGAGAGCGGTCCGTAAAGCCTTTTTCGTCGCGTCGCTGATCGAGGCGCTGATAAAAATCAATGACTTGGGACATGCGGGGATTATCCCGCGCAATTACTGCCAAGTCATGCGGGAAAAAACCCGTTGACACAGGCGGGTAAATTCCCGCATCAGTTGCCGCGTTCATCACTGCGGAGCGATCCATTGAAACTCAAAACCAGACTTCGTCGGCTCGCGGATCGGTGGTGTCATGCCAACGATAGATCCTTGGCGCGGCTTGCCACCGTGGTGATGAACGACGGCGGATTTTTTGAGCGCCTGCGTCAGCCGAAGGCAGGTGTCACGGATGGAACATTGGAGAAGTTCGCGCAGTTCTTTGCCACGCCTGCACATTGGCCCGGCGAGAATGTTCCTGAAGAGGCATGCGAGTTTCTGCATGTATTGGGTCTTACTGGGCCGACCGCGCCGCTGTCACCGGGAAGCTCTGCCGACGTTTCCCCCCAGGCGGAGGCGGCGGAATGAGCCTCGATCATGCACGCATCATCGAAGCTCGCCCACCACGCGCTGGTGCAGTGGCCGACTGCTGGAACATCCGGCAAATTGCAGGCGGCACGCCCATCCTAGCGCGGCGGTTTTGGCCGATCGATGTCGACCATGGCCGCGCGGCAGGCGGCGGTCATCTCCGCAAAGCGGGTCACGTCCATATCGCAACGTGTCGTTGCCCCGACGATGTTTTTGAACACGAGGCACACGCGTTCTTCGCCAGCCTCATCATGGCCTACCTGCAGATCTACCGAATCGACGGGAATGGACAGCGTGGCCTGCGCATCGATTTCCTCTGCGACGGCGAGCAGGCGATTGGCGAGGGTGACGGCGGCAGCGGGCGACAGGACGAACCCGTGCGCATCACCTTCGTCATCCGCCCAGAGAGCGACTTCCCGATTGTGGTCCTGCACTATCGGTACTCCCTCGGACATGCGCGCCATGGCCATCGTATTCTCCTTTCGGTCGGTGTTGCTAGCCGGACTGTAGCCGAAGGGGTGGCCCCGGCAAGTGCCACCCCGGAGGCGTCGACATGACGCTGACCGTGCGCCAGCAGCGGCTGAAGGCTGCTTCATCCGATCTGGTGGGGGCGGTGCACGGTGTGGAGGCTGCGGCCGACCTGGTCGGCAAGGGCAAGAGCACGATCGGGCGGTATAGCAACATCAACGATGAAGATTACTGGATGCCAATCGACGTCATCGCCGCGCTGGAGCGGGTGACGCACGGCACACCGGGGCATCCGCAGGTGACGCGCGAGCTGTGCCGTCTGGCGGGCGGGGTGTTCGTACCGTTGCCACAGGCGGACCTGGGCAGCGACGATCTGCGCGCCGCGGTGATGCAGCTGTTCTCAGAGATGGGAGACGTCAGCCGCGAGATCGACCGATCGCTGGCCGGTGACGGTCGCATCAGCGCCAAAGAGGCAGAAGCGATCAACCGCGAGATCGAAGACCTGTTCGCGCGCGGAATCGAACTGAAGCAGGCGGTCACGATGGCTGCTGCGCGTGATGGCGCTGCCAAACAGAAGGGTGGGCGGTGATGGCCGAAGATTGGCAGCCGGGCGACCCGGCAATGTGCGTTTACAGCGGGAAGTGGTACCGGGATGGCCCTGAGCATGATCATGGCCCGCCACTGCCGGGCAGCGTGAATCGTGTGAGTGCAGTAACATCACTGAAATACGGGGGTCTGGGCTTGTCCTTTGATGCCTATCCGGCACGGTGCAAGTTTGAATCGTCGGCGTTCCGCAAAATCCGACCACATGAACCTGACGCAGAAGATGCGGAGACCATCAGCCTTTTGAACGGTACGCCGGTGCGGGAGCCGGTAGCATGATGGTTGGGTTTCTCTTCGGCTTCGTGGCCTGCTGGCTGTTTGCGGGCGTGATCGTGATGCGCCTGGCGCTGCCTGATGGCGTCGACTGGCGCGGTTTTACGCTTGCCGACGATGCCTTGCCGATCCTGATCGGCGTGCTGGTCTGGCCGTTCATTCTGGGTCGGGACGATGACGATGCCTGATGCCGCCGCACCTTCCGCGCCGCGCTTCGTGCTGGGTCCGCTGACGCTGTATGCCGATGTCACCGTGATGGAGGCGTGGCTGGAGAATGCCGCGCCGGGCGCCGAGCTGGTGTATGCCACCGGGCCCGCGCTGGGCCGCGAGGCGCCTGCCGGGTTGCTGGCGCGGCGCTGGGCCGACGAGGGCGAGGCGGTGCTGTTTCAGCGCAGGCCCGGCCCGGGCAAACCGCTGCAGTATGTTGCGCGTCGGCGCGAGCCTCCCGTCGAGAGTCGTTCAAAGGGTGGGCCGCGGCTGTTCGGAAATGCGGCGCGGCGGCAGTCCCGCCCTGCGCTGGGCGCGCCTGCCGACTTTGCCGAGACCCAAGCGGGGCGGGTGTTCGCGCTGCTGGTCGATCTGGCGGCGCGTGGTCTGCCCTGCCCGAACAACCGGGCGATTGCAGCGGAAGTCGACCTGAACACCGCCGAGCAGGCGCGATACGCGATCACCAGGCTGGTGCGGGCGGGGATGATCCGCGTCGACGCGGCCAGCACGTTCGACCCGCGCATCATCACGATTGTGAACACCGGCGCGCGCACGGCGGATCCGTCGCGCGTGCCGGCAGCAGCGAAGGGGAAGTGACATGACGTTGCGGGGACAGAACAAGACATCGTCCGAGAACGTGCTGACCCATGAAGAGGCAATGGCGTTCCTGAGCGACGTCGACCACTGGCTGCTTACCACCGGATCGGTGTGGACGCATCTGGCACGCAAGGCCGGGGTCTCGGTCAACATCCGCAACGCGGTGCGCCAAAAGGGCCATGGGATGCTGCGGGTGACGCAGGCGGCGATCGCGGGCGAGATCGTGCGCAACCCGCGCGGTCTGGAGAAGGCGGTCGGGTCCAGGCAGGCGACCGAGTATCTGATGCTTGCCGAGACAGACGCGCTAGCGTGCGAGGTGCGCGCCTGGCTGGAGCGGACCGGAACGCCGCTGTGGAGCATTGCCGTTGCCGCGGGGCGCGACAAGGAAGGCCTTGCCCGGTTGCTGGACCGCAGCGCGCTGCGCGCCAGCAAGAGCGTGGCCGCGCGCTATCGCCAGCTGATGGCGGAAAACCCCGATGGCATGGGCGCGACGCGCGAGCGCAAGACGAACACGCTGCCCCAGCCCGACACCGCGCCACCGCCGCCGACATTCGACCCGCTGGCCGAGCGCCGGGGCGAGGCCGCGCGCATGCGCAAAGAATGGGTCGCGCAGCAGGCGGCAGAGCATCAGCGCAAATATGGTCGCCCGCTGGGTCGGCCGATCGAAGAGATGGCGGCATGAGTGGCAGCGGGATGATCGCGGCGATTCCGGAAGGGCTAGCAGTGCAGGTCAGCGTCGAGTTTGAAGATCAGCCGTCAGGCTGCATCAAGGCCACGCTGAGGGCCAAGCCGCCGAGCGTTGGCGATCTTCTCGAGGTGGCTGTGGATTGCGCCGCTCACACGATCGCCCTGGGCATCATCTGCCATGCCGCCGCGAAGTGCACCGAGGTGCAGTCGCTGGCCGATTGCGGGCGCATCGATCGCGACGGGGCCGACCTTTTCGTGCGCCGGTACTCCGAATCCATCGCCGATATCGTCGGCCTGATCATCGAAAAGGGGAACTGACATGGCACGTGGATCCGATACCAAGGCCGATGTGGTGTCTCTGCCGGCGGGGTCGCTGAAGGCGGCGTTGAAGTCGGTCGTGGCGGCTGTCGAGGCGCGCAACACCATCCCGATCCTTTCCAACGTGCTGATCGAGGTGAACGCTGAACACCTGACCGTGTGCGGCACCGACCTGGACATGGAGATCACCCGCCAGGTGCCGGTGACGAGCGCATCCGGCAGCTGGGGCATTACCGTGCTGGCGCATGTGCTGGGCAAGGCGGTGGACAAATTGGGTGCGGGCGATGCCGAGGTGACGCTGACTGCCGCAGATGGCCGGTTGAAGATGGCCTGCGGGCGGGCGCGGTTCGACTTCCCGACGCTGCCGGTTGGCGACTTTCCGCGCATCGCGACGCAGGACTGGCAGGCGCAGTTCGAGATGACGGGCAGCACGCTGGCCGAGATGCTGGCGCACTGCCGCCCCGCGGTGAGCACCGAAGAGACGCGGTATTATCTGAACGGGGTGTTCTTCGAGCGGGATGCGGCCGAGCTGCTGGCGGTGGCGACCGATGGCCACCGGCTTCACACCGTGTGCCTGCACGCGCCCGATGGCAGCGAGCCGCTGCAGCATTCGATCGTGCCGCGCAAGGCTGTGGCGGCGATGGTTTCGCTTTGCGGTGAGGCTCGGGTTGAGCTCGCCTTTGCGCATGGCAAATTGCGGATGGAGAGCGGCGAGACCGTGCTGGTCAGCAAGCTGATCGACGGCAACTTCCCCGACTGGCGCCGCGTGGTGCCGAGCAACGCCGACAAGGTCTGCGAGTTCGACCCGCGCGTGCTGGAGGCGGCGCTGGCGCGTGTCGCGACGATCGACACCGGCAAGGAACGCGCGGTGAAGGTTGAGTTCGGCGGGGATGATATCGTGCTGACCGTGACCTGTGCCGAGACCGGCATGGCGACAGAGACGGTCGAGGCGAATTACGCGGGCGACCCCGTCACCATCGGGTTCAATGCGCGCTACCTGGCCGATGTGCTGGCGCAGCTGCCCGGTGACGCGGCGATGGTGGCGTTCGGCGATTCAGCCAGCCCGACGAAGTGGAGCAAGGCGATCGGCAGCGACCGCTTCTGCGTGCTCATGCCGATGCGGGTTTGATCGGTGACGGGGGAGTCGCGCCGTGGCCAGCAAGGATGAGCGCGACATGGATGCGCTGGCCGAGAAGGTCGAGCGCCACGGCAGCATCGCGCGCGCGGCCAGACAGCTGGGCATGAGCATTTACCGGGCGGAATCGCTGTGGGCGCAAATCTGCGCAGGATTGGGATGGCAGGCATCATGAGTGTTCAGATCATCATCGGCGATGCGCTCGAGGTGCTGCGCGGCTTGCCCGACGAGAGCGCCGACTGTTGCGTCACCTCGCCACCTTACTGGGGGCTGCGCGATTATGGCGTCGCTGGCCAGATGGGGCTGGAACCGACTCTGGCCGAGCACATCGCCGCGCAGGTCGAGCTTTTCGAAGAAGTCCGGCGCATCCTGAAGCCGCATGGCACGTTCTTCCTGAATTACGGCGACTGCTATGCGACCTCACCCAACGGCCGCAGCGCTGCCGATACCAAGGCGGCGGGGAACGATGACCGGACTTTCCGCGATAAGCCGTTCAGCACCGTGGGGCCGATCGAGCGGACGCCCGAGGGTGGTTATCCAGCGGCGGAGCAGAAGCGACGTATGGGCGACGCGCCGCGCGCTGCTGCTGGGCCGGTTTTCGGAGCGAGCGGTGGGCGGGATGTTCCGGGGCCACCGGCAAATGGATCGGGTCGACGCGGTGGCGGGAATGCTCCGTCTGGCGGGTATCTGAAGCCCAAGGACCTGTGCATGATCCCGAACCGTCTCGCGATCGCGCTGCAGGATGCGGGCTGGTGGGTGCGCAGCGAGATCATCTGGCGCAAGACCAACCCGATGCCCGACAGCAGCGGCGCCTATCGCCCCAGTAGCGCGCACGAGAAGATTTTCATGCTGACCAAGAGCGCGGATGCTCCGGTCTATCGCGCGCGCGACACCGGCGAAATCCGGTTTGATCCTGACCTGACCGAGCGCTGTCCGCTGGTGACGCGGCCAGATGTGCAGGCTGCGCGCTGGGTGAAGATCGGCGCGTACTGGGATGCCGAGGCGGTGCGGGTGCAACGCTCTACCATTGCAGATGGCAAGCAGCCTGATGGCTGGGACACCGGCGAGGGTGGTCACGGCACTATCCATCGTGAAGGCCGACAGAAAGGCAAGCGCATGGACAAGCAGCGCGGCCATGCTCGACCTCATCAAGGATCCAACGATCGCTGGGACGGCATGGACCGCGCCGAGCAGATGGCCAATGGCCGGTTGCTGCGCAATGCCGAGGGTGACCTGTCGGACTTCCTGCAGCACATTGGCCCGGATGTGTGGG
>Ga0307994_1000090_pt1 | contig 74348 bp, 68 predicted proteins | sample EllFjometagen261_FD_203171 | JGI IMG/M metagenome (GOLD analysis project Ga0307994, IMG submission 203171) | Marine microbial communities from Ellis Fjord, Antarctic Ocean - #261 | ecosystem: Environmental > Aquatic > Marine > Unclassified | place: Southern Ocean | collected 2014-11-02
TGGCATCGGTTGTGCCTTTGCCGTATTACAGCTTGCGACCTGGTTCGGTCTACGACACCATCGAACGAGTCGAGGCCCCTGGCGACTTGATATCGATTCCCGAGGGCGATATCGGCTTCGTCACCGTCTCTCAGACCGCGAACATCACGTCGTGGCAGTGGCTCAACGCCAAGCTTGACAACAATGTGCGTATTCTCCACGAGGACGAAGTACGCGGCGATCAGACTGCCGATGAGCTACGCGAGGCCGACATTCGCCGGATGCAGGTATCGAAGAATGCCGCCGTTGTTGTGGCGTTACAAAAGCTCGGGTTTGACCTGATTATCACACCAATCGGTATCGAAGTAGCGCAGGTCTTCGACTGCACCGCTGCTGACGGCACGCTCGGAACCGGTGACTTGATTGTTGGGGTGAATGGCGTCGATGTGCGCAGTGGAGAGGAGCTGGTCGAACAGCTTATGGAGCAGTCGATCGGCGACGAAGTCGACCTGAGCGTCGAACGGATCGATCCAAATAATCCAACCCAATCCATGCGCACTGATCTGGTTGCGATCACACTTGGGTCTGCGGACGCCGACTGCCTTCCCGACGATGTACGAGCCGACGAACCTCGCCCGTTCATCGGCATTGGTACTTTGCCGATCTTCGAGGAAGATTTCCCGATCGACATCGACCTGCGCACCGGCAACGTTGGCGGGCCCTCGGCTGGGCTGGCATTCACGCTGGCAATCATGGATGTACTCAGCGAAGGTGAACTAACCAATGGGCTGAGCATTGTTGCCACTGGTTCTATCGACCGTGAGGGCAACGTCGGACCCGTAGGCGGGATCCACCAGAAGACGGTTGCTGCCGAGCGTTCACGCGCCGACGTGTTCTTGGTGCCGAAGTGCTGCGACAACTTCGTCAGCCGTGAAACCGGTGAACCACTTGGCCTGCCGAGCAACTACGACGAGGCGGTCAGCTACGCCGAAGACATCATGGTGATCGGTGTCGACACCCTTGACGAGGCACTCATTGCCCTAGGCGAGCTTGGCGGCGATGTGGACCGCTTCCTCGAACAGAGCTCATCGTAGAAAGCGGCTGCTTCGGCGGTTGTTCGAAGTCGCCATCTCTGTGCGCAGGGCATCAGTCGCGGGGTCAGCGAACGACATTGGCTGATTGACACAGCGGGGACGCGGCACGATACTTCGTGCACTGAAAGTGTGGGCTCGTATGAGAACCGGCATCCAGTCAGAGGGAATTCAATGACTGAACGACGAGCACCGACGCTGCGAGCACGTAATGAATCCAGGGTCCTCGCCCAGGCCGGGGCTACGGCTGAGGCCAAACCATTTGACCGCATCCCCGTCATTGATATCACGCCGCTTTTCAGCATTGATGCCCAAGCCCGAGCGATCGTTGGATCCGAGATTCGCACCGCATGTATGGACGTCGGATTCTTCTATGTCAGCGGTCATGGTGTCGATGATGCGGTCTACGCCGGCGCGTTCGCCGCGGCGCAGTCCTTTTTTGATCTCCCCGATGAACACAAAAGCGCGGTGTCGATCTACAACTCGGCTGCCATGCGCGGGTACACCGGTCTGCTCGAAGAAAATACTGACCCGGATAACCTAGGTGACCTCCATGAGGCGTTTGACGCTTCGCTGGATCTTGACCCTGATGATCCTGATGTGGCGTCAGGTACCTACGGGTATGGCGTCAATCAGTGGCCTGAGCTCGAAGGGTTTCGGACCGCGGTGATGACCTATCACCAGGCGTTGGGTGTTCTTAGCGAGTCGCTGTATCGAGGGTTCGCTCTTTCGTTAGATCTGCCCGAGGATCACTTCGCGCCGATGTTGACCAAGCCGATCGCTGAGTTGCGGCTGCTGCACTACCCGCCGCAGGACCAGCACGACGACGGCAAGATCATGGGCATCGGCGCTCATTCCGACTACGACGTGTTCACGGTGCTGGCGACTGACGAGACGCCGGCGCTCCAAGTGCAGAATCCTGCGGGTGCATGGATCGATGCACCCCCGCTTCCCGGCACGTTCATCGTCAACGTAGGTGACCTTATGCAGCGTTGGACCAACGATCTGTACCGCTCGACTATTCATCGGGCCATCAATCGGACTGGCCAACGTCGTTATTCGATCCCGTTCTTCTCCAACGTCAACCCACTTGAGATGGTCTCCGTACTGCCAAGCTGCCGATCGGACGACCGCCCGGCACGGTATGAACCAATCGGTGCTGCGGCCTATGTCGAGGCATGTATGCAAGAGGCGTATGGGGTAGTTGACGGCTGAGCCAGTGTCGCTGCGACCCATAGATGGCTCTTTTCCTGCCGTCTAGGGAGTTAGATGGAAAGTTTTTCTGGGCGCTCAACCCGACGATTTTGGTTGTGTTGGTGCTGATGTGGCCCATGTTGTTGGTGTGATTTGGTCCCGAGAGCCACCACCATGCCCCAATGAGGGGTTCTAGCCCGCATACCATCGTGTCTGTGGGTGAGCCTTTACCAGAACAGGTGCTGGATACCGCTGTCGATCCAACCGAGATCGTGCAGCAGTCGTTCGATACCGAACGACGAGGTTTTGATCAGCAACAGGTGCAGCACTATCTGCGCGCCGTCGCTGATTCATTGCGGGATGCGCAGCAGCGCGAGGCCGACATGCGTAGTCGCTTGGGTCGGGCTGTTCGCCGCGCCGAAACTGCCGAGGATGCGCTTCGGAATGTGCCGACGCATGACCCAGCTGAGCTGAACCGCGAGTTCGGTGACCAGGTGTCCTCAGTCCTTGAGGCCGCTCGTGTCGCTGGAGATCAACGAGTTGTTGTAGCCGAGCAATCGGCCAAAAAGATGATGGCTAACGCCAAGGCCGAAGCATCGACGATGCGGGCCGAAGCCGACGCCATTCTGCAGGACCGCCACGCCGCTGCTGAATTGACAGCGACCGAAATCGTTGGCGATAGCCAGACCGAAGCGCAGTTGATTCGCGAACAGGCTCGTATCGATGTCGACGCAATGATCAGCCAGGCCGCCGATCGCGTGCAACGCGCCAGTGACGAATGTGATGCCCTGATTAGTGAAGCCGAAGAAGCCCGAGCCCAGATTCTTGAAGACATGGAACGCCGGCGCCGCCAAGCCCGCGCCCAGGTCGAACGTTTGCGGGTCGGTCGAGACCGACTGCTGCGTTCTTACGATGTGGTGCGTCGCACGCTTGAGGAAACGACTGTTGAACTCAAGTCGTCGCTGAAAGAAGCAAAGGTGCGCGGCGAAGGCGCAGCCCGAGCAATCGCATCCGAACCTCTTGCATCACGCGAGCAGCTCGAAGCCGAGCTGCGTGACGCCAAGATGATTGGTCGCATCACGATCTCTGATCCAGCGCCCGCGTCCTCAGAAGACTCAGCCGTTACGGGCGCTCTTCGTTCACCCGCGCTGCCTCGCCATCTCAGCGCCCGAGAACAACAGGACCTAGACACAACCGCACCGACTAGCGGCCCGCGAGTATCTGAAGCGATGAAGAAGGGCGCGCTGGCGGCGCAGCCAAAGGCACCTGCAATCGCCCCTGCCCTCAAGGCATCAGCGGTCGCCGATGCGTCCGAAGACCCAATTGCCGCCATGATGGCCGCCGCCGAGGCCAAACAGGCTGGCACCGCCGCACTTGTGTCAGTCGACCTTAAAGACCGAAACAGCGCAGACGCTGAAGACGCGACCGGCGGTGGCGCAGATGCTGACGCCCTGGGTGCTGAAGACCGAGACGCTGATGCGCCGGACGGCGAGCCGGGTCAGATTGACGCTGAATTCTCCGAACTTGAAGACAACGACCTCAACATCGTCGAACCATCTGACGAGATCGAAGAGGTGGTTGCAGTACCGCTCACCGAGGCTGGCTCTGATGCCGCAGCGCCTGGCCTGTTTGCTGCACTTCGGGTACAGAGGTCTGACCGTAAAAGCCCCGCTCGCTCAGCAACAAAGAAGTCAGTAACAAAGAAGTCAGGCTCCAAGAAGTCAGGCATAGAGAAACCAGCCTCAAAGACTGCAACGACCGATCAGGTTGCATCCCAAGAAGCAACAGATCTTGCCCCCACAGAGTTATTGGCTGCGGTAGATGACGATCATGGCAACCTCTCGGCGTCGGTGGGCACCATCCCTGGCATCGAGGCACAACGCGATGCGGTAATCGCCGACGCGGCGAAGCAACTCGAGAAACGTCTCAAGCGAGCGCTTGCCGACGAACAGAACGATGTGCTCGCAGGCATCCGCGCCGCGAAGAAGAAAGTGGCACTGACAGCGATTGTCGGCGATGTCGATACCCACATCAATCGGTACGTGCTCGCCATCCACGAAGTCGCGGCAGTCACCTATGGAGCTGGTGCGGCGCTCATCGATGTCCAAGCGGCTGAAGGCCACTTGCCAGCAGGCGCGGTCGAAGAGCTGCTTGAAACTGATGTTGTGTTGCCGATCCGACAGGGTCTAGCTTCGCTTGACGATCTCGGCGTAGACGCCGCCGACATGCATATCGATCCGGTTCGGGCCTTCTATAGGCAGCGCAAAACGGACCACTTGGGCCTGGCTGCATCCCGTTTGGCGAATCTGCTTTGTGTCGCTGGGCTATGCGATGCTTTGCCCGAAGAGTCTCCACTTCCTTGGGCAATGACTGCGAAATAGTTGGGGCGACCTGAGAAGCGTCGAGGTACCCGGGTAGCATCAGCGCCTAATGCGGCCTGAATCAGCAATGCCGCGACCGAGACGGTCGCAGTCAACAATGAGTGGTAAGGCGCGAGGGCTACTGGCCTTCATCGTCGTCGGACTCTTCGCCCTCCTCTTGTCGGTGCGCGGCATCGCCAACTTTGTCACCGACTACCTGTGGTTTGACAACGTTGGCTACAACGATGTCTGGCGCCAGGTTTTGGCATCGAAGATCATCCTGGCGGTGATATTCGTTACGTTCTTTGCGATCTTGTGCTGGGCGAACCTGTGGCTCGCTGACCGCTTAGCCCCGCAGTACCGCGAAGCCAGCCCCGAAGAAGAAGCCGTCATGCGCTTCCGCGAGGTTATTGGCTCTCGTTGGGGGTTGGTCCGATTTGGCGTGACTGGGCTGTTTGCGATCAGCATCGGCGCAGGCGCAGCATCGCAGTGGCGTAATTGGCTGCTGTTTACGAACAGCGTCGACTTCAACGAGATAGATCCACAGTTCGGTCGAGACATTAGCTTTTATGTCTTCCGTATGCCGTTCCTCAACTTCGTAGCGAGTTGGCTGTTCACCGCACTCATGGTCGTGCTGGTGCTGACTATTGCAATGCACTACCTATCTGGTGGCATCCGAATCCAAAGCGTCAACGAACGCGTCACGCCGCAGGTCAAGGCGCACGTGTCGGTGCTGCTTGCTGCCATGGCGCTCGTGCGAGCGTTCACGTACTGGCTCGATCGGTACGCACTCAGTTACTCGACCGACGGCAAGTTTGCAGGCCTGGGTTACACCGATGTCAAGGCTCGGCTCCCCGTCCTGAACCTGCTGATCCTGATCGCACTGCTCTCTGTTGTGCTGTTTGTCGTCAACATCCGTCGCAAAGGATGGGGCCTTCCCGCCGTTGCTGTTGGTCTGTGGGCGCTCGTGTCGATCGTGATGGGCGGCATCTATCCCGTCGTGGTGCAGCGTTTTTCGGTTGACCCCGACGAGACCACCAAGGAGGCGCCGTACGTCGAACGCAATATCGATGCCACTAAAAATGCGTTTGGCCTCGGCGGTGTCGACCAACGGGTCTTCAACTACCACGAGGACCTGACCGGTCAAGACGTCGCCACCAGCGAGCTAAACATTCCTTCAGTCCCGCTGCTCGACCCGAGCATCTCTGTGCAGACTTTCCAGCTGCAACAAGCCGAACGTTCCTTCTTCAAGTTCGACGACAATAGGCTCGACGTCGACCGGTACTTCGTCGATGGCGTGCAAACGCAGGTGCTGATTTCTGCACGCGAGCTCAATCCGTCGGGCATCCCAGAGAGCGGCTGGGAAAGCGAAGTCCTGAGCTTCACCCACGGCAACGGTTTGGCATTGGCGCCAGCGAACCGTATTCGCGACAGCTTGCCTACTTTTCTGATCGGCGATGTGCCGCTCAAAAACGACATCGAAGACGATATTCCGATCGACCAACCCCGTATCTATTTCGGCGAGAACATGGGCGGTTACGCGATCGTTGATACCGATCGTGACGAGATCGATTCGATCGACGGCAGCACCCGAATATCGCACAACTACGCGGGCGAAGGCGGCGTGACCGCCGGGGGCTTCTGGCGCCGCTCCTTGTTTGCGCTGCGTTTCCAGAGCATCGACCCGCTGATCTCTGACTTCGTTCGCGACGACAGTCGCTTTGTGTGGAACCGCAATATTGGTGACCGCGTAGAAAAGGTTGCGCCGTTCCTTGAGTTCGACCACAACCCATATCCAGTGGTGGTCGACGGGCGAATCCTGTATGTGGTCGATGCGTATACGACGACCAGCAACTATCCCTATGCCCAGAGCCGCGAGAACCTAGGTGTCGCGAATGGTTCGGGTCTTCGGTCCGAATTTAACTATGTGCGCAACTCGGTCAAGGTGACGGTCGACGCTTACGACGGCAACATCATCTTGTATGTCGTAGATCAGAATGATCCGATCATCCTGGCGTGGCAACAGGTCTTCCCTGAGCTGCTTCGGCCCTTCGATGAAATGCCCGAGGCGCTGCTCGACAACCTTCGTTATCCCGAAGACATCTTCACCGTCCAGACCAATATGTGGGCCAAATACCACATCGATGTCGACGAAACCGCTGACCTGCTCGAAGGAAGCGACGAGTGGGCAGTTGCACAGGATCCCGGCGGTGTGCTCGGTGCTGGCCAGACCTCGACGACCAACGCACAGGGTGTCGAGTCTCGTGCCGAGACCCGAGTCGGTCCCTATTACAGCTTGCTACGGCTTCCCGATGAGACCAAGCAAGAGTTCGTAATTTTCCGGTCGTTCGTGCCGTTCTCGGCCGATGATCAGAGAAAAGAGCTTCAGGCGTTCATGGTCGGCGTCAGCGAAGTCGGGTCGCAAAATTACGGCCGGCTTGTCAGCTTCGAGGTGGCCAACGTTGGCGGCGATGCCGAAGCCCCAGGCCCTGGCCTGGTCGCGTCGCAGATCACATCGCAGGAAGAAGTCAGTCGGCAGATCTCGTTGCTGAATGCCCGCGACGAAGGTTCGTCGGTCGAGTTCGGCGACCTGATCGTCGTGCCGGTCGAGGGCTCGCTGATCTATGTTCGTCCGCTGTACGTGATTGCAACCGGTACCCGACAGCCAAACCTGGAATGGGTCATTGTGTTCCATGCCGACAACGTCGTCATGTGTCACTCGATGACAGACTCGATTCGGGCACTCTTTGGTGTCGAAGTCCGCGGCCTGCAAAGCGACGATGATAATCCCACATGTGTGGGTGACGTTGCGTTCGATCGTTTGAGCACGTCGAACTCTGGCAGCAACGAGGCGCTGGTGATTGGTGATGGCCCAGCCGCCGAAGAAGCACTAAAGCTTCTCGACGAAGCCAAAGACGCGCTCATGGATGGGGATCTTGGCCGCTACCAGGAACTCGTTGATGGCGCCCGCGGCGTGCTTGTCGCCGCGGCCGAAGCTGAAGAGGCCGAAGCTGAAGCGGCCGAAAAGGATGCAACCGCTTCCGATGACGCAGACACCGCAGAAGCAGACACCAACGCCGACGCCGAGGACAGCGACGGCTAACACGCTCGCGCTGGCAAGTACGGGTAGCCGAGCATGTCAACGGGGTCGCGCGGGTGAACCCTGGTAGTGGCCTGACATTGGGTGGCCTGCCCGTGGGTAAGTAGCTGTGCTCGGACTAGTTTGGCTGAAATTGTTGAGCGGGCGTGGGCAGTTGATCAATTCATCGAGACCACCATTCCAGACCGAGGAGTGACGATTGCAGCAGCCTTGCCAGCGGCGCGACTGGCCGCCGATACCCAACACAGCCTTTCCTTCAGCTCAATCCAGGCAGAGCGTCACTTCGGCGTTCGCCGGAACGGTCAGGTATGAGGTAGGGGAACGAGACGATGTCCGTCGAAAAGGCTAGAACAGGGCCCCAAGAATCGTATAGCAGGCCAGGTGTGGCAGTTGCGATACGAAACATATGCGAAACCGCTCAGTGCGGAAGTGAAATCTGTCCCATACTTGTTGCTATGAGGGAATGTTCCACGCTCTGGCAGCGTTCATTCTTCTCGATAGGACCAACGCAACCTTGCAATCACAGGGAGAAGTGCACGCCAATGACTGACTCAATCCTCCAATCCGAAATCGACCGCATGATCGATTCGCTCGACGGAGCCATCACGAGCCATTCTCGAGTGATCGATGGTCTGCTTGACCTTCGCTCAGCCTCGGGCGATGACGTGAAACTGGTTGCCGTGATCGAGGAATCACTTAAGAACATTCCTGGTCGCACGAACGTGGATACAGAATGGTGGAAGACGCAGCTCACCACATTCCGGCTGATGACCGACGATGCTGTCGGGGCTCAGAACTAACCCTTTTCCCCAATCGGCCTAGGTCAATACAAGCAGACGCACGGCGCGCAGAGCCGTGCGTCTGTTTGCGGTTTTGTGCCGCCGGGTTGTCGGGTTGTTGGGGCGTTCAACCTACGATTACGCAACATGTCCCCCGTGACGCGGTGGAAGGCCTGTGCCAGGCCGGTTGCAACGACCCGACGACGTAGTTTCGGTCCAACGATCGGGCTGTACCGCGGCGCCAGTAACAGCACAAACCACAGGCCAAAGAAGCGGCGCTAGTTGGTTGCCAGGCGAGGGTCGGCGCAGCAGGCTGACGCAACGGTTGCGACTGCGAGAATGAGCACTAATCTCACCAGCGGCAGCCGACCAAGGCGCGGAGCCCACCAAGGGGCCGAGCCGTCGGCGATGACCAGCTGCCACGCCACCAGGTGCTGGTGTGCACGGCATGTCAGGTTGTCTCGCAGCGGAGTCTGCACGAAAACGACTCGGTCATGCGAGCGAGGTGAGCGATCGAATTCTGCGACGAACTACCTGGCTGGTGAGTTGAACGTCGAAGATTTCACCGGGAGGGTCGGTTTCACTGGTGGCAGTCCCTTCGGTGCGGTGGGTAGCGTGCAGCCCGTGATTGAACTCGAGTCGCTCGATGCCTTCGATGCGTATTTGGATGGCCATAAGTCCTTGACTGATGTCGCGTGCCAGGGCCTCGATCTGCGTGAACGCAGTTGGCGCCTGTTCGAAGCTGATGTACGAGAAGCATTCTTCTTGGGCTGCCAGCTTGAAGGGTCCGCGCTCGAGTATCTGAACGGCCACGGGGCCTGCGTCTTTCCGGCACTCGAAGGGCTGCCATTTCGTAGTTTCCGCGGTGACCTTTACGACGCAGCTGAGCTTTACGCGGGGTACGTGCCTGGTGAACATCAGAGCTACGAGGTCACGCCCGACGCGCGTTGCTATCACGAACACAAGCGCACGGCCGCCAGCCTCCATGTGGTGGGGACGCTGGCCGAGCGGATTCACGATCACGCAGTGGACAATGCTTTGCATCAACATCTTGCTCAGGTGGGGCCTGAGTCAGTCGTAGCGATCATGGGCGGCCATGGCCTGACCCGCACCGACAATGCCTACATCCAAGTCGCACAGCTGGGTAGAGCACTTACAGCTGCTGGGTTCTATGTCGCGACCGGCGGCGGGCCCGGCGCAATGGAGGCTGCGAACTTCGGCGCATGGATGGCAGCACATCCACCTGAAGCGCTAGATCAGGCACTGTCGGTGCTTGCTGGTGCGGCCACCTTTGAGCCAGTTGGTGAATGGCTTGATGCAGCGTTCGAGGTGCGCTCCCGGTGGCCTCAGCCTGAGCCTGCGACCGGGTCGAGCCTGGGGGTTCCGACATGGCACTACGGCCACGAGCCGCCAAACGTGTTCGCCACAGAGATCGCCAAATACTTCGCAAACAGCATTCGAGAAGATGGCCTATTGGCGATCGCCCTGGCTGGCGTCGTATTCGCCCCGGGTAGTGCTGGCACCATTCAAGAAGTCTTCCAGGACGCTGCGCAGAATCATTACGAGTCCTTTGGCAAGGTCAGTCCCATGGTGTTCCTCGACGTCGAGTATTGGACGACGGTCAAGCCGATCTATCCGGTGTTGCAGCACCTGGCAGCAGGCAAGCCCTATGGCGACGTGCTTGCCGCCTTCGATGACATCGAACCAATCATCGACTTCCTCATCACCCATCGCTAAGACCGGATCCGGTTTGGACGAGGGTCGCCACTGTGGCGATGTCAGTCGTTCAATCGGTTGGCTGATCAGAGTCGAGTTCGGTGCTCTGACAACGCTGTTTGCCTACCCCTAGAGTGGCGGCCATGCGTGATACCAGCGAATCGTCGACCGAACTCGTTGCCGAGGGCACGATGACGGCCTCAGCCCAGCCACAGCCAGATGTGTCGGACCCGGCCAAGCTCATTCGTCTGGGCACCATGTTGCAGACGATGCTGACCGAGCTCAAGGACACCGAGAATGACGAGGCTGGTTTGCAGCGTCTAGCGCAGATCCATCACGAGACGATCGAAGAGCTTGGCGAGATACTGAGCGACGACCTGCACGAAGAACTCTTGGAATTCAATGATTGCTGCGGCAACGACACCCCAAGCGAGAGCGAGATGCGCGTGGCGCATGCCCAGCTTGTTGGTTGGATCCAGGGCCTATTGCGCGGCATGCAAGCTACAGCGACCGCTCAGGCTCAGATGGCTCAGCAACAAATGATGATGATGCAGGCTCAGATGCAAGGCCGTGCACTTGGAGGCCCGGGCGGTTCCGATGGCGCTGCCCACGGACAGCCTCCGCAGAAGCCTCGCAACTCCGGTCCTGCTGTTCCCGACAGCGGTTACCTCTAAGCCGGAAGTCCAGGATCAGGGTTTGCGCACCATGACGAAACTAAGGATTAAGCCATGTACGTGCTGAACGTGATCGTCGCTCTGCTGCTGGGTGTTGGATTCCTGATGTTCGGTGTTGGCAAGATCATTGGCGTGAAGACTATGACCGAAGCCCGCCAACATCTCGGCCTCCCCAGCGGCCTGTTCAAGGTCATCGGCGGCCTTGAGATCTTTGGTGGCGCCGGTGTGCTGGTTGGTCTGCACGTCGATCTGCCGATCATCGGAATTCTGGCAGCCGTTGGCTTGGTGGGTATGACGATTGGGGCCGCGTCGTATCACCAAAAGGTCGGCGATGCCATGAAGGAATGGCTCCCCGCTGTGATGATGGGGTCGATGGCGATCTTCTATATCATCCTGCGAATAGCGACGGCGTAAGCGACAAGTTTTCGCCCTAGCACGAGCGCCACTCGCTTGTCTTCACCAGCGCGTTGCGCGATGGGCACCCCGGGGATATCTTAACTGTGCGGGGTGGAGCAGCAAGGTAGCTCGTCGGGCTCATAACCCGAAGGTCACAGGTTCAAATCCTGTCCCCGCCACTAAGAATCAAGCCGGTCCGCAAGGGCCGGCTTTGTTCGTTTTGCAACGATGTCAAACGGGTGTCTAACCAGCGGCGTCCTCAGTTCTGGTGATAGCGATCGGAGCGTTTGCCTCGGTACACCCGCATGTCGATTGCTCGCACAGCGTTGACGCGGTCCTCTGGCTTAATACGAAACAGCAGCCGGGGTTCGGTCTGCATGTTGGCGAAGAAGGCGTCGGGGTTACCGCCAGGGACCGAGCCAACGTACTTGTCCACGAGCAGGCGGCTGATCGCCCAGATGTCGAAGTCCGGTAGCTCGAATGACTCGGCCGTGCCGTCAATGCCTATGTGACCAGCCGAGTCGCCGAGGGCCTCGACGCAGAGCGAGCAGCGAGGGTCGGTCAGCAACTGTTTGCACCAGATGCGGCCGTATGTGCCGGTCAGCCAGAAAGCATCCTGGTGCCACAACCACCAGACAGGCACGGTATAGGGCAGGCCGTTCGAACGCAGAGTCGCCAGCACGCCAACATGGGGCTCGGTCAGGAAGCGAGCATAGAAGTCGGGCTGCATTCTCGGCATTTCCAGATCATGGCAGCACTGGGTAACGATAGGACAATGCCGAAGTACACCGTCATGATCTTCACCAGGGCTCACGAAGGCCGCGAGGCCGAGTTCGACCAGTGGTACGAGGACACCCATGTCGACGACGTGCTTGCAACAGCACCAGGCTGGACATCGGGGCAACGGTTCAATCTTGTGCACCAGACAGGCGTCGAGATGCCGAGCCCTCACTTGGCGCTCTACGAGGCCGATGGCGAGAGTCCCCAAGCAGTCCTGCGGACACTGAACAAGACGCGACACAACCGTGCGATCAGCGACAGCATGGACGCGTCTGACTTCGCCATGTGGGTCTTCGACGAAGCCGGCCAACGCCACACCCTCAACGCCTGAACACAGCCGGGCCGCCAACGAAAGAGCGGGCGGTCATATCGAGACCACACACCCGGACTTGCGCGATGAGATTCGGCGCTTGCACCCCGCTGGTTGCGTCTTGCCAGCGCGACATTGCGCTTGCGGCGTGGCTCTGCAAAGGTCTTGACATGGCTATTGCTCCTACTGCACAAGAAACCGAGATGACGCTCGCGGAGTATTTCGCAGATGGTGAACGCCGAGCCCTTGGGTTGGACAACCGCGGGCCGGTGCGCTTTGTTGGCGACGGAGCGCTGCATCCCGATATCGCCGAGGCGTACTGGAAATACGGTTTCTATGTGTTCGAGGGCGTCTTTGGTGCTGAAGAGCTCGGCGATATCGAATCTGGTCTTGCGCAGTTTCGTCGCAGATTACCAACCGGACGCACCAGCGATTTGGATGTCGACGGCAATCAAGCCATCGGTGTTGGCCTGCAATCTCGCACGGTGCAGTGGGGCAAGACGCTGTCTGATCCTCTCGGTGGAACCAAGGCCTCACACGGCCGGCACCCCGTGAAGATGCACGAGCCAGAACCAACTGCGGACGCCCCAGACGAGGTCGTCTACGTCGTGCTTGGCTCGCTGCAGTTCTGTGACGCAGCCTTGCGCGCCTATGGCCACCCCGACCTGCTTGGCGTCGCAGCCGCCCTGAACGGAGACGACTTCACTCCGTTCAACGAAGCAATTTTCTTGAAGGACCCCGGTGTTGGGCCGTCGGTGGCATGGCATCGCGATGGGGTCACTCATTGGGAGGCACCCGATTGGGACCAAGGCTCGCACGGCTTCAACTTCATGGGCCAGGTTTTCGGATGCACTCCGGCCAACGGCGTGTGGGTGCTTCCGGGCACACACAAGCAACGACACGTCGACATCGCCGCGCATATGACCGAAGCAGGCTCGGACCGATTGCCCGATGCGGTGCCATTGGTTTGCGCACCTGGCGATGTGGCGATTGTGAACCGCCAAGCAATACATGGCTCCTTCGCCAACACCAGCGACTCGCCACGCGTCACCCTCAATATGGGTTTTCACCGCCGTTCTTCAGTGCTCGGTGCAATGAGCAGCGGCATCCACGGGGGAGTAGCGCCCATCGATGAGCAGCGAATCGCTGAGCGCTCGAAGATGATCGGCTGGGCAATCGATGCTCGCCAGCAGCGTTATAGCGACGAATCCCCGTTCAGCTACAAGCCACTCGCTGGCCAGCAACTGATATGGGACGATGCCGCGCGCGCCGAGACCGTCGACTACAACTTCCTCGATCTCAGCATCTGAGTGTGTCAAGCAATGAGGTTGATGCCGTGTTCGACTGACACCGCACCTGAACGAGGTACACGTGTGTTCAACTGGCGGCAGGCGCAGCGGTAACCCACCTTGATATCGGTGCAGGCTTAGGGCCTATGCTCGGGTCGTGGGGCACAAGCTGAACGTCCAACAGATCGAGCAGTACCGAGACGCAGGCTGGGTGTCACCGGTCTCGGTACTGAGCACAGCTGCTGCCGCAGCCGCGCGCTCGAGACTCGAAGCCCATGAGGCGACACTGGGGCATCCGGTCGATGCGAGCCAGCGCTCAAAATGCCATCTGCTATTTCGATGGGTTGATGACATCATGCGCGACGATCAGGTACTCGATGCCGTCGAGGACCTTGTTGGTCCGAACATCCTGTGCTGGAACACGATCCTTTGGATCAAGGAACCGCAGACGCCGAGCTACGTCGGATGGCACCAAGACTTGACCTACTGGGGACTGGACAACGACGAACTCGTAACTGTCTGGGTCGCGCTGTCGCCGGCCAGCGAGGCAAGTGGCTGCATGAGCGTCATTCCAGGAAGTCACCACCAGCTCATGCAACACGACGAGACGTGGAACGAAGACAATCTGCTTACACGCGGCCAGGAGCTCTCGATTGACCCGGCGAAGCACCCGGTCGTCGCCATGGCGCTCGAACCTGGGCAGGCCTCATTCCACAATGTGCGGTCGGCGCACGGATCTGGTCCGAACACCACCGACGATCGTCGCATCGGCCTGTCGATGCACTTCATGCCGACACATACCCGTCAACAGCTGAGCGACTGGGATTCGGCTGCGCTGGTTCGTGGCAGCGATGACTACGGCCATTTTGAGCACTGCCCGCAGCCTGCCCATGACTTGGACCCAGTCGCGGTCGAGTTCCATCGCCGGGCTTCTCAAGCGTTGCGAAAAATCGTCTATGCCGGCACCGACCCAGACACGACCACGTTGTAAGCGCCTGCAGCGGCGCCGCGAGAATTCGCGTTGTGCTGCTCGTTCGCTACGAACGGGAGCCCGAACACAACGACGTGCTCGATCTGAGCGACTCACGCGAACCACGCCCGTCTTTACCGGGCGACCAACGCCATAACTACTGAGCGTCCGTTGAGGCAACAGCGTCATGCAACAAGAATGGACCCTGACCGGCGAAGCGGCCCATCGCTAAGACGAGGTCAACGACTGCTGCCGGGAAGCCGCAGGCTACGGTGCCAATCATGCAGAATCTCACTGGACACGTCGCATGGATCACCGGAGCTGGCACCGGTATTGGGGAATCAGCGGCACTCAAACTCGCAGCCGCCGGATGCACGGTCGTTGTGTCTGGGCGCCGGCCCGAACCGCTCGACTCGCTGGTTGAGCGAATCGTCGCAGCGGGTGGAGTCGCGTCCTCGGAGCCACTCGACGTCGCCGATAAGCACGCAGTCAGTGCCGTTGTGCAACGCATTCTTGAAGCACACGACAAAATCGACATCTGCGTGCTCAGTGCTGGCATCAATGTCACCGATCGCAACTGGCCGGTCCTGACGACCGATGCATGGGACGACATAATCGCGATCGATCTGAATGGCGCTTTCTATTGCTGTCACTCGGTGCTGCCGTCGATGCGCGAAAAGGGCCAGGGGCTCATAATCAACGTCTCATCAATGGCGGCCAAAGGTATCAGTGCGCTGACCGGCCCGGCGTACATCTCGGCCAAGCATGCAATGAATGCGATGACCGCAAGCCTGCTTCTGGAAGAACGAAACAACGGCATCCGCGCCACCGTCATCTGCCCCGGCGAAGTAGCGACGCCGATCCTCGACGCGAGGCCGGTTCCGGTGAGCGATCAAGACAAAGCTCGGATTCTGCAGTCCGAAGATCTGGGCGAGCTTGTGCTGTTCGTTGCCCAGCAGCCACCGCACATCACGCTGAACGAGATCCTGATCACGCCTACCTATAACCGTTTCGCCAGCTGATACGACTTCGGAGGTAAGCGCCGCTTGTTCCTGTTGGTTGTTCGTGGAGTAAAACCGTGCGACAGCGACGAGCGACGGGTGTGAGAGGAACGATATGACTGACGACCACAAGCCAATGGTGCGGTACGAAGAGCGCGACGAGGGCCGCATTGCCGTCATCACACTCGATCGGCCCGAGGCTCGGAACGCACAGAACAGGCAGATGACCTACGAGTTGAATGACGCGTTCACTCGGGCGGCCTACACCGATAGCGTCAAGTGCATCATTCTTGCCGCAAACGGGCCGCACTTCTCTTCAGGCCATGACCTGAAGGGCCCTGGCGACTACGAAGCGCCGCCGGTGTGGGTGGGCGGGTCCACAACTCGAGGCGGTGCCGAGGGGCTGATGGCCTACGAGGAGGAGATGTACCTGCAGATGTGCCGCCGTTGGCACGACATCCCCAAGCCGACAATCGCCGCGGTCCAAGGCAAGGTCATCGCCGGCGGACTCATGCTGATGTGGGTATGTGACATCATCATCGCCGCCGACGATGCCAGCTTCCGTGACATGACTGTTGAGTTCGGCGTGAACGGCGTTGAATGGTTCAACCATCCATGGGAGTTTGGTATCCGCAAGGCTAAAGAACTGCTGTTCACCGGTGATGCAATCGACGCGACCGAGGCGCACCGGTTGGGCATGGTCAACCATGTGGTTCCTGCCGGCGAGTTGCTGGATTTCAGTGTGAGCATGGCCGAGCGGATTGCTCAGAAGCCGTCGTTCTCGCTCAAGCTGGCCAAGATGGCGGTCAACCAGACCCTCGATGCCCAGGGCTTCATGGTGTCCCAGCAACAGGCCTTTGGGCTGCAACACGTTGGTCATGCCCACGCTCGGGGTGAACATCTGCGCAAGACGGGCACCGACATGTTCCCTGGGGCCGGCCGCTCGCGCAAGCCGTTTGTTAAGCCAGAAGACGAGCAGGCAGACAAGTCATAACGGCTGGCTAGTCGCCTCGTGGGCTTGATGCCCGCTGGAACGAGTTCGCCTTCGGCAATGGGCTGGGCCCCATCCCGTAGAGATCGTCCTGGCGACGAGGTCTCACCAAGAGATCTGTCGTATGTGAGCCGACGTTCACGACTCGATGACACCGGCGAGTTCGAGTAGCCGATACGGCGGAAGGTGCTGCTCGAGAACCTCGACACCGGGTGCATCGGCGACGGCATTGGTCAGCGCAGCGGGAGCCCCGATCATGCCGCCCTCGCGCACACCACGGGCATCGTTCTCGCCACTTGAAATCAACTTCGTACATGTCTCAAGCTGGCGCGATGTTTCGTTATCGAAGACTAGTTACTGCTGATCTTGGCGCGCCGAGCCAAAGCAACTCAGACGATCATCGACCGCAGTGAGTCCACGAGCTCGGCGTTGACGCGGATGGGTTCGTTGGAACGGCGGGCAGCGAAGCGACGTTGACCGGGAAGACGGACGTTGTCCAAGGCCTCGAGTTCGCTCAGGAAGGCATCGCTGTGCTCGGCCCAGCCTGGCCCAGCAAGCACCTCGGGTGACATGGCCAGAATGAACTCGCCACCAATGGCGGGACCGCCGTCGCCATTATCAACCTGCGCCGCCTCGTAGCTGAAGTAGTCACCGACGAGCCCGGCGGCGAGCAACTCGATCATGGTGGCGATCGCCGATCCCTTGTAGCCACCGAAGGGCAGCATCACGCCACCGTCGAGGACCTCTTTGGCATCTGTTGTTGGGTTGCCATCGGCATCCAGACCGGTGCCGGGAGGTAGTTGGTGACCGTCGCGGGCAGCGATGCCGATATCGCCGGCTGCCTTGGCTGCGGTGGCCATGTCGAACACGTACGGATCGCGACCGGGGCGAGGGTAGGCGAACGAGATCGGGTTGGTGCTGAAGAAGGCCTTCTTGGCTCCGAATGGAGCCACCATCGGCGTGTGCACGGTGCAAGCCAGACCCACCAAGTCTCGGGCTGCGAGCGCTTCGACCTCGGGCCACAAAGCAGCGAAGTGGAAGCTATTGCGAATGAGCAGTACTGCGACGCCCGACTCTGCAGCGGCGGCGGCCAACAACGGCGTGCCGTAGTCGATCGCCAGGGGAGCGAATCCGCGATCTCCATCGAGCCGGATCGCTGCACTCGTCAGGGGTTCTTCACGGGGAACAGCATGTCCGTTTACCTTGCCGCTACGCAGCGAAGCCACATAACCCGGCAATCGAAACAGCCCATGTGAAACTGCCCCGGACCGCTCGGCTGAACTGATCGTGCGAGCCGCGGCCTCGGCGTTGGCCTCGTCGCATCCGTTGAGCAGCAGGCACCTGCGCGCCAAATCATGGATCTCCAACTCAGTGAGTTCCAGGGTCGTCATTGCTGATCTCCAACCAGTCGATTCTCTCGATCATACGTTTCATGCCACACCGCGATCACTCCGCACCCAAAGCTGCGTACAACCTCCGGTACAACACGCAGTGCTGCGTTCTGCGTACAACCTCCGGTACAACACGCAGTGCTGCGTTCTGCGTACAACCTCCGGTACAACACGCAGTGCTGCGTTTTTCTCGGGCGACCCGGTCGCCCGGTTCTGATTACACCCGGGATTACTAACCGAAACCGGCTGGCATCGGTGACGGTGTGTACACGTCGCTCGATGAACTGAAGCAGGATTGGGATCGGCTCAAGCAGGGCGTCGGCGAAGACCTCGAGATCTACGAGCAGCTCGAACGCACAAAATGATCAGGTGCCTATGTGCTCAAACTGGCAAGCAACCCAAAGGGTTGACTCTCACGGGCCGCTGGGCGACGAGCTGGCCATCTTGACGGCCGATTCGGTACCTAGCGGCTAGTCCGCCAAACCCGGCTACTGTCGTCGGGTGGACGTTGAGACGTATCAACGGTTTGGCCTGCACGAGAACTTCACCGATGTGCATGGTGACGTGGCAGTCAACGATCGTCGCAATATCGAGATCATCAAGGCGCTCGATACGCCTGGCGACACGGTCTATGAGCCATGCGCCGAGGCCTTGGCCCAAGGGCCGACCGGCAGCTCGATCAGCTACTTCCCGGATTGGCGGTCGAGTGCTGTGTATCCGGACACGGTGCGAGATCTGTGGATCGTTTGCCCCGATGAGTTAGCTGTCGACGCGTCGCCAGCATTGTTGGTGTTTAACGACGGCAACGGTTATCTGAAACCCGAGGGTCTGGTGCGCGCTCAGCGCGTGCTCGATGCTGTGAACGCTGATCGAACAGTTGGGCAAGTAGTCGGCGTATTCGTCACGCCCGGTCGCGGCATCGACGTGCCGCCGAGCACCTCGGCTTGGGAGATGAATCGAGACCCCCGGGCTCTGCGACAGCGCAGTATTGAATACGACTCGATGACCGATCGTTATGCATCACTACTCGTCGACGAGGTCATCCCGTTCGTACAGGATCACCTGGGCAGACCAATCACCGGTGACCCAGCCCGCAGGGGAGTCGTTGGTCACTCAAGCGGCGGGATCTGTGCATGGATCGCGGCATGGCATCGCCCGGACCAGTTCGGGTTGGTGCTGAGCCACTGTGGCTCGTTCGTCAACATTCGTGGCGGAGGCGGCCGCTGTACGAGGCGACCCAGGCTGAGCTCGGCGCCGAATAGGCCTCAAGGCCAACAACTCAACGCAAATTAGGAGTGCTACCAGCGATAATCGATGGTCACGCTCCTAATTTGCCTCGCGGTGGAGCTTGTTCGCTAGGCGGAGGTGGTTAGTAACGCCTCGACTGCAGCGGCCACTCGTGGGGCATCGACGCCAGTACAGACCTTGACCGTGGGCCGGTTCTGCCACGCCACCGGAACAGCCTCGTCGGTATTGCCTATGTTCGGCCATGTCTTACCGCGGCTGAAGCTCTGAGTCTCGACCCGAATCGGCCAGTCGTTGAACGTGAAGGCTTCAGGCTCGAGCATCGCAATGACCGCAGAGGGGTCGTGCACAAAGATTCCGTCGATGCCGTTCGTGGTCTCAAAGAATGTGCGGTACAGCGGAACGGCCTGGCCAAGTAGCTGCCCTGTCGGCGTATTGGTGGCTGCGATGCGATCGAGTGCGGCCCCTGACAGGTTCACCTGATGTGTCACGTCCAGGCCAACCATCGTGACCTGCCACGAGGCCCCAAAAACCAGATCGGCAGCTTCGGGATCATTGTTGATGTTGGCTTCGGCCACCGGTGTGGCATTGCCTGGAACGAGCGCGTTGCCGCCCATGATTACGACCTCATCGACTAGGTCGGCTAGGTCGGGAAACTGTTGCAGTGACTGAGCCAGGTTGGTGAGTGGGCCTAACGCCAGCAACGTGACCTGTCCTGGATCGCCGGCTGCGATGTCGTAGATCATCTTGGATGCAGGTTGCCCGGTCGCTGCCCGTCGCGAAGGAAGCACCGGTGCATCGCCCAACCCATTGTGGCCATGAACCTGGGGTACCGGCCCGAGATAGCGCACAGCAAGTGGGTTGTCGGCGCCGGCCGCCACGGTGATGTCGGCCCGGCCAGCGATGTCAAGCAGGGTGAGTGCGTTGCGGGTGGTGATATTGGTTGCTGCATTGCCGAACACTGTTGTCAGCGCTTGGACATCGAGTGAGGGCGAGGCAAGTGCTGCGAAGATTGCCATTGCGTCGTCGACCCCAGGGTCGGTATCGATAATGATCTTGCGCGGCGCAGAGTTCACCCGGCAGACGGTAGTCGCCCAGCCTGTAGCCGCAACAGCGACTTTGTGTGACCAGTGTCTGTGGTCAGCTGGTGATATCGAGTACGAACGTGGACTCGGGAACTTCGCCGCTGATGGCAGTCTGGGAGTCGGCAGCGGCACCCTTGTAAATACCCTTGGCCATCAACGAGGTTTCGACGGCCCGTCGGGCTTGGTAAATCTGGATGCGAGCCTCGTTCGCCACCCGAGACTCGGGCTCGGCGGCGATGGCGAGTTCGATCAGGTGGCAAGCCAGGCGATGATCACCTTCTGTCGAGCGCTCAATGGCCCGGTCGACGATGATCTGGATGTCACCGATCATGTCGACGACTTCGGTGCCGATGGCGTGGTCCGAAGGCGGCTTCAATCGAGATGGATTGCCGTCGTACCAGCCTCCGTAGAGCCGCCAAATATTTCGGATGACGAACTCGGGTTCGTCATAGGCCGGCCGCAGGTACGGGATCTCAAGAACTTCCGGCGCTACGTGCACCGAATGCACGATCTCGTCGAGCACCGCACCGCTATTCATGGCGTCCACGACCTCGGTGACGAGCTTCTCCAACGTTTCGGCGACGGTGATCAGGCAGGTGCGGATGCGGTCGGCGCCGGCAATAGGCAAGCCATGGGCTGGCACGAATAGTTCGGCTTCCTTGGCTGCCATTGCTCGCAGTGATTCCGCCCACTCCAGGGGGTAACGCTGCACCTTTTGTGGGTTGCCACAGTTTGGGAACATCCAGATGAACTGATCACCTGCCGAGATCATCTTGTGCTTGGGGATCCAGGTCCAGGTGTGGTCGTCGGTTTCGCCCAGGCAGTGATTGAACTCGAAGCTGGTGTCGCCGATGTCGACTACCAACTGATCTCGATACGTGATGTCGGGCTCCAGCACCGATGTCGGCAGGAACGGTCGCGAGGTGGCCTTGGCCAAGTCGGTTGCTGCTCCACCGAACTGGCGCAGATTGATGACGCGGTTGTAGCCAGATGTATCGCGGTATCGGGCGAACCTGGGGGCGACCTTCTCATGGCCAACAACTCGTGGCGTGCGGTGGCCTCGATCGTGGGCATCGGCGGCGAAGGCCCCAGAGCCGCCCACATGATCGAGGTGGCCATGGGTATAGACGAGCGTGTCGAACGGGTCGGTGCTCCATGTTCGGGCGGCCGCAACAACGGCGGGACCCTTGCCTTCGACGCTGGTGTCAAACGCAACCAGACCGGCGCCGGTGTCGACCAGCACCGAATGGCTGAACGATTCAACGATGGCTACGCCTTCGGCGAGTTCGCTGACCTGTTCGGTCATTCGGTTCACAGGGGTGTCGGCGGTTCCCGAGTCAATGATCCGAGTGGACAGGTCAAGTGGATGTTCGCTCACCTCACCAGCTTCGCGCACTAGCGAACTATTAGCTGATTTCGCCTTTGCGAGAGATCTTCAGGATCAGTACTTGAGAAATGACCGGACCAACTCGACTATTTCGTCATTGCCCTTGGGAGAGTGATTGCCGGGGACCCACTCCATGGTCGTTGGCCCAGCAATGGCAGGCAGGTGCACCGCAAACTCGTCGGGTTTTCCGAATGGATCCTTTTCGCCAGACACCAAAAGGGTTGGTACTTCGAGCGCGGGGAAATGGTCGACCCGAAGCTTGTCGGGCTTGCCGGGCGGGTGTAACGGGTAAGACAGCAGCACAAGTGCTGCGGCGGCAAGGCCTTCGGCGACAGCCACCGAACAGGCACGACCACCAAAGCTGCGGCCGCCATACGCGATCTTCTTCGGGTTGACGCCAAGCTCATCGGCAAAAGTGGAGCCGGCCTCGATTATCTTCTTGACCGCATTTGGCACGCTCGTGGTGGCGAGTGTCAACCGCAAGACCGGCAGGTCGGGGATGCCCTGTTCGATGGCCACCAGGGTTGCGTGATCGCGGTCCGCGCTGGCTCCCGGCGTGATCACCAGCCCAGCCGGGCGCGAACGTTTTGTGAATGCAGCCTTTGTCATGACCGAAGTATGGCCGGTCGCTCTAGCGGGGGCCAGCATGTGGTTTTCTACAGCTACCGACCGAGGTCTCCTGCTCTTCATCACACCACGGCGAAACGATGCTGGACCGCACCATGCCTTAGGAAGCCGTCGGTGTTTCCACCCAAGCGTGTACGCATCTGCCCGCCCACATCGATCAACCCGGAAATCTCCGCCCGCAACAAGAGCGGCGCCAAGCTGTCAGTCTGAGTTGTCGCGGACGGTGGCCCAACCCCGCTCGAAGTCGCGCTCGGGGAACACGGCGCCCAGCGGATCTTCACTGTCTCGCCAGTAGCCCAAACCATTGCCGGTCTTCGCATAGCCGATGAAGCGCAGCAGCTCGTCGCTCCAGTCTTGCACCTCTGCTGGCGGGCACTCTAAGAACTGGTTTGTCGATTGAGTGAGCCAGCCGAGCGCATGCTGCAGCGATAATCCGGCACGCCATTCAGCGGATTGATTCGGCCCACCACCGTGATAAAGCGAGCCGGTGTACAAGAGCAGCGACCCTTGTTCCATCTCGGCGGGTCGGCTGTCCTCGATCGTGTAGCGCTGTCGATTGCCGGCTTCGTGGCTGCCCGACACAACTCGGGTGGCGCCGTTCTGCTCGGTGAAGTCGGTGATTGCCCACATGCCATTGAGTTCGACATCGAACTCGAAGTCGACCATGTCGTACTTCCACTGGTCCCGATGAATTTCTTGCGGCTGTTCGCCCGGTGCAATCTCGATGTACTCGGCCGCCGAGAATCGCCAGCTAGTCGCATGGCCGAGGACATGGTCTCCGGCTGCGAGCACGACCGGGTGAGTGGCGATAGTTCGGAAGGTGGCCGAACGAGGCAGGGGTGCTCCGGTGCGACGAGTCGAATGGCCTTCGAAGTCGCTGGCACCGATACTGGCGATGTCGGCAAATGCTGCGAGTTCTTTGCTAATTGCGGTCATCACAGCTGGCGCAACGAGCTGATCGATGACACAACAGCCAGCGAGGTCGAGCGCAGCGGCGACAGCTTCGGGGGACGCAGCGGTTGCTGACAGGCGAGGAATCTCCACGCTGTCAGTCTGTCATGGATCTGAACCCGGGCGTATGGGCCACGATCAGGCGTTCAACGTCGGCGCGTCAAAGAAGTGACCCGAGGCACCCCGCAGATATCTCGGCCACGTTTCTGAAGGGGAGCCAGGTGCACAGGCCACAATGAAGGCGTGACACGCGACAAGGACCGGCCATGGATGATGCGGACCTATGCGGGTCACTCCACCCCTGAAGCATCGAATGCGCTGTATCGCAGCAATCTCAACAAGGGCCAGACGGGGTTGTCTATTGCCTTCGACTTGCCAACACAGACGGGTTATGACCCCGACGATGCCTTGGCTGCGGGCGAGGTCGGCAAGGTGGGTGTGCCGATCGTGCACCTGGGGCACATGCAGACGCTGCTCGACGGGATCCCTGTCGGGCAAATGAACACGTCGATGACGATCAATGCGCCTGCATCGTGGTTGCTTGCGCTGCACATCGCAAACGCGCAAGCGCAAGACGTCCCTCGGTCCGAGTTACGGGGTACGACCCAAAACGACATCGTCAAGGAGTACCTGAGTCGGGGCACCTACATCTTCCCGCCAGAGCCCAGCCTGCGCCTGATCGTCGACATGATCGCGTTCTGTGCGGCCGAGGTGCCCAATTGGAACCCGATCAACATCTGCAGCTATCACCTGCAAGAAGCTGGCGCCACGCCCGTTCAAGAGCTGTCGTTCGCCTTGGCAAATGCCGTTGCCGTGTTGGACGCCGTGCAGGCGAGTGGCCAGGTCGAGCCAGACGCCTTTGGTCAGGTAGTCGGCAGTGTGTCGTTCTTCGTGAATGCCGGCATTCGCTTCGTCGAAGAGACGGCCAAGATGCGTGCGTTCACGAAGATGTGGGAGCAGATCACTCGAGAGCGCTACGGCGTCACCGACCCGAAGCAGCGACGTTTCCGATACGGCGTGCAGGTCAACTCGCTAGGCCTGACCGAGTCACAGCCTGAAAACAATGTGCAGCGCATCGTGCTCGAAATGTTGGGCGTCACGTTGTCCAAGGACGCACGCACGCGCTCGCTGCAACTGCCTGCCTGGAACGAGGCGCTTGGTCTGCCGCGACCGTGGGATCAGCAGTGGGCGCTGCGGATGCAGCAGGTATTGGCCTATGAAACAGACTTGCTTGAGTACGACGATATTTTCGCCGGGTCCCATGTCGTCGAAGGGCTGACTTCTGACTTGATGGATCAGGCGTGGGCCGAGCTGAACTCGATTATCGAGCGGGGCGGAGCGTTCGCTGCAATCGAAGACATGAAGCGGGCGCTGGTTGAATCGAATGCACGGCGGGTCCGCTCCATCGAGACAGGCGAGATCACTGTTGTCGGCCGCAATGCTTTCACCGAGTCTGAGCCATCGGCGCTGGGTGGGTCCGAAGCAATTCTACGCGTTGACCCTCAGGTCGGTCGAGAGATGATCGCCGATGTGCAGGCTTGGCGGGCAGGCCGCGATGGAGAGGAAGTCGACGCTGCCTTGACGGAGTTGCGCCGAGTCGCGAACAGCAGCGAGAACATTATGGCGGCAACCATCGCGTGCGCTCTCGCCGGGGTGACGACGGGCGAGTGGGCCAAGGCGCTGCGAGACGTGTTTGGTGAATACCAGGGTCCAACCGGTGTGGGTCAGGCTTCGGCAGTCGGCACCTCATCGCTCGGCGAGTTGGCGCGCTTCCATCAGGGTTTGGCCGATGGGCCACCCAAGGTCCTCATCGCGAAACCGGGTCTGGACGGCCATTCGAACGGGGCCGAGCAGATCGCGCTGGCGGCGCGGGACAGCGGGATGGAGGTCGTTTACCAGGGCATTCGTCGTACGCCAGCCCAGATTGCGGCTACAGCGCGAGACGAAGACGTCGATCTGATCGGTCTTTCTGTGCTGTCGGGCAGTCACGTCGAGCTGATTCCGGCGGTTGTCGCCGAACTCGAAGCGGTTGGCGTGAACGTGCCGATTATTGTTGGCGGCATCATTCCGGCCGAGGACCACGATGCCTTACGCGCCGCTGGGGTGGACCGGATCTACACCCCGCGCGATTACGAGATTGGCGTCATGATGCACGATCTCAGCGCATTGGCATTGGCATCACGCTGAGGGGCGATCGCCCTCGCTCTGATCGCTTGAGTTGGTTTTGCGCCGATTCCGAACTGTGAGCCCACCGCCGAACGGGCCTGTCGCACGATGGCGAGCAGCAGTTGACGTCGCGCTTTGATGGGCCCGGAGAAGCAATAGGTGCGGTGGCTGACGCGCGGTGACAAGAATTGGCTCACCAAGAAGCCGTGGACAGCGTGTATCTCGACACCACCGGATCCAACACCCTGGGCGCGTCCTGCTTTCCGCCCGGTCCAATCTGTGTGGCCGTAGTCACTGGGTGTGAGCTCGATCCGCATGTTTGTGCGGGTGATCGGTGTCGAAGAAAAGTTGACTCAGCGAGTCTGGAATAGCGCGTCGATGGTGTCGTTGTAATTCTGTAATCAACGCACAACTCTGTACTAGCGAGGTTCTCGTGTCCACAATTAAGACCACAACTCTTCCCCTTCTTCCCATTCCGAACGACGTGTTCTTCCCCGACATGGTGGTGACTGTCGAAGCGCAAAGCCCCGGCGCACGAGCAGCGTTCGCCGCAGCCGCCGGGACCGATGGCAAGGAACTTGTCGCCGTTCCGCAGTTAGGTGGCGACTACTCGCCCATTGGCATCGTCGTCCGTATTGAGCAGCAAGGACAGCTGCCCGGCGGTGGCGAAGGTGCCGTCCTTCGAGGCATCCGCCGAGTTCGCATCGGGCAAGGTGGGACCGGCACCGACGGCGTGCTTCATGTCACCATCACCGAGGTTGACGAATGTGAGCCGACCGCCGAAGCCAAGGCGCTCGCGATCGAGTACCGAGGCACGGCAATGGAGCTTCTTCGTCTGGTTGGCGGAAGCCGTCTGGTCGGCATGCTCGATGGCCTAGAAGATCCCGGTGCGCTCGCTGACACGATCGGCTTGTGGCCAGACTTGGGTGACGATCGCCGTCGCGAATTATTCGAGACCGTCGACGTGACCGAACGCATCACCAAGGCGACCATGTGGGTCAAGGAGGCGTTGGCCGAGGTCAGCGTGAACCATGACATCAACTCGACGGTGCAAGAAGGCTTCGAGAAGGATCAACGTGATGCGATCTTGCGCCGCCAGATGGCGTCGATTCAGGAAGAACTGGGCGAATCCGGCGATGATGAGATCGCCGGCTACCGAGCGCTGCTAGCCAAAGGAGAGCTTCCCGAAACTGTGGCCAAGGCCGCCGAGAAGGAGCTGGACAAGCTCGAACGCATGAGCGATCAGTCCATGGAGTCGGGTTGGATTCGCACCTGGCTCGAAACCGTATTTGAGTTGCCGTGGGGCGAGCGCAGTCAGGACAAGCTCGACCTCGGCGATGCTCAAGCCCAACTCGATGCGGACCACACCGGTTTGGACAAGGTCAAGGAGCGGATCATCGAGTTCTTGGCCGTGCGCAAGCTGCGAGCCGAGCGCAATGTCGATACGACTGGCAAGGCCGGCGGCACGATCTTGGCGCTCGTTGGTCCTCCGGGTGTTGGTAAGACCAGCCTGGGCGAGTCGATTGCTGAGACGATGGGCCGAGAGTTCGTGCGCATGTCGCTTGGCGGCATTCGTGACGAGGCCGAGATTCGAGGTCATCGCCGCACCTATGTTGGTGCGCGTCCTGGCCGCCTGGTTCGAGCGCTGACCGACGCAGGCACGATGAACCCGGTCATCCTTCTTGACGAGATCGACAAGGTCGGCAATGACTGGCGTGGCGACCCATCGTCTGCGTTGCTCGAAGTACTTGACCCGGCCCAGAACTCGACGTTTCGTGATCACTACTTGGAGACCGAGCTTGATCTCAGCGAAGTTGTCTTCATCGCCACGGCGAATGTGATCGACACTATTCCTGCGCCTCTACTGGACCGCATGGAGATCATCAGCCTCGAGGGTTACACCGAGGACGAGAAGGTCGCCATCGCCCGCGATCACCTGTTACCTCGGCTCTACGAGCGAAACGGTGTCTCGACCGACGAGGTCGTCATCACCGACGAGATCGTTCGCACCGTGGTTGGCGATTTCACTCGTGAGGCTGGCGTGCGTCGCCTTGAGCAGCGACTCGATCGTCTCGTCCGACGAGGTGTGAGCGAGTTAGTTCGGAACCCTGAGACCGATGTCGTCACGATCACCGAAGACGACCTGCGCCCCGCGCTTGGCCGCACGGCGAGTCGTGATCTTCCCGCTGATCGCATCGTGAATCCCGGCATCGCAACGGGTCTTGCCGTTACTGGCGCTGGTGGCGATGTGCTGTTTGTCGAGGTCTCGGCGAGCGATGCAGAACCTGGGCTTACGCTCACCGGTCAGCTCGGCGACGTGATGAAGGAGTCCGGCCAAATTGTGCTGTCCTACCTGCGAGCCAATGCAGAGTCGCTGGGTATCGAGGGCTTGCTAGACAAGCGGTTCCACGTGCACTTCCCAGCCGGCGGAATCCAAAAGGACGGCCCATCGGCCGGTGTCACTATGACTACCGCGTTCCTGAGTTTGCTGCGCAACCAGCCCATGCGGCCCGATGTAGCGATGACTGGTGAAGTGACCTTGCACGGCCGGGTGCTGCCGATCGGCGGAGTCAAAGAGAAAGTGCTGGCCGCCCATCGTGCGGGAGTCACTCATGTGATCCTTCCCGAAGGCAACCGCGAAGACGCAGAAGATATCCCCGAGCACGTGCTCGAGACTGTCGAACTGCACTTCGCATCCACCGTCCACGACGTCATGGAAGTCGCCTTCGCGTAGCCCGAGTTGTTTACCTACGGATGTGCACCGAGGGTCTGACTCGCGGTGCGCATCCCGACGACCACCGATCATCAGGCGCGAGTCAGACTCCGGGCTTCGACCAGCGTTGGCGCAGCGACGAGATGATGCAACGCGGGTGGACGAAGAACAGTTGCAATAGGCATGTGTTTACCGTGAGGAAATCAATCGCCCGGTCCCATGGCGCCGACTGGTGCCTTCAAGATGGGGTTAACCCCACCAAACAAACCACAGCCGCTAAGCAAATTAGGAGCGTCACCAGCGATAGTCGCGGTTCGCGCTCCTAATTTGCCTTCAGGGTTAGACCCACAGGCGGTCGCACACGTTGAGCCAAAGTTCGGTGGTGAGTTTGAGCGACTCAATGTCGATGCGTTCGTTGTTGCCATGGAAGCGGTTCTGGAACTCGGCGAACGAGACCTTGTTGCTCAGCAAGCCAGCGCCGTACGCGGGCACACCCTTGGCCCGGAAGAAGCGGGCATCGGTTCCGCCAGTCACGATCGACGGCACGACTCGAGCATCGGGGTACGCGATCTGGATGGAATCTGTCAGCGCCGACCACAATGGTGTGTCGGTCGACGAGAGAGCTGGGCCACGTTCCTCGTCGTCGTACTTGCGATGGATGGTTACGGACGGAAGTAAGTCGGGGCCAATGATCTCGCGGAGACGCCGGTCAGCGTCGTCGTCGTCCTCGCCGGGAAGCATCCGGATGTCGACCATCAAATCAGCATGATCGGGAACCGTGTTGTCCTTCTCGCCACTGTTCAGCACGTTTGGACTGAAGGACATTTGGCAACACGAATGCAGATTGCGTGCCATGCCTAGGGGCAGTTCGGCAAGCACGTCGTCAATGTGTGCTGGGTCGAGCAGGCGACGTTCGGTCTCGGCATCAAAGCCAAGCGAACGGACCCGATCGCGAAACATCTGATCGATGTTTGGAGCGACCTTGTACTCCGACATTCGGGCCACGATCTTCGCGGCCTTAATGAGTGCGTTATCGGTTCCGTACGGCATTGACCCGTGCCCAGGGGAGCCTGCGATCTCGAGATGGCGGAAGGCGCCGCGCTTCTCGCCACTGGTGAGCAACACCGTGGTGCCGTCGTCGGTGAACGATGGCGTGCCTCCATACTCGGTCAACACGTAGTCGGACTTGATGGCGTCCCAGTCGTTCTCAATGATGTGCTTGGCGCCCAGCACGCCGCCTGCCTCTTCATCGGCGACGGCGAAGTAGATGATGTCGCCTGGATACCGCTTGCCCGATCGTACGATCTCGCGGAACGCCACCAGCATTGATGACGTCACGTTCAACATGTCGACGGCGCCGCGGCCCCACACCTCTTGTGTCCCATCGGCGCTGGTGATCAGCTCGCCGCCGAACGGGTCGTTATCCCAACCCTCGGGACTGACTGGGACAACATCGGTGTGGCCCATCAAACACAACGAGGGCGCGTTTGGATCGGTGCCTTCGTAACGGGCAATCAGTGAGGTCCGGTTCGGCTCTGGCTCGAATGTTTGGAAGTCGATGCCAAGTCCATCGAGCTCATCGCGAACCAGACGGGCATTACGATCCTCGTGGCCTGACTCGGGTGTGCCGTCGTTTACGCACTGATTGCGGATCATCTGTTGCAGCAGATCCACGGTCTCGTTCGTCAAGGTTTCGATCGGAGTTCCCATGCACGAAGTATGACCCAGAAGTGTGAACCCGGGCCCAACTGAGCGAATTTGGCAAGACCAAATATGTGATGACCATCACGAAAGTGACGCCTAACGAGGACCGACTGGCGATCGAGCGACCTTGATGGCGAGCGGCGGCATTATTGCGTTGATCATCGTGTGTTCGTTCGCGGCCGGTTGAGGACCGCTTGTTTATTGGTTCAGATGGCTTCGACGAGTTCGTCGAATGTCGTGGCTATTTGCGGGCTGCTTCGATGTCGCGAGGCCTCGATAGGAATACGTCGATGATCTGGCGTGCTGGTCAAGTGCGCGTTACACGTATCGCCATTTGCCGGGGACTTTCACATAGGTCTCATCAAGACATCAGCGATCACCAACCGCGTGGCGCCACGGCCAAGCAGCGTCAATCAACAACGGCGTGACGCGTTGCACCCACCGGTAGATGGTGCCGTTTGACCGGCTGGAGTTGAACACCCCACCAGAGAAAGCACGGGCGACACCGCTGTACGTGCCGATGGGATTTGAGTGTTGTGATCCCTATGTCGATGAGCCGCTTGAGGGTGTGCTGTATTACTGCAGATTCTTACAGGTGTCTGATAATTGCGTTGAGCTATAGCAAGAGGGTTAAGTTCTCCAACGATACGTCCAGGACGAGCGAGAAGCTGGGCGACTGGGGAGGCATGTTGTGAAGCGAAGCAAGTGGGCGTCGGATTTACACTGGGTCCGTGAAGGCCAGCAGGACCGTAGTCGCAAGACTCAGGCAGCTCTTCTCGACGCGGCCGAAGAACTCTTCGCAGAGCACGGAATCGGGGGCGCGACGATCGCCGATATCTCGGCGGCCGCTGGTTGTTCAATAGGGGCCTTTTATCACCACTATCAGGACAAGCGCTCGGTCCAGTTCGCGCTGTTCGAGCGTTACGCAACCGAGTACGAAGAAACGAATCGCATTGCGCTCGACCACGAGCGGTGGGTGGGGGCCCGAGTGGGCGACATCCTGCTGGCCTATGTCCAGGTGACCCTCGCGAACAACCGCGGTTTGCCAGCTCGACGTCAAGCCGCTGTTGAACTGGCCCGAGCCGAACCCGAGATCAACAGCCAGCTGATCCAACTGAAAGCCATGCTCGACTTGGGTATTCGCGATCTATTGATCGCTCGCCGAGATGAGATCGGCCATCCTGACCCTGAGCTTGCGGTGACGTTTGTGCTCGACCAGTTGGGTTCAATGCTGCGCACGCGAATGCAGGAACCCGATATGCCGACCCGGTTTGGTCAGCGCCCTGACGAAGACTTTGCGCATGAAGCGCTGTGTTCGGTGTGCGCTTATATGCAGATCGAACTGCCCGCGGACGTCTAAAGCCCCATGTGATCGCTACGAGCAACGTCTTGCGTCTTGTTAGAGGATTGCATGTAAGGAAGAAATTCTGTGCTCAGGTGCAAATCAACGACGCCTGTGGGACACAATCGTGTGGTTCCGCAGCTCCCGCTACGGAACTGATCGCCCGTCGCCTTGGAGTATCAATATGATCGATCGCCGCAATTTCTACATTAACGGTCAGTGGGTTGCCCCGACCGCAGCTAATGACTTCGACGTCATCAATCCTTCGACCGAACAAGTCTGCGCCACAATCTCTTTGGGGGGCGCGGCCGACACCAACGCGGCCGTCGCCGCAGCCAAAGCAGCGTTCGTGCCGTGGAGCATGACTTCCAAGGACGAACGCATAGCGCTGCTCGAGAAGCTGCTCGAGGTCTATAAGGCTCGAAGTGGTGAGATGGCAGAAGCAATTTCGATGGAAATGGGTGCGCCGATTGCGCTCGCTCAAACCGCACAAGTAGGTGCTGGCGGCGCCCACATTAAGAACATTATCCGGGCATTGCAGGCATTCGAGTTTGAGCGCCCGCTCAACGATCGTTCGCCCGACAACGCCATCTTGTACGAACCCGTTGGTGTCGCGGCCTTGATTACGCCGTGGAATTGGCCCATGAATCAGGTCACACTCAAGGTGGCCCCCGCTCTGGGTGTTGGCTGCACCATGGTGCTCAAGCCAAGCGAAGTAGCACCATTGAGCTCGGCGCTGTTCGCCGAGATGATCGATGAAGCTGGATTCCCGGCAGGTGTATTCAACATGGTCCAGGGTGATGGCCCGGGTGTTGGCACGCAGCTGTCTGGCCACGCCGATGTCGACATGGTGTCCTTTACTGGTTCAACCCGCGCTGGTGTAGCAATAACCAAGAACGCTGCTGACTCCGTCAAGCGGGTCGCTCTCGAACTTGGTGGCAAGGGAGCCAACATCGTCTTCGCCGACGCCGACGACAAGGCCGTCACCCGAGGCGTGCGACAGTGCTTCAACAACAGCGGCCAGTCATGTAACGCTCCAACCCGCATGCTTGTTGAGCGACCGCTCTATGACCAGGCCGTTGCAATAGCGCAAGAGGTTGCAGAGAAGACCGCTGTCGACATTGCGAGCAACGAAGGTCGCCATATTGGTCCGGTTGTCAGCAAGGTGCAGTGGGACAAGATCCAGGTCCTCATCGCCAAGGGCGAAGAAGAAGGCGCTCGCTTGGTCGCTGGCGGCACCGGGCGGCCTGAGGGCCACGACAGTGGCTACTTCGTGAAGCCAACCGTCTTCGCTGATGTCGACCCTGACATGACAATCGCTCGCGAAGAGATCTTCGGACCGGTTCTATCGATGACGCCATTCGATACCGAGGAAGAAGCTGTGGCGATTGCAAATGACACGCCCTACGGCCTGACGAACTATGTGCAGACGCAGGACAACGACAAGGCTCGTCGAGTCGCCCGTCAACTCCGGTCCGGCATGGTCGAGATGAACGGCCTGGCACGCGGCGCAGGCGCACCGTTCGGTGGTTACGGCCAGTCTGGAAATGGCCGCGAAGGTGGCGAATGGGGCATCGAAGAATTCTGCGAGGTCAAGTCGGTATCCGGCGAGGCATTTGGCGTAGGCGGCTGAGCCCTATCGGGGTTGAAGCGCGCCGAGCAGGGTTGTGGGTTGCTTTGTGTCCGTTCATGCACAGCGCGCCTTGGCCTGCACGTGAGTAGCCAGTGATGTGATGAAATTATGGACGTAGCGCCGCCATCTGGCCGATGTAGGTCGCAAGATCGAAATAGTCGCGCCACAACGTGATCAGTCCTTGGTCGTTCACGTCGAAGAAACCAGCTACCGGGATCTCGAGCCAGCTCTCGCCAATTTTGAAACGGTCGACCCGCTCGTTCGCAACCCGGTTTCGGTGCTCGAACTGCGAGCTCACGGGCCAGGAAACCTCGCTTGCCGACCCTAAGAAACCAGCGAGAGTAGCTCGGACACCCTCGCGACCAGCGATGGGATTCATCGGAACGTTCTCATAGGAGACGTCGTCGGACAACATGGCTACTGCGGTGTCGATGTCGAGGCGCTCGATGCCCGAATGAACGCGGTCATGGTTTCACTTGGAGTCATGGCCGTCACATTAAGCCGTTGCTCAGACGGGCAGTACTGTTGGTACATGGTGCAACTTGACGTGGAACCAATCTCGGGCGTTCTGGGCGCCGTTGTTCGTGGAATCGATCTGGCTGAGCCTCTCGACGATGCGACTATTGACGCGATCCGGTTGGCGTTTGTGACCCATCATGTGCTGTTTTTCCGAGATCAGAATCTCGATGCTGAACAGCAGATGGCCTTCGGTCGGCGATTCGGCGAGCTCGATGAACACCCCTTCGTGTACGGCACCGATGCTCATCCTGAAGTCCTTGACATTTTGACTATGCCCGACGACACCCTGAACTTTGGCGGTGGCTGGCATACCGATGTGTCCTTTCTTCCCGAGCCGGATCTGGGATCAATACTGTTTGCCGTCGACGTTCCTGCTGCCGGCGGTGACACGCTTTTTGCCAACCAACATGCGGCGTACGATGCGCTAAGCGACACGATGAAGGGCATGCTCGACGGCCTCGTGGCGGTGCACTCGGCAGGTTCGCAATATCAAGATGGGGGTACATCAACTCGGTCCAAAGCGATGCGTACAAAGAATGCAGATCTTGCGGCAGATGAAGTGCAACATCCTGTCGTTCGAACACACCCCGAGAATGGCCGCAAGGGCCTCTACGTGAATCGTGCGTTCACGACCCGCATCAGCGGCTTGCGCCGAAACGAGTCAGAAGCGCTTTTGGGCTTCTTGTTCAATCATGCAGTTCACGAACGGTTTACCTGTCGCTTCCGCTGGGAACGCGGGTCGTTGGCGATGTGGGATAATCGCAGCGTGCAACATTTCGCGCTCCACGACTATGCGGGCCAGCGGCGGCAGATGCGTCGCATCACCATCTGCGGCGATACACCGGTGTAACCCGGAGCTAGGCGCTCATGTCCTGAGCTGATTGTTCGCCAGCAACGCAGTGTTAGGAGTTGCTGGCATGGGCCAGTGGTCAAGATGGCTGTCGTGAAGACGTAGATAGTACGCACCAGAGGTTTGGGTACCCACGGCCACTAGGCCACTGCGACTGCATCGCCTGTGTCAGGAAAAAGTTCTCATACTGTCAATCTTGCGTTGATCCACCAGGGCTAAATCTCTATTGTCGAGCCATGCGCATCGGTGAACTTGCCACCCAAACCCATGTTTCGACCAAGACGATCCGCTACTACGAGTCGATCGGTCTGCTGGTCGAGCCTCCGCGCACCACCTCGGGTTATCGAGATTATGGCGACGGTGTATGTGAACGCTTGACGTTCATTCGCGATGCACAGGCCACGGGTCTCTCCTTGGGAGAAATCGCATCTGTTCTCGAGTTGAAGGAAGCGGGTGAGGGTTCCTGTGGCCACACCGCAGCGCTACTGGAGCGGCATCTCGCAGATATTGACGATCAGATCCAACGGCTGAAGTCGGCGCGAGTTGCACTCACCGAACTGGCCATGCGGGCGCGTTCGCTTGATCCTGCCGCCTGCACAGACCCCAATCGGTGTCAGGTGATTGCCGCGTCGGTTTCCCTATGAGCCGGGCGAGACTCTGGTCACCCCTTGACCTTCCAGTTGGATGGAAGGTCTATCCTTAGGGTGTGATAACACCTACATCAACTCCGCAAGGCGACAACGCTCGGGTCGTCGAGGCTGAGCGAGTCGAGTTGATGGTCGATGGCATGACGTGTGCGGCTTGCGCAAACCGGATTCAGCGCAAACTCGACAAGCTAGACGGGGTCACTGACGTGCAGGTGAACTTCGCTACGGGGCGAGCCAGCGTCACACGCGACATCAGCGTTACCGACGCAGAGCTTGCCGCCGTAATCGGCGGTCTGGGGTATTCGGTGATTGCCGAGACAGAGGCGGACGACGCCGATGACCGACGCGAGGCTGACCTGTGGCGCCGGTTGATTGTTGGCCTCGTCCTTGCCGTGCCGGCCATGGTGATCACGATGAGCTCGCCGTTGCACGTGGCTGGATGGAAATGGATCGTGGCCGCCTTGGCCACTCCGGTTGTGTTCTGGTGTGGCTGGCCCTTCCATCGCGCTGCGGCTATGAATCTTCGTCACGGTGCCACAACCATGGACACGCTGGTCTCGATGGGATCGTCGGCTGCGTGGATCTGGTCTGCAGTTGTGCTTGTTGGCGATGTCGGTGGCGGACACATCTACTTCGAGACGGGCGCAGTGATCGTCACCTTGATCCTGCTCGGCAAATGGTTCGAACTTCGCGCAACCCGGCGATCGGGCGATGCAATTCGTGCCCTTGCTGACCTTGGCGCCCGTACAGCTCGACTCGAGGATGGTCGTGAAATCCAACTCGACGACCTGGCTGTTGGTATGCGGTTTGTGGTTCGTCCTGGCGAGAAGGTCGCAACCGATGGGGTAGTCGTCGCAGGAAGTTCCGCCGTCGATATGGCAATGGTGACGGGTGAACCGGTGCCAGTCGACGTTGCTGTTGGCGACGAGGTCATCGGTGCCACGATCAACACCAACGGCACATTGACGGTCGAAGCAACGCGTGTTGGCTCCGAGACGGCGCTCGCCCAAATCATTACGTTGGTTGATCAGGCCCAAGGAAGTCGGGCGAACGTGCAACGCCTGGCCGACCGAGTCTCGGCAGTCTTCGTTCCGGTTGCCATCGCTGCTTCTCTTGTCACGCTGATCGCGTGGTTCGCACTAGGCCATGGGGCAGACGACGCATTCACCGCCGCTGTCGCTGTGTTGATCATCGCGTGTCCCTGCGCGCTGGGGTTGGCGACACCGTTGGGGATCATGGTCGGGACCGGCCGAGGCGCCCAGCTCGGAGTGATCATCAAGGGCGGCGAGGTCCTGGAAGACACTCGAGATATCGATGTCATCGTTGTCGATAAGACCGGCACGATCACCGAAGGCAAGATGCAGCTGGTCGGCGTTCACGTACCCACGCCGAGCCAGGCCGACGAAGCCGAGCTGCTGGAAGTGGCTGCCTCGCTCGAGGCCTTTTCCGAGCACCCCATCGCCCAAGCAATAGCGACCGGAACGGTGGGGCCAGACTCTAAGGTCGGGCCGACAGGCGAGCTGCGCAGCGTGGTCGACTTCGAGTCACGTGCTGGTTATGGCGTGACTGGGTTGGTTGACGGGGTCGAAGTTCGGGTCGGTCGTCGTCTGTTGTTCGAGACGGTCCCTGATGCAATCGAGGCGCTGGCAGCCGACGCTGAAGCCACCGGCGCAACGGCAGTACTGGTTGGTCGAGGTACCGAGGCCGAGGGTGTGCTCGTCGTGACCGACACGGTGAAAGCCACAAGTGCAGCAGCAGTAGCGGCCTTGCACGAACAGGGTCTCAAAGTCACACTGCTCACCGGCGACAACCAGCGAGCCGCAGATCAGGTTGGTGCCGCCGTCGGCGTCGACCATGTCATCGCCCAGGTCTTGCCGAGCGGCAAGGTCGCTGAAATCAAGCGGCTGCAAGCAGCGGGTCATCGCGTGGCTATGGTCGGCGATGGCATTAACGATGCTCCAGCTCTGGCCCAAGCCGACATTGGCATCGCTGTTGGCACCGGCACCGATATAGCTATACAGGCGTCGGATCTGACCGTGGTGAGCGGCGACCTTCGGGCAGTCGCCGACGCAATTGCTCTGGCTCGCCGCACTCTCAGCACTATCAAGGGCAATCTGTTCTGGGCGTTCGCCTACAACGCTGCTGCGATCCCACTGGCTGCGTTCGGTGTGCTGAATCCGATGATCGCCGCTGCAGCGATGGGAGTCTCATCACTCTTCGTGGTCAGCAATAGCCTGCGACTTCGCCGCTTTGCTGGGTACCGTGCCACAATTATCTAATTGTCTAACCCCGTAATCGACACAACTGTCTAACCGACAGTGTCACCGAAGAAAGGCCGAGTTATGGCTTCACCAATGATGTACTCCGTGCCGGAGATCAGCTGCGAACACTGCGTGAACGCAATTACCGCCGAAGTCAACCAAGTGCCCGGTGTGACGTCGGTTGACGTTGACGTCGACGCAAAAACGGTGGCTGTGATAGGCGGCGAGAGCAGCACAGTTCTTCAGGCAATTGACGAGGCTGGCTACGACGCATCTCGGCAACGAGGTGCCGCAACGGCTGAACAGCAATCTGATGACGGCATCGTTCGGGTCACTAAGTGGACCTTCCCGCCTGGCAGCGAGACCGGGGCACATGTACACGCCTTCGATTATGTGGTGGTTCCTGTCACCGACGGTGTGCTCACCATTGAAACCACTGATGGCAGCGCTGTCGCGCCGATAACGACCGGCGTGTCGTATCAGCGGGGCAAGGGTGTGGCGCACAATGTTGCGAACGACGGCGACACAACCGTCGCCTTTGTCGAGGTGGAACTTCTCGATCGATAGCCGGTATGGCTGAAGAAAGAACCTCGCGTCTGGGATGAGCGCCAAGCCGGACCGTCATCGGCGCAGTCCTACGTTTTGCCGGGCTTCTCGCCGCCGCGGTCGTTGTGGTGGTGGTGATGAACCGCCCGCCGACGGGTGATCCGGGACGGCTTAGCGAGACGAGTTGGCCCGTGTCACCACACGTGCCGCTTCCGGTTCTGGCCGATGCGACGCATGCGTGGGCGCTTGACACAGTGCAACTCGTTGCGGCTGAAGATCCTATGGCTGGCGGGGCTGCAGTTGCAGATTTGAATGGCGACGGGCCAATGGATCTATTGATCGCTACTGCACGCGATGTTGATGACATCGTGTGGGGCGGTGCCTGGCTGGACACCAACGCTGAACCAGACCAGCTCGACCTAGCGTCACCCGGCCAGCCAAGCGGCTTACTCGCCGGCGAATTGAGCGGCGATGATCTGATCGACATCGTGCGCCTGGGTCGAGGCATGGGCGACCCCGAACCCGATGTGCTGTGGGTGGCGTCTGCTGACCGCACGTTCTTGCCCACTGAGCTAGCGGTCGCCGATCGCTTCTCGTTGGCGGCGGGACCTTTGCGAATGCTTGGCCATCACTCGGGCTAGACCTTGATGTGGCTGAGCGCGGCTTGGCCATCGGGGATCTCGACCAAGACGGAGACGACGATTTCGTGATCGTTGACCGTCGAGGCTCGGTGTATGCGGTGCGCAATGACACGCAGGGTCCGACCGTTGCCGTGTCCACTGGGCAGGACTGCGGCGGCCGCTCGGGCCAGATCGTAACTATTGAAACAGACATCGGGGTCTTCCAGCACCTACCCGCACCTCACAGCTATGCAAGCGCCCACGCCGCGCATGTCATTGGTGCCCATAGCCACCGCATTCGAGTTTCTCAGTCGTTAATCAGGGCTGACAGATAGGTACGTACAGATAGCCGTATGCTCATACTGATGACGTACTGGGCCCCCAAGAAGGTGCGAAGTCTGCTCGTTGCTCTGGCCGCAGTAGCGCTGGTTGCAACCAGTTGTGGTGGTGGCTCAGCCGATACCGCAGCCGACGCTGCAGCGCCAGCCCCAGTAGAGCAACCAGCAGAGCAACCAGCCGAGCAAGCAGTCCAATCCGAGGAAGACACCGCTGAAGGCTCGTTTGTGGCGACAACGGTTCGTGGCGCGCAGATTGACTTTGGATCGCTCGAAGGCCAAGACGTGGTTCTCTGGTTCTGGGCGCCCTGGTGACCGACCTGCGCCCGAGAAGCCTCTGCGGTCGCAGAGGTTCAACAACTATTTGCAGATGATGTAACCGTGATCGGTGTTGCCGGTCGCGACAATGCCGACACGTTCGAGCAATGGATCAGAGATCGCGGAGTCGGTGGGTTCAACCACATTGCCGATCCCGATGGCGAAATTTGGCGCCAGTTCAGGATCACGTCTCAGCCAGCATTCGTCTTCATCAACAATGACGGAACTATCGATACCCGTATCGGCGCTATGGGGCTCGAAGGCCTGACCACCCGAATCAACGAGCTGATCGCGGCCTAGCCCTCAGTGCTTTTGTGACGTGCGAGGTCCCCAGGCTGTTCGCAGGGGTCAGTGTCACTAGCTCGTGCGGAACGTACCGATAACGGCGGTGGTGACCAGGCCAAGGCCTGCCGCCACGAAGAACGCGCCCCGCACCGACCAGTCGATGAGCGGGATGAACACGATTGGCCCCACGGCGTGGCCGACGAATCGAAATGACAGCAGGAACGACAGCGCTCCTCCACGGTTTTTGGGCATGATCGATGCTCCAAGCGCCTGAAACACGACCACGACGGCGCTGATAGCGGCACTGGCGATAATCCAGATAACGGCGAGTGTCCAGCCACTGCCCGCAAGCGAGGGCAGGCCTGCAAGGACCGTTGCCGAGGCGGCTGCCGCTAATCCGACAGCCCGTGCACCGAATCGATCAAGTACATGGCCCCAGGTCGGGCCGAGTAACAAGGCACTCATCGCTCCACCGAACAGCACAAGGCCCGTAGCTGTTCCCGAGAGCTCGAGGACATCGCGAGCAGCGACACCGACGAGCACGCTGATACCCACTGGCCCGGCGGCCGCGAAAAGGAATGCAACACCAAGTGCAATCATGCGGCCGGTCAATAGGGGACGAAGGCTCGGCGCTGCAGCATCGCGTCGGGCCTCGCCTTTGGGCGGGGCGAGCGCCAGCACGAGCGAAATCACTATGGTGCCCCAGAACGCCAAACGCCAGTTGGTATCGGCCGCGATGCCGCCGACGATCGGTCCCAACCCGGCGCCGAACGCTTGGAAGCTGGAGTAGATGCCGACTTGGCGGCCGAACCGCTCGGCTGGAACCGTCTCAGCCAACCCGGCAAGTAACAGGGGAGTGATGAAGGCGTTGGCGACGCCCTGGAGCGCTCGGGCAGCAATGAAGATGGCGAGGTTTGGGGCGAGAGCGCAGCCGATGCTGGCGATTGCATAAAGCAAATAGGTGCCTCTCACCGTTCGGCGCCGGCCCCAGCGTTCGCCCAGTGTCCCTGAAACCAGCAGCAAGGCTGCGAATGGAATCAGATACAGGCTGAAACCCAGGCTGACAGCACTCGATGACGCATCGAACTCCTCGCGGAGTTCGGGAAACATCGGCACGATGACGACGGTTCCGAACGGTCCCATGAAGCCGCCGATGTAGAGGGGCAGCCGTTGCAAGAACGCACTCCGCGCTTCGCGCCCTTCCTGCAACATGGTTTGAGAGTAGGGCTCACTGGACGATCGGCCAAGATCCCCACTCGCATTGCACGCGTCGCCACGGCTGTTTTCGGATCACATACGGCTATCGACGTATGGTCGTGGCAAGGCCGCAAAAAGAAACAGGGACGGATATGGACATCGATGTGTCATCAGTTGACCACGCGCTGAACACGACTCGGGCGGTGCGCTTGCGGCTCGACCTCGAGCGTCCGGTCGACAACCAGATGATTTATGACTGCATCGACGTGGCTGAGCAGGCGCCATCTGGCGGCAACCAGGGCAGTCGACGCTGGATTGTTGTGCGCGATCCCAAGATCAAGGCGCAACTTGCTGAGCTCTACATGGCGACCGGTGGCGAGTTCATGATCGGTGCCCGCGACAAGATCGCCGGCACCGGTCACCCCCAAGAACGGGTGATGAACTCGGCTGCCCACCTGGCCGAGCATCTGGCCGAAGTCCCCGCCATCGTGATCCCCACCATTATGGGTGTACACGACGGCAGCGGTCGCCCGGGTCTGTTCGATTCGGTCATCCAATCGGTATGGAGCTTCTGCGTTGCCTCGCGAGCTCGAGGTCTGGGAACAGCGTGGACCACTGCAATCCTGGGCAAAAGTGACGAGTTACGCGAGGTGCTGGGTGTCCCCAAGACCAGCACGCAGATCGCGATGATCCCGGTTGCGTGGTACACCGGCGACGACTTCAAGAAGGCGCCTCGTTACCCGGCCCGCCAGGTCACCTTCATTGATCAGTATGCCCACACCTGGGAGACCGGCCCGAGCGACCCTGCGCGTCTCGGCGATGGCCCAGGCTGTGTCGTCGAGGCCGACATCAAGGCGCCTATTGCCGATGTCTGGGATCTGGTTACTGACATCAACTTCAGTGCCCAGTTCAGTGCCGAGTTTGTTGGAGCCCGCTGGGCCGACGGTGTTGACGGTCCCGCATCGGGAGCGCAATTCATTGGCTCGAATAAGCACGAAGCGATAGGCGAATGGGACGTGCCTTGTTTCATCGACCGATACCAGGAACACAGCGAGTTCGGTTGGGTTACATCCGACGCCGATAATCCGGGCGCCCGTTGGCTTTTTGAGATGGAGCGCATTGCCGGTGCAACCCGTCTTCGCTACAGCGTCACGCTTGGGCCGGGCCCGTCAGGTATCAGCCATGCAATTGCAGCGATGCCCGACAAGGAGCCACGCATCTTGCGCCGGCGAATCGGTGAACACCGAACGAACATGCAGGCCGTCATCGACGGCGTGAGCGCAGCGCTGCATCGGGACTCTGACAGCCCGAACCCAATCTTCGACTAGTGGCCTAACTACCCCTTGGGCCGCTGCCCATAGTCCTGCCACGGACGGTCACGGTCGGCAACGACCGGGCGGACGCCGCGTTCTTGCAGATCTTCGGCCCACAACAAGGCTTCTTCGGTGTGGCGGGTGACGCCATCGAAGAAGGTGCCCATCATCTGTGAGGTACGCAGGCCCATATTCTCGAAAGCTTGGTTTACAAGCATCTTGTTTAAGGCGAGTTGGTTCGCCGGGATGTGGCTGAAGCGTTGAGCGTCGGCCTCAATCGTTGCTGCAAGGTCTTCGGGTGCAACAACGTGGGCTACGAGACCGATCCGGTGTGCGGTTTTGGCGTCGATCGCTCGGCCGGTAAGGAGGAACTGCTTGGCGTGTTCTAGGCCGAGTCGGTACATCCACATCATCGTGGTGGGAGTGCCGAAGACCCGGCTGGGGGCGTAACCAATATGTGCATCGCTAGCCATGTAAAGCTGGTCGCAACACAACACCATGTCGGTGGCCCCGCCGACTGCCCATCCGGTGACCTCGCCGAGTACAGGCTTGGGACACTCCCAGATCTTCATGAACCGTTGGACGTTGTTGTTCATGAACTGGTAGTCGCGCACCGGGTCCCACGCACCTTCGCGGGGCTTCGGCCCCTTGGCGCCATACGGCGTCTTCCAGCCGACATAGTCGGGCTCTTCGATGCTTGCGCCCAAGTCGTAGCCGGCAGTCAACGTGCCGCCGGCGCCGCGCAAGACAATGGCGGCCACGTCAGCTGACTTGGTGGCGGCATCGATGCCATCGGCGATCCCCTGGATGACGGCTTCGTTCAACGCATTACGTTTGTGAGGTCGGTTCAGCGTGATGATGGCAATGTCGTCGCGCTCTTCGTACAGCACTGGTTCGGTCATGCTAGAGAGCGTAAACGACCCGTCAGCGCAGACGAAGAGCATCATCTCGTCGAGGTGGATCGGGCCCACCCGTTGAAGCTCCTGGGACCCGTTGCATAGTGCTGACCTCAAGAAACTGGGTTGTCAGCGTCTGATAGAGAGGGCCGTTTTGCGGTGAGCTGGCGACCGGCTGTTCGATGAGAGTCGGCGGCGAGTTTGGCAGCGAAGCCGATTGCGGCGACGCCGAAAGGTACGACGATGCTCTGCCAAGTTGTCAGGCGAGCCACGAAGTACACCATCGCGAATGCAGCTGTGCTGGTGGCTGCGATAACGAGTGCGGTTGTCGCAGCGTTTCGCCATATCGCCGGGGCGATACGCGGACCTCGGTGGAAGGCGCCGGACAGGTCATGGATCACAAGCGTGATGTAGAGGCTGATGCCGACTACCGCCATCAGCCACACGGGTACCTCGGCGACAGCGGTGCCCAGGCTGAACAAGATGGTTCCAAATCCACTGGCAAGCGTCGACCCCATCAGGCTGCCGATGAAGATGGTTCCTGATGCGACGAGCAGGATGCCAAGGATATTGTCCTCGGTCCGGTGCGAGTTCACGAGTGCTGCCATGACCATGGGTAGGGCCAAGGTCACGAGCGCGCATAGGGGTCCGGCGCGGAAAAAGCGATCGATGTGCCAGTTCAACATGCTGATTCGCTTACCACGATCGACCTCGAGCCATAGCCATTCGCAGCTGGCGAACTGAGTCGATGACCGTCATCACCGGTTGATCTGGTTCCCATGACACGATGCCGACGCCTCGCTCACGCAGTGATTGCACACCGATCTTCTGTTCGACGGCGGCGAGCCGACGGGCTTGTTCTGTGGTGCGATTGGTAACCCGAAAACGGCTGCTCGATGATCCGGCCTGTTCGGTCTCGGGGACCAGTACCGATACGGGATTACCCCGGCTGCGGATCTCAGCCACGAGCGAAACTATCAATGGGTCTCGCAATGGTGACACGACCACCACGATGGCATTGTTCGGAATGGTTGAGACAGCAGGCGGACGGTACATGCGCCGACTCGCTTCTGGAGCGTTGCTGACAGCGACGAGATGGTCAGCGATCTGGAACAGCTGGTTCCGTCCGAGCTTGGGCGGCAGCCACTGCACGGTGTGGCCCACAACGAGTAGGCCGACACGATCGTGTAGCGCTAGATGGCCGCGACTGAGCGCCATCGCAGCGCTGACCGATCGTCGCTGGGTAAGTCGTTGTTCGTCATCGCCGCCATCGTGGGCATCGACGATGACGACGACGGTGGTTGATCGGTCGGGGTGGCGCAGGGTGACCCACGGCTCTTGGCGTCGGTTGCTGATTCGCCAGTTGATGTTGCGTGTCGAGTCACCTGGTTGGAATGGCCGAATATCGGCGATTTCCATACCTTGCCCACGGTCGTTGCTGAGATGGCTGCCAACGATGCTGCGGAAGCGCTCGGCCTCGAGCGACGCCGAGGTGCGATCTTCGGGGAGCCCAATCGTGACCGTCGTGTCGGCGCGGGTATCGAGTTCGCCGCCGAACATGGCGAAACGGTCGCTGACCCGGATTGTCAGTTTGTCGATCCGAGCGATACCCCACTCGCCGGCGCGCACGGTGAACGCAACGGTTGCCGTCGAGTTTGGCTTCACTGTCGTTATGGCTCGAAGCGAGCCAACAGCAACCAGCCGAGCACTTGGTTCCAGCTCGATTTCGACTCGGTCAATTCCACGAGCGCTGGTGATGTCGACCAGGACGGTTACATCTTCGCCCTCGACGATGCGTGTGCGATCGGCGCGAATCTGGACCACACCGTCAACGGGGCGCCATAAGGCTAACGCAGCAGCGACGACGACAACGAACGGGGTGGTCAGCGCCAAGACATCAGGTCGCCGGAAGGCGATAGCGGTGACCAGCCCAGCGAGCGCGATCAAGCCGCAGACGTCGAACAGCGGCAAACGTCGAGCCAGGTCACGGTCACCAGTGAGCCGGACCGAGGTCGACGGTCCCGCCAGTGCGTCCGGAGAAGACTGTTGCGCCAACGTCAGGCCTCGGTGTCTGTTGCAGTGAGCGACGCTGGCATGGCGACGGTGTTCATGCAGTAGTCGACGATGTCGGCACCGGTCACGCCCCGGAGCCATTCATCAGGCTTCAGGATCAGGCGGTGTGCCAATGCAGGGACCGCAATCGCATGCACGTCATCGGGCGTGACAAAGCTGCGGCCATCAAGCGCCGCCCATGCCCGAGAGGCTCGAAGCAACGCCAGTGAGCCGCGAGGGCTGGCGCCGGCGTCGGTACGTCCCGAGTCTCGGGTCGATGTCACCAGTTCGACCATGTACTGCGCAACGCTGCGCTCGACCTGCACCTCCTCGACAGTGACCTGTAGCTCGCGAAGCGTCTGTGCATCGATGACCTGCTCGAGGTCAACCTGCTCGCGCCCACGCTCAGCACGGCGCATGAGGATCTCGGTTTCGGCGGTGACGTCGGGGTAGCCAACGTTGAGCCGCAGCAGAAACCGGTCAAGCTGAGCTTCAGGGAGGGGATAGGTACCACCGGACTCGATGGGGTTTTGCGTTGCGATCACAATGAACGGGGTGGGCAGTTGATGGCTCGTGCCGTCGACCGTTACCTGTCGTTCTTCCATTGCTTCGAGCACTGCAGACTGGGTTTTTGGCGGAGCCCGGTTGATTTCGTCGCCGAGTACCAGGTTTGCGAAGACGGGACCGGGCTTGAAGGTGCCCGACGCACTTCCGGCCTCGAACAGCGTCGAGCCGGTGATGTCGCCTGGTACGAGGTCAGGCGTGAACTGCACACGAGAGAAGTCCAGGTCAGCGACCTGGGCGATCGAACGGGCGATCAGCGTCTTCGCCAAACCGGGTACGTCTTCGAACAACACGTGGCCGCTGGCGAAGATGCCGGTCAGTAAGAGCCTGAGTACGTCTCGTTTACCAACGATGGCCTTTTCGAGCTCATCGAGCATGGCCGTTCCATAGCGAGCTACATCGCTCGCCGTGTGGGCTGTCATTACGCGGGGTCTCCTGGTGTTGTTGAGTCGTGAATGGATGCTTCGAGGTTCGCGATGCTGGCCTCGATCCACTGATGATTGTGTGAGATCGGAGCGGGGCCGGGCGGATCAATGCCCCGCAGATGTTCGAGGGCTGCGATCTCGTTAGACACCGTGTCCCAACGCGACGAGTTGTCTTTGCCCGAAAGCAGTGTTGTCTGCCATCGGCGTTCGTGCGGATTCAAGGATCGGTTACGTTGCGAATGCCAATGGGCAATACCCCACGTGCCGCGTTTGTTTGGCACACCGCCAGTCACCTGGGCGCCAGTCCTGGTGGCAGATACGATCAGGGTGATCGTGGCGAGGATCGCGGCAGCGGTGAGAAGGCCGGTCATAAGCTAGCCCCGGACTTTGCTCGGCCGGTTCGACGGTTGCTGATGCGCTTCCACGAAATTGCCGTGTAGTAGTCGCGGATCTCTGTGAGTGCCTCGATGGCTGAGGCTCGCATGTCTTCGTCGACTGGCTCGGACGAGAACCGGGCTCGCTGGAACAGGTGGGTCAACTGTTCAAGAGGCTGTTTCACGCGGGCGTGGCGGCCGAAGATGCGGTCGAGATAACGCAGCGGCGTCTCGGCTGATTTACGAGTGAGCTCGGTGGCTCCGAAGCCGGTCTCGACGGCTGCGTACGCCCGTTGAATGGCATACCGGGGGCTGTCGCCATCGTTGAGCTCGTCGATCAGGTCTCGTGCGAAGTCGGCGATTTGTTCGGCCTGTTCCTCTTCGGTGATCTCGACTGCAGCGCTGCGAGTCAGGTTGATCGATGGCCTGCGGAAACGGAATGAGAAGCGCTGTCGAGACAACAGATAGAGCAGCCCGATTCCGAGGACAACGGAGAATACGATGACGACAGATTCGGGAATGTCGACAGGGTTCGGCGCCTTTTCCGCCTCGGTCTCACCTGGCGCCAAGCCACTCTCGATAGCCAAAATGTTACGACCAGGCGGTGTGCCTGTTTCGCCCAACGTGAACTGTTCAGCATTGCTGGCAACAGCGACCAGCATGAGTAGTCCAAGTGCGCCCGCAGCGAAGATTGCGAGGCGTCGCAATGGCGTTGAAGCAGCAGTCACGGCGTGAGGCTACAGGGTTAGGTTCGCTGCCTTGCACCGGACCTTGGTTACTCAGCGGCGTACACCAGCGGACATTGCTCGGAATCTAGGCGGTCGCCCGCCTGTAAACCGTCGACCAACACAGGAGCGCTGATGCCCACACGAGGGTCATAGAAGACGTCATCGCCGCAGTAGCGAACGGTATAACCGCGGCGTCGGCGGTCGGTCGTGGCATTGCCCGGTGCGCCGTGGGCCGTCATGGCGCTGAATACATAGACATCTCCGGGCTCGACGTCCCAGCTAATGATGTCGTAGGCATTGCGGTCGGCTTCGATATCGAGCATCTTCTCGAAGTCGGGGTTCGTTTCGTAGCTGCTCGCGCCCTGGTTTGGCCCGAAAGGCTCGGGCTGGAACCACCTATCCCACTGATGGGATCCACGCACGAATTCGAGCCGGCCGTTCTCGGCGGTTGTGTGATCCAAGCCCACCCAAACCGAGATGACATCTCGACCCGAGACAGGCCAATAGGGCTGATCGTTGTGCCAACGTGTGCGATGATCCGCGCCGGCTTCTTTCACGAACAACTGGTCATACAGCAGGTTTAGACGAGTGGCTCGCAGGAATGTTTGGGCGATCTCGACCGCGGGTGAGTCCAAGCAGAAGGCCGCGAAGTCTGGATCGTTTTGCCAGACACGAAGGCTGCCATGGAAGCGGCCTCCGGCGACGTCATAGGAATGGTCGAACTGACTGGGTTCGGCAATATCGCGCTCGATAGCAGCGGCAAGACGCTCTCGCCACTCAAGACTGATCACGTCGCGCAGCACGGTGGCGCCGTCGGCCCAGTACTGCTCGATCTGCTCGTTGCTGATGTCCATGTCTAGAGAGTAGATCGCTGGTGCATGATCGGGAAACCTGCGCAGGCCATCGCCCTCGCTCATGAGAACCGACTGCCCAAATCGGCGGTCGCCCCACGAACAATGACGAACTGTGTCGATGGGATGGGGCGGCGGTGTTACGCCTTAGGAGTTGCGCGGATAGGCAGAGTGCGAAGCTCCAAAACCGCGGAACTGTAGGGCCTGCCAAGTGACGTGTTGACCTATCCGCTAGGCCCCTTAGTTGGGGTCGAGTCCGAGGTGAGCGCGGAACCTGTTCTTGATGAGAACTGCGTCGCGAGGCGGCAGCGATCGTTGGGTTGGTTCAGCGTGGATTTTCAGGACGAAGAGGCGGGGCCCGGTGAAGTCATGCCAGCTTCGGTGTTGCGTCAACTGCACGACATCGTCGAACCGGCGCAACAAGGCAGTCTCGGCGAATCCCGATGCTTCGGCAACCGCCGCAAGATCGATACCCCTGCTGGTATGGCTCATCTGCATGCCGGTTTCGCCATAGTGCTCGTTATCGAGCACGAACACATCGAGGTTCGCTGGATTAGCAACAGCGATAGTGGCGAGCGCTCCATATGCCATGAGCTGCTCACCATCGCCGGTGATCACCATGACCCGTCGGGTCGGTTGTGCGAGCGCCAGACCTAACCCAACGAGGGCGGCGCCTCCCATGGCTCCCCACAGGTAGTAGTTGCGGTCATCGTCGCCAGCGGCGTGCACGTCATAACTCGGCGAACCAAGTCCGGTAACAATCAGCGCGTTGCTCCGTTCCGCCACGAGTTGAGCGACCGCTTGTCGCCGATCCATGCGGTCAGGCTCATTGGTCACCATTGCTTGGCTCCGAGTAGCTGTTGGCTGATCAGGACCGCAACTTGTTGATCGGCTTCGAATGCCATTATGGCTGCCTGAGCCACTGCGGCTTCGACAGCGTCAGGATCTGAGACACGGACAGTCTGCACACCGATCGCTTCGAGTGCAGGCTGTGTTGCCTGACCCATAGGGACTTGCCACGGGTTGAATTCAGCCCATTCCCCGCGCATGGTGACAAGCATCAGCAGCGGCGTTCGAGTCTGTACGGGAAGGGACAACATGTTGATGCAGTTGCCGACACCGGAAGACTGCATCAACACCGCCGATCGCATACCGCCGAGCCATGCGCCCGTTGCGATAGCGATGCTTTCTTCCTCGGTCGTGCACATGGTGGCCGTGACCTCGGCGTCGTTGTTGGCCATGGCGATGAGTGTCGCGTGCCCCGCATCGGGGACATATCCAACCTGTGTGACCCCAGATTGACGCAGCCGTTCGTAGACACGCGCCGGCCAACCTGAACTGGATTGCTTCGTTGTCGCCATCAGGGTCACGCTAGCTGTAGCCGGATCTGTGACATACAACCTGATTCGTTGATCAGCCATGCAGCGCGAACTAGCTCTGCGGACATCCGCGGGTCTCTACCGTCTTGCACGTGGTTGAATCGGCATGACGCGCTTATTCGAGAAAGCGCCCAGTCACACATCGAGTCACTGCATTCCTGTGGGCCCACTGTTGGTTCCACTCAGGTTGTGCAATGGGGCTTGGATCCGGATGCCTGTATACCAGCGCCGGTAGAGCGCGTGGCGCTTGAATGCGTTGGCGGCAACGGGTTCGTAGAAGAGGCCGTCCTCACCGTCTGAACTTCTACAGGTCGGGCGAAAGATGCTTGGTTTGCATCGGAGGACGGGAGTTGGTGGTTAAGGGATGTGAGTGAGAGCCGCGTCGAGGTCGGTGTAGAGATCCTGCGGATCTTCGAGACCGATGCTCAGCCTGATCATGCCGTCGCCGATACCGACGAGCGCTCGGCCTTCGGCCCCAATACGGCGGTGCGTGGTGGTGGCTGGGTGCGTGGCCAGGCTTTTGGAGTCGCCGACGTTGTTTGAGATATCGAAGAGTTGCAGCGCGTCCATGAACGCGAACGCGTTCTGCTTGTTGTCAACGTCGATTGTCAGGACGGTGCCGCCAGCGCTCATTTGACGCTTCGCCAAGTCGAACTGCGGATGTGACGCCAACATTGGGTAGCCAACACGGGCAACTGCCGGGTGTGGTTCGAGTTGCTCAGCCAGTGTTTGCGCCGAGCGGCTCATGGCGTCGACTCGAAGACGAAGAGTTTCGAGTCCCTTGACAAGGACCCATGCATTAAACGGACTGAGGCTCGGCCCAGTGTGGCGAGTGAACGGCATCAGGTAGTCCGTCTTGAACTGCTCGGTGCTGAGGACGGCGCCGCCCAGAACCCGACCCTGTCCGTCGATGTGTTTGGTTGCCGAGTAGACGACCACGTCAGCGCCGAAGTTGAGCGGCTTCTGAAGGATGGGGCTGGCGAACACATTGTCGACGATCACGAGTGCGCCGGCGGCGTGAGCCATCTCGGAAACCGCCGCCAGGTCGATGATCTCCAGCCCAGGGTTCGACGGGGTCTCAAGGAAGACGGCCCGTGCGCCCCCGGCAAGTGCTTTTTCCCACTCATCGAGCGAGGCGCCGTCGACCTGGGTCGTCTGGACACCGAGCCGTGGCAGGATCTCGCTCATGATCACGTGGCAGGAGCCGAACAACGCCCGCGAACCCACGACCTTGTCGCCGGCAGAGACAAATGAAGCGAGTGATGCGAACACCGCGGCCATGCCACTTGCGGTGGCCATGCAGGATTCTGCGCCTTCGATCAGGCGGAGCCGTTCCTCGAACATGGAAACAGTTGGGTTACCGTAACGAGAGTAAATATAGCGGTCATGTTCGCCAGCAAAGGCGGCCTCGGCCTCGGCGGCGCTGCCGTAGACGTAACCCGACGTAAGGAACAGACCCTCGGCGGTCTCGTCGAAAGCTGTTCGCTGTAAGCCACCGCGTACAAGCAGGGTGGCTTCATGTAGCTCACGTTTAGTCGTCATCGAGATCCTCGTCACCGGCCAATGCGACAGCATCGGCTAAAAGGGCCCGGGATGTGGTCGAAAGGCCGATTGAACCGGCCAGGCTAACCGCACCGGGACTCATCTTCTTCAGTGTCTTGGCAACGATCGAAACCAGGTGTTCGTGTTCGGTGCGCTCTGCCATGGCTTCGAACTGGGTTTCCAAGAAGACAAGGCATGCCGCGTCCTCGAGCGTTTGGGTCTCTATGTCAGTACGCAGCTTGGTGCGCCCGAGCAGCAGCTGGGCGAGTTCGATCGACGACTCGGGCCAATCATCTGCCTGCATGAGCGACGCAAGGGCATCTGCCTGGTGAGCCTTGTTTTCTCGGCGCCACCGCAGGTAGCCCGAACGACCTTGGGGATAGTCGACCCGCTTTAGCTCCCAGCGGCGCAAATGATGGGCCCGCACCGCCAGGCGCAACTCATCGCGTGGGGTGGCACATAGTTCGTCCAACCAGCGGCTGGCTGCCTGACCTTGCGCCAAAGCAAGGGGTTGCCCGGCAAGGTCGTTGGGGTCCTGACGGTTCGCGTCGTCGATCGCCGCAATCGTCGATACCAACTGGGGATTCATCGCTGCTCAACGCGGGTCTGACCCCAGGTGCATACAAAGGACACCAGATAGGAGCGAGGGGCCGGCGGGACGCGAGCGAGAGACGAGCCGGGGTAGTACACCTTGCTTCGCTGCGGCTGACTGAGCTTCACAGATCTACGGTCCCGACAAGATATCCGACGAACGTCGGCCCGAGTGGAGCGGTGCAATACGGTCAGGTAGCGCATTCGCTGATGCCGATCTCCGCGACGTATGGCCCTGTCTCGTCGAAGTCGACGTAGAAACTTGCGTCCACTTCGAGTTTGGGGAAGACGTCGAGATCCTTCAGACCCTTGGCGATCTCGAGCGCGCCGCCGACGCGGTCCATCCAGCTGCGGAAGGACTCGCCGGCATCGCGCTCGTCGGTAAAGCGTCGAAGTACTCGAGCGGCTGCCTCGGGTGCCGTCTTCGCAGGCAGTCGCAGCGCCTTGTCACCGAAATGGATCGTCTCTTGACCGACGAAGCCGCCAAGCAACATTTGATACCCAGGGGCCGGCTGGCCATGAGCGCGGCGCTCGGTTCCGAAGAAGCCAATGTCAGCGATGTGATGTTGCCCGCACGAGTTCATGCAGCCAGAGATGTTGATACGTACGCCGCCGACTTCGGCCAAGCCCTCGGCCTCGAGTTGCGCACCAATGGCATCAGCGAGGCCACGTGACTGTGTCACGGCGAGTCCGCAGGTATCAGCGCCAGGGCACGACACGACGTCTCGGCTTAGCTCGGCGCCAGGCTGGGCCATGTCGAGTTCTGCTAATCGTTCATAGAGCGAGGGAAGTTGGCCTTCGCTGAGCCCACGGACGACGAAGTTCTGCCGGTTCGATACCCGCACATCGACCTTGAAGTCGCGAATGATCTGCGCCATGCCCCGGAACTGGGCGGCGGTGATGTCGCCAAGGCGGCACCAGGCATAGGCCGACACAGTCGACTTGGCGATGCCTCGGACGACGTTCGCTGACTCCCATCGGCCGTAGGGCGAGCTTCCGCCCAAGCCGACCGACACGCCGTGCCCGACGGGTGTTGCCTGCTGGGTCATGTCGCGCCCGGCTGGAGCGTCGCCATACAGGACTACTTCCTCGGGGATGCCGCCAGGCCAGGTCGCCGAAGCTGGCAACAGATGACGCTGGGCCAGCACTCGGCGCTGCACCTCGTCGAAACCGAGTTCGTCGACAACCCACTTCATGCGTGCTCGCAGCTTGTTGTCGCGATTGCCGGTTTGCTCAAACACCCGCAGGATGGACTCGATCGTCGGAAGCAGGAGTTCGCGTGGCGTGAAATCTTCCAGGGCAAGCGCAGCGTGGGGGTTCGCTCCCAAGCCACCGGCGACGTATATCCGGAACCCAGCTTCGATAGAACCGTCATCGGCCCTTCGGGTCACCGCTATGACGCCAGCGTCGTTGAACATGGCCTGGCCGCAGTCGGTTTCGCAGCCAGAGAAGTTGATCTTGAACTTGCGAGCCAGGCGCTGACCGATGGGATTGCGCAGCAGATAGTTGTTCGTGGCGTCAGCCCACGCCGTGATGTCGAGAACTTCGAACGGACACGCTCCGGCCAGGTGGCAGCCCTGCACATTGCGTACTGTGTCGCCGCATGCCTCACGGCTGGTCAGGCCAACCGACCCCAGAAGTTCGAGCACTTCAGGGATCTGGTCGAGCTGCACATAGTGCATCTGCAGGTTCTGCCTGGTCGTTATGTGACCCCATCCGCGGCTGTAGTTCTCAACGACCGTGGCCAACATGTCGAGCTGATCGGCCGACACCTTGCCGTAGGGGACACGGACGCGAACCATGTGATTCTCACCACCTTGGCGCTGCCCATAGATGCCGTTGGTCAGGCGGAAGACGCGGAAGACGTCATCGTCGACGGTCCCCGCTCGATAACCAGCCAGCATGTCGCGGAACTTATCGATGTCGGCCCGAATGCCGGCGTCAGCCACATGAGGCGTGAGCTGCAGTGGGCGGGTTTCGGTGAGTGTCATGAGGTTGTTCCTTGAACGATGGGTAGTCCGGGTAGTCCGGCTTTTGGGCTCGTTCCTCGCCCAAAACCCTTCGTGAGCTGTGCGGGTCGACGGTCCCGGGGACTTTGTCTTGTCTGTGGGTCGTCCTTGGCGCCTAGGTGGTCGGTCTGGGTTAGGTCTCTTCCGGGTAATTCGGTGATGACAGAGGCGGCTGCGACCTGACCAATGACGATGACGGCCGGGTTGGGCACTGGGTATTCACCGAGTTGGTGCAACGGCAGTCGGTCGACGGTCTGGTCAGGAGTGCTGGCGGCGTAGACGATCGCGACAGGCGTGTCGCGGCCCATGCCGCCTGACAGAAGACGCTCGCGAATCTGGCCCGCCCGCCGAGCGCCCATCAGCACAACGAGCGTGGTGTTCAGCTGCGCAAGTGCCTGCCAGTTCAGCCCATCGGCCTTGTTGGGGTCTTCGTGAGCTGTCACGACGGTGAAAGCGCTCGAAACATTGCGGTGCGTAACTGGGATGCCGGCCAACGCCGGGCCGGCGATCGACGAGGAGATGCCAGGTACAACAGCGACGGATATACCTGCAGTCTCGAGCGCAATGGCTTCTTCGCCGCCGCGGCCAAACACGAACGGGTCACCGCCCTTTAGCCGCACGACGCTGTCGTGCTGACGGCCGCGGTCGATCAGGATGGCGTTGATCTGATCCTGCGTTGAGCGCTCGCCGTTGGGGTCCTTACCGACGTTGATGAGCTCGGCCCATGGTGCAGCCATCGCCAGAATCTCGGCGGAGACCAGACGGTCATAGACCACCACATCGGCCCGGCCGAGCAACCGCAGCGCCTTGACGGTGATCAGTTCTGGATCACCAGGGCCGGCCCCGACAAGATGCACCGTCATGCTGTGACCTTCGGCTCAAGGTTCGGCGACTCGTTGGCACGGAGCGCTGTGTGGCCGGTTGGTGGGGCAGCGTTTGTTGGTGGCCCGGCGTTGTCAGATGTGTACCGAGGGTCTGACCCTCGGTACACATCGAGACCGATGTTTGACCGGAGCTGGTGCCGAGCTGCGTCGACCTCGCCGGCAGCCACGAGTTCGAAGAGGCCGTTGTCTAGCGCCTCGTTCCATCCTGCGACCTCGCTTGTGCCCAGCACATAACGTGCTTCGGCACGGACCTCGACGAGCAGGTCCATCAAGCGGTCATAACGTTCATCGAACTCGAGCTCGAACTTGCGGCGCAGCCATGTAGCCATGGCGGGGCTCTGACCGTTGGTCGAGATGGTCAGGGTCAGATCACCCTGACGGGCGACGGCAGGAAGGATGAAGCTGCAGTTCACTGGGTCGTCAGCCGAGTTCACCCACACCCCCGCTGCATCGGCGTCCCGGAAGACCTGGCGATTCACAAGCCGATCATCGGTGCAGGTGATGACCAGTTGGTAGTTACCCGCTTCGCCATCGAGATATGTGCGTTCGACGATGGCAACGGGCAGCGTAGAGACGAGGGGATGGATCCACGGAGCGATGACTGTGACATCAGCACCAGCTTGCAACAGCCCTTGAATCTTGCGAACAGCAACATTGCCTGCACCAACTACAAGCGCTTGGCGCCCCTTAATGCGTAGTTGCACCGGGTACGAATTCTGGAGGTTGGGATAAGCGGTCACAGTGTGGGTCTCCCAGACATTGATGTCCATTTGTACGGACATACTCTATAATTCCGATCGGGTTAGTCGGGATTAGATCGTGAATCTATTCGGACAGAAGCCGTGGCGCAACCGGTTTTTCTCAAAAAGGGGCGTGACGTATGTAACGGCTAGCGTTTCGGTATGGCATCTGACTCTCCAACCATCGACGAGTTTCGGCATCGGTCGGCCGACTTCATCCGTGATGCGAAGGCCGACGGCATTGCCTGCCGGGCCTTTGGCGCGATCATGCCCCCGGCCATGCACGACCAAGCCAAGGCCTGGCAACAACACATGTATGCCAACGGTTTCGCCGGTGTGTCATGGCCAAAGGAGTACGGCGGCCAGGGCTATAGCCCTGAGTTCCGGTTGGTCTGGAGCGAAGAGTGCGCGCGCTCCGAAGTCTCGCCGTACATGAACTTCCAGGGTTTCGTGCTCGCCGGCGGAGCGATCCTAAAATACGGCACCGAAGAGCAGAAGCAGAAGTATCTCCGAGCGACCCTGGCCGCTGAGATTCTTTGGTGTCAGCTCTTCAGCGAACCGGGTAGCGGGTCCGACCTGGTCAGCCTTTCGACCAAGGCCGAGGATCACGGCGACGAATGGCAGGTCACTGGGCAAAAGGTGTGGTCCTCGACTGCACAACTGGCCGATCACGGAATTCTGCTAGCACGGACCAATTCCCAGGAACCTGGCCACCGCGGTATCTCCTTCTTCCTGTTCGACATGCATGGCCCAGGTATCGATGTTCGACCGCTCAAGCAGATGACTGGAGATCACGAGTTCTGTGAGGTCTTCCTGGATGACGCACCGGTGGCCAAGGCCGATCTGCTTGGGCCTCTGCACGGTGGCTGGGGTGTTGCGACGTCAGTGCTTGGCGACGAGCGAGCCGAAGTAGGTGCAGCCGGAATTGGCCTCGAGCGTGCCACCCAACGACTAATTGACACGATCGACGAGAGCACAGACCCGGTGCACCGAGATCGAATCATGCGCACCCGTGTCACCGCTGGGGCGTTGCGCCAACTGCTTGACCGAAGCGAGGGTGATCCGAAACTGGGACCGTTGGTCAAGCTCGGCAATACCGAGTTCTCGACCGAACGAACGCGCACGCGACTCGACGGCATGGGGCCAGCAGCGACCGTGCTGGCCGATGAGCAAGTGGTCGAAGACTTCCTGTATGCCCCAGGCATGCGGGTTGCTGGTGGCACCAGCGAGATTCAGCGCAACCTGATCGGCGAACGCCTCCTCGGCCTCCCACGCGAACCCAAAGCCCGCTAACTCGGACAGAAGAACCACCAGTGAACCGAATGGGTGAGTGCTCTCGGCACTTTCTTTCATGCCAACGTTCCGGCGGTGCTGGTTTGACAAGATCGTGGCGAACCCCGAGTTCCATCATTGGCATCAAGCGAATGAAGCTGATTCCTGTGAACTTGGGGAGTTGGCGGAGCCGACCCAGGAGGCGCCCCAGGTGCACGGTAAGCCATGTCCGACGAATGTCGGCCCGAGCGGAGCGGTGAACTAGGTGTGGATCTCGACGGCGACGCCGTAGTGGTCGCTGGCGACGATGCCGTCGACAGGCTCGGTGCCAAACATCCAGGCGCGAACAGGATTGCCGACTGGCCGCTTTTCTCGGGGCCAGCCGATCAGTACGTAATCCAGTCGGCGGTTTGGCCACGCCGAGTTGTTGATATACGGATTGGCCTTTGACCAGGTGATACCGGGGCCGTCGCCGACCTGCTCCCAGGCGTCGGTCCAGATCCGCCCGTCGACGTAGGGAATTGATCGACCGGTGAGCTTGCGAATCTCATCGCTGTCGTGAACGGCGTTCAGATCGCCGGTCAGGATGGGCGGGAGAGCACCATTGGCATGTTCTTCGATGAACTCTGAAGCTATTGCGAGTTGGGCAGCGCGAGTTGCTGACTGGTCGTAGTGGTGATCGAGATGGGTGGTGAACACTGGCAGGATGCCGAACGGTGTCTCGATTCGGGCAGACACAATGGTGCGGTATTCGCGACCCTTGCTATCGGCAAGGAAGCGGTGGTCGTTGGCCTGGATCGGCCACCGACTCAGGATTGCATTACCCATCGAACGCTCGGGATCGTCGTGTGGGTCATGTCCGGCCCAGATGCTGTGGAAGCCGAGTTTGTCAGCCAGGCGTTCGACCTGACCTGGCCATGCTTCCTGCAGCATGATGACGTCTGCATCAAGATCACGGAGTACCTCAGCGATGGCTGGCTGCCGTTCTTCCCATTCGCCGAACTGCCATTGCACGTTCCATGTGCTGATCACAAAACTCATGGTTAGGCCTTCAGCCTTAGCGCTGGCCGTGCCAGCAGGATTCCGCCGATCACGAGCAACAAGATCATCCCGCCAGCAACCCAATACGTCGTCCGTTGCCCTTGGGTCTCATAGAGCCAGCCAGCGATAGGCGCCATGATTCCCGCGCCAAGTGCTTGCATGCCGCCGAGCACACCCTGTGCGCCAGCTTGGCGTTCTTCGGGGGCGGTCATGCCGACAGCAACGCCGCTCGCCGCAAAGGTCAGGCCGTCGCTCACCGCATGCACCATCGTCACAGCGAAGATGGCGCCGCCAACGGTCAGCAGGCCGTAGATGCCAAAGAAGAAGACGGCCGCCAGCATGCCTGCCGAAGCGACGATGAACGGGCCGATGCGTTGGGCGAGCCTGCCTGCTGTTGGGCCCAACAACACGAGGGGAATAGCGAAGAGCGCGATGCCAAGATTGGCCATCCATTCGGCGGTGCCAAGGTCGGTGTGTACGAGATCCCACAATGCATCGAACGCTCCGATCATCACGAAGGTGGCAACACCAAGCATGACCGCACCGGCGAAGGGGCGGTAGAGCAGCAGATCAAACGCAAACCGCTTACGGTCGACAACCCTGTCGCCATCATCTTCTTTGAGGGGTAGTCGCAACGACACCAGAACCACAACGACAGTTGCGGCCGAGATGACAATGAAGGGAGAAGCGATTCCGAACGGGCCGACCAGGATGGCCGAGATAACCGGCCCCATAGCGAAGCCGAAGACGTCGGCAGAGAACAACCGCCCCAGATTGCGTCCTAGGTTCGGTCCCGAGCCGACGACAACGATTCGTTTGATAGCAGGGCCGGCTGCCCCAATGGCTAAACCAGAGATGATTCGACCAGCGATAATGACGGTCGTCGTCGTGCCGAAACCCATCATGAGTAGCCCGGCAGCATTAACAAGCGCACCCCCGAACACCATGTGGCGGGCGTAGCCGCGGTCGCCGTAGGGCCCAATCGTCACCTGCGCGAAGAACGACAACAAGAAGCCGATGCCGATGATCCAACCAAAGGATTGAGCGCTGATGCCGTATTCATCGCGGAAGTCGCCACCCATGGTGAACAACACGCCGTAGCCAGCAGCGAGGGCCGCAGACAGTGTCGAGAACACCCGAACGATCTGTTGTGATGAAGCGGCGACTTCGACCCCGGTGTCCGTACTCACCCGTAGATGGTACTGGTCTCACTTCGGCGCGAGTTTGCTTGGGCATCTAACTTGAGACCATGGCTGACACTGCTGTAGAAAACAGTATCGATGCGAGCTTCATGGATCCCGCAGTGCAGCACGATCCTTTCGCGACCGACGCCGAGATGCACGAACGTTGCCCGGTATACCGATTGCCTGAGATCGGCCTGGTCATGGTGACCAACTACGACGACGTCCGCACCGTCATGACCGGTTCTTCGGTGTTCTCGGGCCAGCCGTCCGGCGGGGCCGGGCGCCACACCGACGTAGGCAATCACTTCTGCATCGGCGCTGCGCTCGCTCGCCAGGAACTGTTCAGCGTGTTTCAGGCCGTCGTTGCACGCATGGATGATTTGGCGCTGGCCGAACCGCTGGATGAACAGCCGCATGAGTTCAACTTCTTCTTGCGGCCCATGAAGCAGTTACAGCTCAGCTTTAGCGCGAAGGGCGGCCCACCATGATCTTTCGGGGAGGGAGGGTTATCAAGAAGACGATCGGCACGGGTGTGTTCTTCTGCCCCCGCGAGGGCAGAGATCGCGACTATGCACAGAAGAAGGCACGTCGCTGGTTCACGCTGTTCTTGATACCGCTGATCCCGCTGAACGAAGTTGGCGATTTCGTCGAATGTGCGAGCTGCAAGAACACCTATTATCCCGACGTTCTCCTGGGCAAGACGGCATCTGAGATCGAAGATGTCGGCACCATCGCGATCCGACACATTGTGGTATCTATGTTGCTCGCTGACGGCGTGGTCGATCCTCGTGAACGCGAGGCAGGAGTTACTGTGGTGGGCCGCTTCGCCTCCCACCCGTACGGACCGACTGACCTGGACGCGGACGTGACGAACTTGCAGGTCTCCGCGCTGGCCGACAATCTTGAAGATCTCGGTGCAGTGCTCAACGAGCATGGCAAAGAGAACGTATTGACGGCTGCTGTGTACCTCGCGGGGGCCGACGGTCACGTCGACCGCGCCGAGATCGAAGTCGCCCGTCAGATCGGAAGGGCACTAACCATGAGCAGTGCCCGCATCGAAGCCACGATTCAGCAAGAACTCAGTCGGCTGGGCCTGCACCTGTAACCGAGTGGGTTAGCTAGGGACTGGTGTGTTCTGCCACGCAAAGAACTGCCACTGGTCCTGTTCGTTGACCCACACCGCTGTGAAGCGGGCGACGATCGTGATCTCGTTGTCTTGTATGCCGACTACGAACGTCGCCTTGCCAGTGATCACCGCCGTTGAACCTGAGCTGATGATTGAAACGTCTTCGCGTTCTACCGACCGGTAGTCGACGAAGCCGCTGGTTACCGACCTGATCCAGCTCTCTTTGGTGTCGACGATTGCGTTTGAATGTGTGTAGGACAACGATGGATGTACCAGTGCGTCGAGGGCCTCAAAGTCGTTGCCGATCAGCGTGGCCCATCGCTGCTCTTCTCGTGCCAGTGCGTCGTCGCTCATGCTCGAACTCTAGCCAGAGGTTGGCGCTGCGTTCATGTCGCAGTCGTGTCCTAGAGCCTGGCGACGCACTATTGAAGGGTGGCGACCAGTGGTCCACGGCACCGAGAGGCTTGCTCGTGGTGTGGCGTTCCCTACGAGGTTGCACTGTTGGTTTGTGCCTCATTAGATGCTGGATTGATGAACTAGTGGTGTCGACCAGGTACAGGGTGAACCTAGGGTGAGAGCAGCAGACGCGACCTCCACGAAGGTGCAACCGAAGGATCTGTTCGTATGCCAATGGACAAGCCGGAACTCACTTCGCACGAATTGATCCGCGAGGAGCGCGAAGCGCTCGCTGCGCCTCCAGACGAAACCCAGGGCGGGTCAACAGTCCAGGAGTCGCTAGCAGCAAAGCAATCCAAGGCAACCCGGCACGGTGCGTTGGGTGACCCGTCCGCCTGGTCATACTCCTCAGTCTCGCCTTCGTCTGAGTTGCTCTCGTCGGAATCGCTGCTTCTCAGGCGTTCTGCTGATCTTTGGACCAACGATCGGTCCGACAGCAGGGACACACGTGCGCCCTCCGTTACTCCTGCGGAGGCTGAGCTGCCCGCGCCGTCAGAGATCGCTCCGCCGGCGATGGAGCCATCGCTGCTACCAGCTTCGCCTCCGCACTGGCCGCCGCCGGTGCCCGCAGCTACGCCACCACCGCAACGACTAACTCCGCCGCAACCCTGGGTGGCACCCGCACCCCCCAGGTACGGTCCCGCCGCTGCCGTCAGCCCTTGAACCAGGTCGAGCTTTGGAACCACTCGGCCCACCAGCCATGCACGCAGTGAAGCGGCGTGGCCTTTCATGGCGCTGGATCTTGGCGGGAGCGATCGGCCTAGCGGGAATCATCGGTGCAGCCGCTGGTTCTGGCACCACGTCATTCTCCCAGATGGAATTGGGAGACTGCTTCGAAGATCTGGGCACTCCCTCCAACAGGGTCAGCGATCAAGACTGCGCGGGGCTGCATGAGGTACAGGTCTATGCGGAGCTTCAGACCGGCGCCTCGCTGGCGAATTGTGACCTGGAACTCGCCACAATACTTGGATCTGGCCATATGGACGATGGCTCGGTCATTGTCCCCGACGACACGCTTACCAGTCAGATCAGCGACCCTACGGTCAGACAGGGCAAGGCTTTCTGCTTGCTGATGTCACCCTCTGGCAGGCTGTTTGGGTCGGTGCTTCCCGAGTAACTCGAGCCGGTCAGATTAGAGGCCTTTGCGGCGTTTGATCTCGGCGGTGATGGCGGGCACGATCTTGTGCAGGTCGGCAATCACTGCATAGTCAGCCTTGACGACCATGTTGGCCTCGGCATCGGTGTTGATCGCCAGAATTCGCTTGCTCGCCATGGCCCCGACCCAGTGCTGGATTGCGCCACTGATGCCGGTCGCGATGTAGATCTCGGGGGCGATGCGAGTGCCGGTCTGTCCGACCTGGTCGGTGTGGTTACGCCAGCCCAGATTGGTTACGGCTCGTGAGCAACCGACTCGGCCGCCTAGCAGTTCGGCCAACTCCTCGAGCTGAGCGAAACCTTCGGCCGAACCAACGCCGCGGCCTCCGGACACCACTACCGGGGCAGTCGACAAGGTGACGCCAGCCTGTTGGACATCGCGGTCAACAACGATGGTCCGGGCCAGAGAGCTATCGAGATCAGGCATGAACTCTTCAACGATGCCAGCGCCCGGTGCGGGCGCGGCCTTGGCGACGACAGCATGGTGGCCATAGGTCAACAGCTTCGGGCCGGTTGTTGCGAGCGTGGTGTCTTCGAGCAGGGACCCACCCCACTGGATACGGGTCATGGTCCAGGCACCCTCGGCAGGAGTGACGGTCATGCAGTTCGCCACGAACGGAAGATCCATGCGTGCAGCGATCTGCGCCAGGATCTCGTTACCGCGACTTGTACCGACGGCCATGACAGCGCCAGGTGAGGTAGCGCTGATGATCTGCACGACTGTCTCGCCCACAGCCTCGGGACCAAAGTCGGTCAGCATTGGGTGGTTCGCGACGTAAACCATCGCCGCGCCAGCTGCGGCGGCCTGACCCGACAGGTCCAGGGCTCCATCGCCGACGAGTGCGGCATGGATGTCCACGCCCATGTCGGCGGCCAACGCTCGGGCCGCAGTCAGGGCCTCATCATTGGCTTCTGACCACGTGCCACGGTCATGGTCGAGAACTACGAGAAGAGACATCAGAAACCACCAGGGAGCGAGGGACGACGGGCTGCAGCGGGTGCCGAGAGAACAGAGACCGGCTGGTTCACCAATCTGTGTATGAGAGGCCGAAGGACTAGCAACATCAGCAGAGCCCGATTTCCTCGAGGATGTCGACGACTGCTCCGGCGGCTGACTCGTCGGTACCCAGGATCTCGGTGTTGCTAGCCTGCTCGGCCGGTCGGTGGAGTTTGACTAGGGTCTGGCCGCCGGCTTCGGCGACAATCTCGGCGTTGGTTAACTCGGCCTTCTTTGAGGCGAGGCGACCTTTCATGGTCGGGTAGCGCGGAAGGTTGATGCCTTCCTTCACGCCCAACACCGCTGGTGTCGCAACGTTGTAAACCTCAAAGCCAGCATCGATCTCTCGACGGGCCGTTACGGCGCCGTCACCAGGGTCGATGCCCTTGATGGCATTCACGATCGGACGGCCAAGCTTGTGGGCGACACGCACACCGACTTGGAAGCCACCAGAGTCGGCACTTTCGTTACCGAACAGGATCAGCTCGAATGGCTCGCCATTGGTTTCCTCGGCGGTTTGGATCGCCACGGTCAATGCGGCTGCGGTGCGCTGGGGATCCCAGGCCGAACCATTTGTCGGCACCAGGATGATTTTGTGGGCACCAACGCTGGCAGCGTAACGAAGTTGCTCTTCGGCTTCGACCGGGCCAAGTGTGAGCACGGTGACCTGGCCACCGTCACGCTCGGTGATCTGTACCGCTTCTTCGAGCGCACACTCTTCATGGGGGCTCGTGGTGAAACCCAGGTGGGCCGCATCAACGGCCAATCCATCGTCGGTCACATTGATCTTTGAGCCCGGTGCCGGGACCCGTTTGACGCAGACAAGAATGTTCATCGTTCACTTTCGGGGCAAATTAGGAGCGGCACCCGCGATAGTCGCGGGCTTCGCTCCTAATTTGCGTCAGAGATGGTGGCTTAGGACTTGAGGCGGGTGTCGTCAGGGTCGAAGGCGGAGCCGGTGGTGGCTACGACGGTCACGGGGAACAACTCGTTCATGTACATGACCTTGAACGAGTTGCCGATCTCGGCGAGCTCAGTCGGAAGGTAACCCAGGCACAGATACTTGCCGTAGCTCGGGCCGTTGCCTGCGGTCGTGACGACGCTGACTCGGCCGTGGCTGTCCAGGATGCGTTCGCCGTCGTTGGTCAGGATGGGAGTATTGCCGCCCTGAATGAAACGCTTGCGGCCCTGGCTATCGGTGTTGTCCTCGACGGCAAGGGTGCACATGATCGCGTCGGGGCCCTTTTCGCGGGCGGCCAGGTAGGCCTCTTTGCCAATGAAGTCGGCAGCCTTGACCTTGGGGCGAGCTAGCCCGGCTTCGACCGGGTTGTATTCGCTTTCGAGTTCGGCACCCATCAGGCGGTAGCCCTTCTCGACGCGGCCGCCAACGGCATAGACACCAGCACCAGTAGGACGAAGCCCATGGTCGGCACCGGCAGCAGCGATTGCTTCCCACACCTGCGGGCCTTGTGCCCACGGGATGTAGAGCTCCCAGCCGGTGTCGCCGACATAGCTGATGCGGAAGATGTCAACGTCGACATCAGCCCCGTCACCTAGAGAAAGAGAAATAGAACGAACCGAACCGTACGGTGAGCCTTCCTGGCTCAGGTTGGCATCGGTGAGCTGGCTCAGGATGGCAGGAGCGTTCGGGCCCCATAAGCCGATCGTCACATAGTCCTCGGTGCGGTTAGCAACACTGACTGAACCGTCGGTCGGCATGTACTTCTTGATCCAGGCCTCGTCACGGCCGCCATCGAAGGCACCCGTTACGACGCGGATGTGATCCTCACCCAGGCGCAGCATGGTTAGGTCGCTGTGGAAGCCGCCGTCATGGTTGAGCCATGGGGTGTAGGTGCTGGTGCCGACCGGCTTATCGACCTTGTTCACCGACAGGTACTCGGCGAAGGCGACAGCTCCAGGACCTGTCAGATCGAAGATCTGGAAGGCGGTCAGATCGATCATGCCGGCGTTCTCGCGCAGGTTCATATGCTCGGCATCGATCAGCGGTGACCACCAGCGGTTGTCCCACTCAACTTCGCGCTCGCTCAGGCCGTACTTCTCGAGCAGGTCAGCATTGCTGGTGTACCAGTGAGGGCGTTCCCATACCCGAGCGGTGAAGTACTCGGCGCCCGCAGCGTCGGTGATGGCCTTCAGGCTCGACTCTTTGAGGCCACGTTGTGATTCCCACTGCTCGGATGGGTGCACGATGCCATAGGTCTTGTTGAAGTGTTCGGCAGAACGAGCCCAGATGTGCTCGTCGTTCTTTTCGTCGTCGTAGAAGCGGGCGATGTCGCTGGCGTGCGGGTCGATGACACGTGGGTAGCCATAGGTCATCCACTCGGCCACGACCTGGGCCATACCCGGGCCTTCCTTGACCCAGACGGCGGCAGCTGACCACAGATTACGCACGTCAGGGAGCTCGCCGAGACAAGGCATCGCATCGGGTGTCAGCGACAGCAGACCGTTGATGGCGTACTTGATCTCTGCATCACCGAGCATGTCCATGAGCTCGATGGCTTCTTCCATCTGCTGGTCGAAGTCGTCGACGGTGAAGGGCATCTCAGTTGGCGAGAGCGCTGCTTCTTCGTTCGACGGGATCTCGTCGGGATGGTGGAAGATCGGGCGGTGGGCGTATGAGCCGACCTCCATCGAACCGGCAGACTGGCGCTCGTAGCAGAAGGTGTCCATGTCGCGAACGATCGGGTAGCCGATCTCGTTGTTTGTTTCGACCAGAACGTCCATGGGGCCAACGTCGGCCATCTGGTGCACCGCGGGGACCAGCGGGATGTAGGTGCCCGCCATGTTGGCGATTCGGTTCGACCAGACCCCGCAGGCAATGACGACGTACTCGGCTTCGATCGTGCCCTTGTCGGTCACGACGCCGGTGATGCGGCTCATGCCAGGAACTGGATCGTCTTGGGTCAGCATCTCGAGAACTTCGGTGTTGGCGAACACCTGCAGGCCAGCCGTTTCGATGGCCTCCTTGCGCATGACGGTGCCGGTCTCGAGTGAGTCGACCACAGACACGGTCGGGCAGTGGAACCCGCCCAGGATGACGTCGGCGTTGATGAACGGAACGAGTTCTTTGACTTGTGCTGGCGTAAGCAGCTCGGCTTCAACACCCCAGGCCTTGGCCGAGGTCATGCGGCGTTCGAGTTCGTTCATGCGTTCTTGGGTACGAGCAACCTCGATACCACCCGAATCGACACTCAGGTTCATGTCGCGGTACTGATTCGCGCTCTGCACTCCGAGCAGCGCCATCTCCTTGTTGTGATCAACCGGAAAGATGAAGTTCGATGCGTGACCGGTTGAGCCGCCGGGGTTAGGAAGCGGGCCCTTGTCAAGCAGCACCATGTCGGTCCAGCCGAGGCGAGCCAGGTGACCGACCAGGCAATTGCCGACGATGCCAGCGCCGATGACGACGACTTTGGCGGAGGTGGGGAAGTCACTCATGTGAATCTCCAGAGGAAGAAGGGATGAAAGCAGGCGATCCGACGATCAGGTCGCAGTGAGAGAAGTTACCCCCACGTTGAGTTTCTGATCGATGAATGATATATCACTCATGTATCAATGGTGAGCTTAGGACGCCTGCGGGAGTCGGGCAACCCCTTACACCCGCGAACAGACGCGATGGACATGACATGACGACATCACTGAGCGAAGAGGCCTACAACCAGCTTCGGTCGATGATCGTGCGACTCGACTTCGCACCCGGTGACGTGCTCCGTGAAGATGACCTGCGTGACCAGCTAGGTATTGGCCGCACACCGATTCGTGAGGCGCTACAGCGCCTCGAACGCGAGCACTTCGTTAACGTCGTTCCGCGGCAAGGAATCTTCGTGACGGGTATCGATGTCGGTGAGCTCTCGATGTTGTTCGAAACCCGCAGTGTGCTCGAGCCGTATGCCGCTCGACTTGCTGCACTTCGGGGGACCGACGAGTCATGGGAGGCAATGGAAGAAGCCCTCGATCTCACCGTTGGTGCGACCAATGGTGCGGAACTTCTGGCGATCGATCGCACGTGCCACGAACTGATGTGGCAGGCCGCTGGAAACCGCTTCCTGATTGACACGCTCGACATGCTCTACGCACAGAGCGACCGGCTGTGGCATCTTTACCTGTCCGATGTGGCCGATCCGGGTCATGCTGTCGAAGAGCATGTGGCCATCCTGAACGCGTTGCGATCAGGCAACAGTGATATCGCTGCATCGCTGGTTGATGACCACGTCGCCTCGTTCGACGCGCAGATTCGAGATGCCGTTACCGCTCGCCTGGCATCGCCCCTCGCCGGCTAGTCGGTTGGCCACGCCCAACCAGACGACGCCGCTAGATCAGCGTGATAGCAGCGAGTGAGCGGTAACCAGGGCACTCTGGTTGACTCATAGGACATCTATTGGCCAAAGCAAAGCGAGTGGCAGTGACCATGGCGAAAGACGACGATATGTGTCCGTGCGGATTCGCATCGCCATACGCAGACCACTGCGCCACGATCCATCTTGGCAGCGCGGGTCTCGGGGCCACGGCCGAAGCCTTGATGCGAGCTCGCTATTCGGCGTATGTGCTGTATGACCGGCCGTTTCTACTCACAAGTTGGCACCCCGATACCCGTCCCACTTCGATCGATTTCGACGACAACATTGAGTGGTTGGGTCTCGAGATAGTGGACACCGAGTCTGGGGGCGCGCTCGACAGCACCGGCATAGTCGAGTTTCGGGCGCGGTTTTCTCGAAGCGGCGAGCATCTCGAACTGCACGAGCGAAGCTCGTTTGCCCGCGCCGGCGGCCTGTGGGTGTACATAAGCGGAACCTGAAGAAATCTGTGTGCGAAGTGGTGCTTTTCCGAACCGGAACCCGCCGCGGGCGTCGAGTTAGGTAGCCCCGCTCCGTGGGTCAGGTCGAGATATTAAGCTGGTTGAGATCGACCGGTTCCCTACTCGTGGTGGCTTCGAACACATAGGCGACAGCCTGCCCGTGAATTGGCAGCCATAGCTTTGGGTGACGCCCCAGAGCACCATGAGGGCTTCCTCCTCTGGCGAACTCGCTGTGGTTGTGCGACCGTTGTGGGATGACGGCATCTGAACTGCGGCCAACTGAAGGAGTTGCCAAGATGGCGATGCGGGCATTCCTCGCGTTGCTCGTAGTCAACGCGCTGGTCGCGATTGCTGCGATTCTGGGCGCGACTGGAGACTCGGACGGGCAGGTGGTTGGCACCACGCTGTTGCTGACCGCAGGGTGTCTCACCGTTGCTGCGAATGCGGCCGCACTCGAGCGAGACAGGCTGTCGCAGCTTCCTTATGTCGGCGCTGCAATGTCGTGTATTGCGTTCGGCGTATTGATCTTCTTGATCTGGTTGGAACCGGACTCTGATAGTCGATTCGTGCTGAAGCCCACCTTCATATTACTGACGCTCGGTCTGGCTGCTACCTATGCCAGCGTGCTCGCCATCCCACGTTTATCAGGGGTGTTCTCCACCGCCAGGCTGGTTGGATACGCAACAGCCGCAGTGCTTGCCGGTTTGACGGTTGGGGTGATCATTGCCGAGGGTGGAGTCTCTGGTCAGGTCTATGCCGTGCTCAGCGTTGTGCTCGCGACGGCGACGATCATTGTGCTTGCTGGCGCCATGATCGAGAGCCGCAAGCCGTCTACGGCCCCTGCAGCGGCAGTGTCGCAGTCGGTGCAAGGTGACCAGCTGTATTGCCCATCGTGTCGGTCAGCGATAGCGGCGTCGGTGCTATCGGCGGGGCACACCTGTGCGAACTGTGGCCTCGCCTTCACCCTGCAGGTCACTTCGCGCACCTGATCCTCAGTCGGAGTTTCGGGGCATTGGCAGGACGGTGCCGTTGGGGAGGGCGCCTCTCTCATAAGCAAGCAAGTCAACCTCGGGGTTGATCAGGCGGGCTGCAGGGCGGCCATTCATGCTGACCCATGCATCGACCCGGATCTCAAGCTGACCTGTTCGGTGGGTGCGCAGTTCTTGTTCCAAGAGCAAGGCCGTTGCATGGACGAAGTCGGGACGGGTTGACGCATGTGCGATCTGCCAGTCATCGAGCACGTCGTTGGGCTTGGCGATCCATGTCTGACCCGTCGTTGCATCGGTAACCCAGTAGTCAACGAAACCAGCTTTTTCGGTCAGCATGACGCGCCATGCCAGGTGGTAGCCGTCCTCGTTCCAGCGAACGTTGCCAGGTTCGGCAAAGTGGCGGAGCGGCAGGGCCAGCTGGATGGTCACAAGCAGGACCAGGGTTAGAAGGACCCACGGGCGGAGCCGGGTGGCTGCTGGCGTGAATGATGCGGGTGAGCGCTGGCTGCTTGGCCGGCGTATGACGCTGCTGGGCCAGTCCGGTTCGAAGAAGACGAGCGCCATCACCCCCATAACAAGTGGGAACACGCCAATCTGAAACAGGGCGCCGGTGACGAGATGAAAAGTGACCAGCACCGCCCAGGCGGCGGCTCGAGAACGACGCCATAACAGCCATCCGACGATTGTCAGATCAAAAGCTGCTGCACCCCAGCTGGCAAGGAATGCGACGGCATCGATGTCGAGCAACGGCCCGACAAGAGGTACATCGCTTCGGTCGCTGAGCCAGAGCTGCAGTGGTTGACCTCGTAAGAGCCAATCTGAGTTGAGCTTGGCGAGGCCAGCAAAGACATAAACGACACCGACCTGTGCCCGCAGCGCCCAGACCGTTACTGCTGGAACCGAGGTCTGCGCATCGACCCGCCCGCCGCAGGCATCGAGCGACCAATGCTGGTGCACCGGCAGCACGAGCATGAGTACGCCGAGCAGCGTCAGAAACCAGTAATGGTTCAGATAGAGCGCGGCATCGATGAGCTCGGTCCATGTGAAGGCGATCAGGAACACACCGGTGGCCAGTCGGTGCCTCCATCCCAAGGCGATGGCCAAACCTGCGACAGCTGTGACCACGGGCAGGACGTACATCCACGCTCCAGGCAGGGGCTGGACCCAGCCGAGTCCTGGATAGGTCAGGTGAGTAGCGGGTTCGATCCAGAGTCGACCTACCCAACCCTTGGCGATGAAGCGCACCGAGCTAACCATGACGATCAGGCCAAACAGAATGCGCGTAGCAGCGACAGACTCGGCGCTTACCAGGCGTTCGGCCGCTCGCCGGAGCCGCTCGGTCATCTTTTTGGCCGCGTCGGGCTGCCCGATGCGGCCAGGTTTAGGCGCCGGTGTCGCCGTCAGCATCGCTGAACCCGATCGTGACACCAAGACGGCTGACGACCTCGGTGGCGACAGTGACCTGAATAGCTTTCACTGCCTCGCGAAGTGCTTCGACCTGGGTAGGGGTGGCGGTGACAGCCTCTCGTAGCGGAAACCCAACCATTGCCGCTGCGCTGTCAGCGACGTCGAACTTTCCGCTTAGGCGACTGGTGATCTCGTCGCCGAGCAGCGGACTCAAACCACCACCAGCTGGGTCGCCGATCAACACGGTGCGCAGACCAGCGAGGTGGCCAACGATGTCAGCCGTTGCAAGACCCGACGCCCCCTCGACAACCCGTTCGATGTCCGCATCGCCACCCATAACGCCGAGGGCGACGCCAAGTTCGCGATCGCCAATGTCCTCGAGCAAGAAGAGGGTGTCGTTGATGAGCGAGTCGAGCGCTGTCGAGCCCTCGGCGCTGATCTGTGCCATATAGGGATCCTCGCCATTATCACCGGAAACCCAATTGTTGAGCAGGAGTCGGCTTTCGTTGTGGATGACCTGGGCAAGGCCAACGATGTAGTCGCAGCGCCGAGATCCGAACTGAACCAATGGATCGTTCGCGACTCCTGGCTCGCCCAACAAGTACTCGAGTGCCCCCAGGCCCCGCTGGTCGGCGCCGATCGTCTTGCCGAGCCGGTCAGCGTCGAGTGCGATGCTGTCGTCCGCGATGAGTTCTTCGATTTCATCGGTGTTGATTGGCCAATCGACCACGGCCCACGAACGACGATTCATGACCGGACCGACCCAGGCGGCTTCGGTCCGAGACCAAGCATCACGGGTGTCGGCCAAGGCAGCGTGCGCATCGGCGAGTGAGGCCGCGCCGCCTCGGTCACACACGTCGACTGTGGTGCCGACCAGCGATCCTGCGTTCTGTTCGAGTTGCTCATACATGGGAACGATGCCGTCTGATGCAAGTTCGGCCAGCACGTCTCCTCGTGATGGGTCACTGCTGCAGCTCGTGGACACCAGCAGCAGCAACACCAGCAGCGGGACGGCGGCGGAACGGAGTCGCGTGGATGTCACAGTGCTTCCAGGAAGGCGAGTACTGCGGCTCGTTCGTCGGCGCTGAGCCCTTGGAACATGTCGTTTGCAGCTTGGCCCTCGCCGCCATGCCACAGGATGGCCTCGTCGATTGTTCGCGCTCTGCCATCATGCAGCAGGAAACGTTGTCCGTTCACCTCATCGATGAGCCCAAGTCCCCAGAGTGGTGGCGTGCGCCATTCGTCGCCGGTCGCGTTGAAATCGGGCCGGCCGTCGGCCAAACCAGGTCCCATGTCGTGCAACAGCAAGTCGGTATAGGCGTGAATCGTCTGATTGGCAAGAACGTCGATGTCGGAAACCCCTGTCTGCATCGTTTGGGTATGGCACGACGCACAACCCATTTCGGCAAACAACCTGGCGCCCTGGTTGACCTGATCGTCGTCGACATCACGCATAGCTGGCACCGCAAGCGTGCTGTTGTAAAAGGTGACCGTCGCTAGACGTTCGTCGGTCAACTCAGGTGACCCGCCATTGGGCGCCTCGGTGCATTCGTTCTGTAATGCCGTGCAGCTCTCGGCAGGGTGCAGTGACGAGGTGATGCCAATGTCTCCCAAGAAGGCGCCGGCGACCTGTTGTTCGACTGTCGCTACGTTGGCCTTCCAGCCGAAGCGTCCGATTACGTGCTGGCCAAGACGCGCGTCCCACACCATGTTGACCCGACCCGAGATGCCATCGCCGTCTCCGTCGCTGGGATCAGCGAGTTCGAGCAGCGCCTCGTCAGGGATGGCCTGTAGTAAGCCCATGCCGAATACCTGCGGTGCCAAACGAGGGCTGATCATCAGATCAGGATCCGCAGGTCCATAGACAAGATCGCTGAGCGCGTATGTTGGCGATCGCAACTCCCAGGGCGCCCCGTCAGCGTAGGTGCCTTCGATCGGCGACCATTCGATGTCGATCTGCGCCTCGGCAGCGATTCCTTGGATTGAGCGGTCCTGGATCTGTCCGCCATAGACCAGGTCGGGAAGCGGCGCGCCGGTCACCGGGTCTTCACCTGGAAGTGACACTCGCATGAGCAGGCCAAGATTTGCCTGTTCGCCAGTGGGGTCTGGCGGGGCGCCGCGGCCGTCGAGCACATGGCACGACGAGCATGACGCCCCGTTGAGCAGCGGGCCAAGGCCATCGCGAGCGTCGGTCGACGCCGGGGCGGTGACCCAGTTCTGGGTAAAGAAGCTGTCGCCGCGTTCGAAGAATCGGCGTTGCTCATTCGTCAACCCTGGCGCGGGGAGACCGAACGAGTTGAGCGACGCGTCTTCTCTGGTTGTTTCCCCACCGGAGTTCGGGTCGAGCCTTTGGGGGTCTGAACAGCTGAGCAGCAGCGCGCTGAAGAGCGCAACGGCGAGAAAAGAGCGCATCGGGTCAGGTGACGTTGATGGTGACGCCAAGCGCAGTCGCCGCAGCAACGATTGTGTCGGTCTGACCTTCGAGCAACTCGATGCCAGCAAGGATCGCCATGCGACCAGGGGAGTCGTCGGAGACGCCGTCCATCAGATGCTGATCGAACGGTGCAGGAATGGCCTCGACTGCGTCGATGCTGGCTTCGACCTCGGTAATCAATCGCACGGCCAGGTCGGCGTCAGCAATAGCGACGACGTCGGCGATGCCCGTGCCGCTGAAGCCAGGGTACTGGCCCTTGAGAACCCGTTCGATGCCGACTGCGTTGTTGACTATGTCGTTGTGCGTGTTATCGCTGAAGCACGAGTGCTCGTCTTCTTGTGAACGCTCGGCATAGGCGACATTCATACGCTCGCCAGCGAGTTCGCCGCGGGACAACTCGCCGATGCCAGTGATGATGCGTCGCAGGGCCTCAGTGGTTTCGAGTGCTTCGAACTCGGCGCGGTAGTTGTCGCTGCTAGGGGCCCAAGCATCGACGAGTTCTTCGAGATGAACGAGCAGCAGGTCAGACGTTTCGGCCAGGTAGGCCGCTCGACGATCGGCGTTTGGTGCGTCGACGTAGTCGGCTGCAGGACGGGCGCCGGGACCCTCGACGCTCAGGTCCTGGCCCCACAGTAAGAACTCAATCGCGTGCCAGCCGGTCGAGATGTTTGTTTCGCCGCCCTGTTCGTTGAGCGCTGTGAGCAGTGATGCATCGATTGTTGGGTAGGTCTCGGGGTTATTGACGATGCCTGATGAACCGTTACCTTCGACATAGTCGATGTACGCCTCGTCGAGCGGCCATGCGTTGATCAGGCCCTCGGGGCCGGTGGCCTCATTGTCGATCGGTCCGCCGTAGAACCGGAATGCCTCGGTGGGGCCGTAGTCGTTGCGAGCCTCGAGCCAGCCGTCCTTGGCTGCCTGTAATGTTGTTTCGCTTGGGGCGCCAATGAATGCATCGACGGCAGCGTCCATCGTTGTCGCCGAGGTCAGGCTTGCTTCGTAAGACGCATGTACGCCGGTGGTGTAGGTCTGCACAGCTTCGGCCAGCTGATCCTCGCTCGGCCCGTTGTCTCCACCGCAGTTCGCAAGCAGGCTGCAGAGTAGCGCAAGGGTGAAAAGGGCAGTAATGGGTTGTTTGTAGGTCTGCATGGCTCATGATGATAGGTATGCCTAACAAAATACACAACCCTTCGTTTACATGATGGTGGGTAGTGGGGGAAGGAGGCAGCGGATAGTTCGTGCCTCAGGCAATCCGCCAAGTTGACCTGGCCGGGATGCGAGACTGTCTCGATGAAGCCTTACGAAGCCATCATCTCCAAGCGTGACCTTCGGGTCTACACCGATCAGCCGATTGCCGACGATGTGATGCACCGCATCCTGCAGGCTGGTCGGATGGCGGGCAGCGCCAAGAACATCGAAGCCAACCGTCTTATCGTTGTTACTGACCAGGCGGTGCAGGATGCCCTGGTCGAGGCTGGCGAGTTCTCGTCTTGGATTGGCAGCTCGGCCGTCATTGTTGGGTTTGCTTCGCCCATCGCCGAATTGCGCCTCTTCGATGTTGGACGCCAAGCGCAGAACATGATGCTGGCCGCCCATGCCGAAGGTGTCGGCACCTGCCCGGTCACGCTGCAGCACAGCGACAGAGCGCGTGCCGCCATTGGTCTGCCCGACGACTGGGACATGCGTATGATCATCACGCTCGGTTATCCCGTGCAGGACCATCCCGACAGCCCGCTGAAGCGGACCCGAGTCGCTCTCGACGATCTGGTCGTCCACAACCGTTGGCAGTAATGTCTGTGTTTCACCGCTCCGCTCGCTCGGGGCTGTGTTTCACCGCTCCGCTCGGGCCGACGTTCGTCGGACATGGTTTCAGGTGTAGCTGGTGAGCCTCCTGCGTCGGCTCTGCCCGCTCGTCCCTCGCTCCGAGCTGTGTTTCACCGCTCCGCTCGGGCCGACGTTCATCGGACATGGTTTCATGCACAAGCGGGGGGTGGTTGTTATGGGGCGGTTTCCTGCAGGATGAGTTGGCCCACGGCGGTGTTGCTGGCGGGCACGTGATAAAGCCGGTGCACCTCCTGCGGTGCTGGTCCGCCGGCCATATCAGCGAGTGCGCCGCGAGCGACGAGCCACATCACGAGTTCGATACCTTCGCTGCCGGCCTCTCGCACGTAGTCGACATGGGCCATGGCGGCTTGGCCCTCGGGGTTGGTCACCATCCGATCGAAGAACGCATTGTCGAAGTCGGAGTTGATGAGCCCGGCCCGAGGTCCCTGCAATTGGTGGCTCATACCCCCGGTGCCCCAGATCTGTACGTTCAAGTCATCGTCGAAGGACTCGACCGCTCGGCGGATGGCCTTGCCAAGTTCCAGGCAGCGACGGCCCGACGGCACCGGGTACTGCACCACGTTCACCGCTAGCGGAATCACCGGGCACGGCCATACGTCGGGTTGTCCGAACATGATCGACAGTGGAACTGTCAAGCCATGGTCGACGGGCATGTTGTTCACCAATGTCAGGTCGAAGTCCTGCTGGATGACCGATTGTGCGATGTGGGCTGACAGTGCTGGATGCCCCTGCACCGACGGCACTGGCCGTGGACCCCAGCCTTCGTCGGCTGGCTCGTAGCTAGCCGACATGCCGAGTGCGAAGGTGGGCACCATGTCGAGCCCGAATGCGT